>Ga0209176_10000029_pt1 | contig 47442 bp, 42 predicted proteins | sample NGEPer11B_FD_184511 | JGI IMG/M metagenome (GOLD analysis project Ga0209176, IMG submission 184511) | Arctic peat soil microbial communities from the Barrow Environmental Observatory site, Barrow, Alaska, USA - NGEE Permafrost305-11B... | ecosystem: Environmental > Terrestrial > Soil > Wetlands...
GAAATCATGACATAAACACGAAAACTCGGAGCGATGAAGGAGAAGGGCGCATCCCGACCCTTCCTCTCTAGATCAAATGTTCGTTTTAGATGCGATTGCCCTGGTCGAGCGCGGCGCTGGCTTCGTGCTACCATCCCTGTGATATATGATTTGGACCGTCCGCCGCGCAATTCCGGCGGAACATCACCACGGAGTCGTGACACATGGCGGTAGAACCCCTCATATTTGAACTCAGCAGCCCAGGCCGCCGCGCCGTGCGCATTCCCGCGCCGGACGTGCCCGCCGCGGACGTTCCACAGGCGCTCCGTCGGGAGTCGCTCGACTGGCCCGAAGTGAGTGAAATCGACGTTGTTCGTCATTTCACCCGCGTAAGCCAGAAGAACCATGCGATCGACATCAACATGTATCCCCTCGGATCATGCACGATGAAGTACAACCCGAAAATCAATGAAAACGTGGCGCGGCTCAATGGCTTTGCGAACATCCATCCACTCGCCCCGGAACAAACCGTGCAGGGCGCCCTCGAGTTGATGCATGAGCTCCAGCATATTCTCGGGGAGATTTCGGGGTTCGATGCCGTCACCCTGCAGCCCGCCGCCGGCGCCCATGGCGAGCTGACCGGCTGCCTGATCATCCGAGCCTGGCACCATGAACATGGCGACCCGGGTCGCACAAAAATGCTCATTCCCGACTCTGCCCACGGCACCAACCCCGCCACGGCTCGCATGGCTGGGTTTGATGTCGTCACGGTGCCTTCGGACGAGCGCGGCAACACCGACATCGAAGCCGTTCGCGAGCTCGTCGGCCCGGATACCGCCGGACTGATGATCACCAATCCCAATACCCTCGGACTCTGGGACGAGCATATCACCGCCATGATCGACCTGGTGCACGAGGCGGGTGGCCTGGTGTATAACGACGGCGCGAACTTCAACGCAATTCTCGGTATCGCTCGTCCTGGCGACCTGGATATCGACGTCATGCACTTCAACCTGCACAAGACCTTCTCGACACCACATGGCGGAGGCGGTCCGGGCTCAGGTCCTGTTGGTGTGACCAGTGACCTCGCGGACTACCTTCCCGATCCTGTCGTAACTCGTATCGATGAGGAAAATGGTCCACGATACGCCTGGAGCCAACCAGCCAAAAGCATCGGCAGGCTCCATGGCTTCAATGGCAACTTTGGCATGCACGTCCGCGCCTACAATTACATTCGCATGCACGGCGCCGCGGGTTTGCGCCAGGTCAGTGAAGACGCGGTGTTGAACGCAAACTACCTGCGCTCCCGGTTGCATGACGCATTTCACGTCCCGCACGATCGCACCTGCATGCATGAATTCGTCGCCTCCGCCTCCATCCAGAAGAAGGAAAATGGGGTGAAGACGCTCGACATTGCCAAGCGATTGCTTGACTTCGGCGTTCATCCACCCACGACCTATTTTCCGCTGATCATTTCTGAAGCACTGATGATCGAACCAACTGAAACCGAGTCACTGGAATCGCTCGACTACTTTGCGGACAGCATGTTGCAGATCGCCGAAGAGGCGGCAAACGAACCAGAGATGGTCAAATCAGCCCCGCACACAACCGAGTACAAACGACTCGACGAAGTGGGCGCCAACCGGAATCTCAACCTCCGCTGGGTGCGTGAGCGCGAGCTCGAGCCGCAAGCCGCCGACTGATACGGCATGCGGCGCTGGGTGAAGAAGTCGACGACGCCGTTGAGCCCAAATGGGAACCCACAAGGGGCTCCCATTCCACATCCAACCACGGCAAGTGCAAGCCCGGAATCCGCGCAACTCCGCTATCCCACCAGGATATTCAGCAACCTGCCCGGCACGTAGATCGTTCGCCGGATCGTCCTGCCTTCGAGGTAGTCCGGGATCTTCCCCGTTTCACGCGCGACCGACAGCGCATCTTCCTCCGAAGCATCCACCGGAATCGTGACCCGGTCCCGCAGCTTGCCATTGATTTGCACCGGGATTTCGACCATCTCCTCGATCGTCAGCGCATGATCGAACATTGGCCACGTTTGTTGATGCACAGAGAAGGGCTTGCCCAGCATCTCCCACATCTCCTCGGCGACGTAGGGAGTGCCAGGCGCCATCAGCAGCACCAACGCCTCAATGGCATCTCTCCACGCCACCGTTCGAACAATTTCGGTCTCCTTGAGCTTCATCAGCTCGTTGGTGAATTCTATCAACGCCGCGATCATCGTATTGAAATGGAATTGCTCGATGTCCTTCGTAACCCGAGCAATGGTGCGATGCGTCAATCGTCTCAAGTCAGCGACGGCGGGAGATTCGATGGGGTCGGAGGCAGTTTCCCGGCTTGTCTCCGCCACGATCTGGAACGTCCGGCGAATGAAACGCTCCATGCCGGTGATGCCACGGTCGTTCCATGGCCCTCCCTGCTCCCACGGTCCCAGGAACATCAGGTGGAGTCGCAGTGCGTCCGCGCCATGACGCTCCACGAGCGCATTTGGACCGATTTGGGTACCCCGGCTCTTGCTCATCTTGGCGCCTTCGGCCGCCAGGATCATGCCCTGGTTCCGCAGCTTCTTAAACGGCTCGCCATGATCGACCAGGCCGAAATCTCGCAGCACCTTGGTGAAAAACCGCGCATACAACAGGTGCAGGATCGCGTGCTCGATGCCGCCCGTGTACAGATCGACTGGTGTCCACAGTTTGGCCTTGTCGGGATTGATCGGACCATCCCCATATTCCGGATCTGTGAATCGGAACCAGTACCAGGACGAATCCATGAACGTATCCATGGTGTCCGTTTCGCGGCGCGCCTCTCCACCGCACCTCGGGCAGCCCGCGGCGAGGAACGCCTCGTGCGTTGTGAGGGGACTCTGGCCAGTCGGCGTGAACTCTGCGTCCAGCGGCAGCACGACCGGCAGCTCCGCTTCGGGCACGGGCACCATTCCACAGGTGTCGCAATACACCACCGGAATAGGTGTCCCCCAATACCGCTGACGTGAAATGAGCCAGTCGCGCAAGCGCCAGGTCACCTCAGGTACGCCCCGGCCTTCCTCTTCCAGCCAGGAGATAACCTCCGGCAGCCCGTCGGGAACCGCTGTCCCGTTGAACTGCCCGGAATTGACCATGATCCCAGGACCGAGAGACGGCCCGGTCATCGTGGCGGGGTCGAGATCGCCCTCGACCGCCGGCTGAATCACCACTCGGATAGGCAGTTCAAATGCGCGGGCGAAGGCGAAATCGCGCGCATCATGTGCCGGAACCGCCATGATCGCGCCAGTCCCATAGCCCATCAGCACGTAATCGGCGATCCAGATGGGGATCTTCTCATCGTTGACCGGGTTGATGGCATACGCCCCGGTGAAGACACCTGTCTTTTGCAGAGCTTCATCAGTTGATTGCCGTTCGATCTCGCTCTTGCGGCGTGAGGCATCTTGATACGCGGTCACCGCGTCATGCTGATCTTGTGTGGTGATCCTCTCGACTAGCGGGTGTTCCGGCGCCATCACCATGAAGGTCGCGCCAAATACCGTGTCCGGGCGCGTTGTGAACACGTCCAGCCCATCGCCGGTTTCAATGCGAAAACTGAGCCGCGCTCCTTCGCTTCGACCAATCCAGTTTCGCTGCATCACCTTTACCGGCTCGGGCCAGTCGACGTGATCCAGCTCCCGCAACAGCTCTTCCGCATAGTCGGTTATTCGGAAGTACCACTGTTCCAGGTCACGCTTGTAGACCTCGGCGCCACAGCGCTCGCAAGTGTTGCCATCGATCACCTGCTCGTTCGCCAGCACTGTCTGGTCGTTCGGGCACCACCACACCGCCCCTGGCGATCGATACGCCAGGCCACGTTCCAGCATCTTCAGGAATATCCACTGGTTCCAGCGGTAGTAGTCTGGGTCGCTGGTGGCAATCTCGCGTGACCAGTCGATCATCGCGCCCATCAGGTTGAACTGTTCTCGCATCTGGTCGATGTTGTCGTAGGTCCAGGTTGCTGGATGAATACCGTTCCGGATCGCGGCGTTTTCCGCCGGCAGCCCGAATGCATCGAAACCCATGGGATACAGGACATTGTAGCCCTGCATGCGTTTGGATCGTGCGAAGATATCGGGCGCGACGTAGGCATACCAATGCCCAACATGCAGTGTCCCCGACGGATAGGGATACATCGTCAGCGAGTACCACTTTGGTTCCGGATCCGAGTCGTTCGTTGTGTAAATCGCCGCCTCATCCCAGCGCGCCCGCCATTTCGGCTCGATCTCCGCGGGATTCCACGACTGTTCAGCTCCGGCTTCTGCGGCTTCGATACCCTTGTCTCGCGTCACCATGTCACTACTCCGTCCGCATCCATTCCGGATACAAAAACAACGCCCTTCATCCCAGAATTGGGACGAAAGGCGTTGTCACCGTCCGCGGTACCACCCATGTTGACAGTGACAGCGACCGCGCGGACATCATTTACGGTGGAGCTGAGGGGGCTCGAACCCCTGACCTCAACACTGCCAGTGTTGCGCTCTCCCAGCTGAGCTACAGCCCCGTAATCTCAATGACATCCTTCGCGGACGCGACAATGTCCACTCGTTGCTCGATAACGGGAGCATCCGGGGAAGGCTGAACGAATTCACCAACCCGGCTCACGGACGAGTTCAACGCTGCGCATGACACCTTTCACCACCGGCATCTCTCTGCGAGCTTCGCGTCTACTACTTCCGATCTTCGCCATCTTCGGGTCATGCCAACCCGGCCTCCGGATTTTCGGCGGCATTGGGGATTATACGAGGTGTCAAACGAAGGTGTCAACGTCGTGCAACCGCCTGTCACCACTCTCATATCGCACAATTGTCCGCGGAACAAAACCGGAACAGCCACCACGTATCCTGCCGCCACAAGCGTCCTTCCGGCATACTGCATCCGGAAACCTTGTGCCTGGAATAAAATTAGAGCCACCGGACTGGAAGCGTATCGAGCAAAGAAGGAGAAGGACAATGGACGGAACCCTGTTCGACACATTCACCAAACGAATCGCGATCAATCTCTCACGTCGCCGCCTGATGGGCGGGCTGGCCGGCCTTACGCTCGCCGGAGGAATACACCGACCAGCGGCCGCGTCGCGGGCCGCATTCCCCAAGTGGCCCACCGATTGCTTTCCCTATCCCTCATGCTGTATCACGCCGATCCTGAACGGCCCCGGATGCGTCTGTGAAGGCTGCGACCCCGACGAGGATGATGGCGGCGGTGATGGTGGAGACGACGGCGAATTCACGCTTGCGTCATATCAAACGCAAACCTCATCAACATTCATTGCCGGCATCTCCGGCGCCGGTTCGGTTCTCACCGCGAATGGACTCGCCCACTTTTCGCTGTTCGCCAGCCTCATGGCCGGAACTCCTGACCTGCCCGAGGGGGCGACGGTCCCATTCGCCCGCGTGCAGTGGCGCGATCCGCAAGTCGGATTCACGCTGGAGAGCACCCGCACGGTGCTCTATGGGCCGATTGACGGCACGGACGGCGGTCGCGGCATCGCCGGCATGGCTAAGGTCAACGGGGCGGAGGAGTACTTTTTCCTCATGAGCGCGGTCGCCACAGAATCGGTCGGCGAAGGTCAGGAGTCCGTCAGCCTGCTGGTCGGTGACGCCGTGACCGAGAACCCTGATGTGGGGTTCGATGTGGAGCCGGCGGGCTTTGCCTATGCCGCCGAAGGCGAGTTAATCGCTGGCGACCTGCAATTGCTCGACATCGACCTGGCGCAACAGATAGTTGTGCAACCATCGCCGTAAGCTCGCACTCATCCATGGGTGAACGCAAACCGAACGTGTTTGGGGAGGTCATGGAAGACGTCCTTCCTCCTGCTCATGACCCGGGGGAACCCTGCACCTCGTCGGGAATATCGACCGGTGTTCCAACTCCATACCCGTGTGCATCGAGCCAACCAGCTGGAACTTCGAGAATGTACGTCACCGGTACATCGGACGGGAATCGCGCCCGGTCAGCATCATCGGTACCATCTGGATCTGGGCAAACCGACTCCGCCGCTCCGGTTATCACGCCGTCCTCGATCCAGATGATGTCAATGCAGAACCGCATGCCCTTCATCCAGAACGTCCGAGGAGCCGCCTCGTCATTCACGAACAACATGCCAGTACCCTCGCTCAATCCATTGCGATAGCCGAGCCCAAGTGACTGCTGCGCGCCAGAGATCGAGAGTTCGACAGTCAGGGAATCCTCTCCGACCGTGATCTCTGTCGAGTCCCGAACCGGTTCGAGTGGTTCGCGCCACGGCACAGTCTGAGCGGAGGCCCCCGCAACGACCAAGGAAAGCAGGGCCAGCACAGTTGCCAGCAGTAAAACTATCTTTCGAACCTGATGCGTCATCATCTCACTCCTGCTCGAGCTCGTGAATCAGTTGATCAAGAAGATTCGCCACTCCATCCACGCCCATTACCAGCACATCCGCGCTCGCCGCCACCCGCGGATGCGAATCCGGCCCGATCACGCCGACCGCAACTGCGTCGATCACGTCGGCTTCCCGCAAGGCGCGGAGTCCCTCGAACCCATCAACATCGGTAAGGTCGTCACCCAAAAATACCGCCGCCCGGAGATTCAATTCTTCAACCAACTGGGTCACCGCGGTTCCCTTGGAAACTTCCTCCATCGGGCGCAGCTCGACGATCAGCTTACCCTCCGTAAGTCTCAGCCCATGCCCGGTGGCGATCCTCCGGCTCAACGGAATCAGGACACTGCCCACCTGCTTCTGGTTCGGCGCATTGCGATAGTGAATACTCGCGGAAAGTCGCTTGTTCTCGAATATCACGCCATCATCGAGCTTGTCACGCACCAGGCGAGCCTGTATTTCGCTCATTGCGGCATCGATGGATGCCGTCGCCATTACACCGGCGTCGTGTTCGACATGCACACCATCGTTAAAGGTTTCCAAACCGTGATTCCCGACGATCACCATATTGCTGGTGTCGAATTTCGTCATCACGTCTTGAGCCGCGCGCCCGGTTACAATGCCGACCACATCGACCAACTCGGTCAATCGACGAACCGCATGTTCCATTTCTGGGCGAATCGTGGCCGAATCGGGCTCGCTCGACAGTTCGCTCAGCGTGCCGTCGAAGTCAAACAAAAGCGCCGATGGACGTGATCTCAACACGGTGGCAAGGTGCCTTGCAACGTCGGAGTCATCGTTGGAAGCGATGTCGCCTTTCATCCTGTGACCTAACCTTCCATCTCGTAACGGTAGATCGTACCATCCGTGGCGTCGATCCAGACATCCTTGACCTGACCTCGCTCCTCGACCGCGACGTGGACATAGACGACATCGCGCGGCGCAGTTGACGGACCAAAGGTGTTCTGATCAGTGCTCAGTCGCACAGTCACGCTGCTCGCCGGGGCGAGCAGCAGGTCTTCAGAAAATCCGGCACGCAGGAGCGAGCGATATGCTGACTGGAACGATACACCCTCGACATCGAGATAGGGAACGTCATCAGGTGCATCTTCGGCTGGCTCGACATCGGCGGTATCCGTCGAGAAGTTCGCCTGCGCGGTTTCCGAAAAGAATGTCCCCTCCCACACCAGTCCTGTCGTCAGCAGGGGACATGCCAATCGAAGCTCGACCAATCTGGCGTCGGCCTGCCACTGCTCAGCTCGCTGGCTGATCGACTCCAAACCTAGCGTCAACCCCTCATCCGCCAACTCAAGATCGCGGATACGCAACCGCCCGTCTTCACATGGCGCGGCATCGACTGACACTCCTGCGACCGCTGTCGAATTACCCTGCGCGAACGCCCGCAACTCCGCTCCGCTCGAGAACGCCATGAAAACAACGGCAATAGCCAGCAATCTTGCCAATGGGAAACCTGTTCCGGATCGCAAAGTGGGTGTACCTTACCTGACGCATTCCTGCGATTTGAAGATCGACGCATCACAGTGACGATCATACAACGTGAAATCAGGTGGGAGGTTGTCACAGGGTGCGATACATCCATTTTGATAGTACTGGGATATAATGGAAGCATGAGTCTGGGTCGCCACCTGGTCTGTCGTGCAGTCAGGCCGTGGCGACCTTCGCATGGATTACCGGCGCTTGCTGCCGGCTGGAGCATCACCAACAATGCGTCTCTATAACTCGAAGTCCCGTTCAGTTGAGGACTTCACGGTTCGGGATGGTCATGTGGGAATCTACGTCTGTGGCGTCACACCCTATGACACGACACACAGCGGTCACGCCTTCACCTTCCTCACTTTCGATATCCTCGTGCGCTATCTGCGCCATATGGGGATCGATGTCACCTACGTCCAGAATGTCACCGACATCGATGATGACATCCTGCGCAAGGCTCGGGAAGTTGGCATGAACTGGCGTGAGCTGGCGGATCAGGAGATCCGCAAGTTCCTGCAGGACATGCGAGATTTGCATGCCGTCCCGTTCGATCATTACACCGCCGCGACAGACCATGTAACGGAGATGCAGGACATCATCGCCCGCCTGATCAGCAAGGGACTGGCATACGTCGTGAACGGCAGTGTCTATTTCGAGGTCAGGAAGGATCCAGGTTTCGGCAAGCTTAGTCAACTTGACCTTGGCGAAATGCTGCCCATCGCGAATGAGCGCGGGAACAACCCTGACGATCCAAACAAGCGTGATCCGCTCGACTTCGTTCTGTGGCAAGCCGGTGCTCCTGGCGAGCCGACATGGGAATCACCATGGGGACCAGGACGTCCCGGCTGGCACATCGAGTGTACGGCGATGGCAACGAAATACCTCGGGCAGACGATCGATATTCATGGTGGTGGCGAAGACCTGATCTTCCCCCATCATGAATGTGAAATCGCTCAGGCCGAGAACGCCACCGGAGTCGAACCCTTCGCCCGGTTCTGGATCCACGTGGCGATGGTCAACTACCAGGACGAGAAAATGAGCAAGTCGCTCGGCAATCTCGTTCTTGCCCACGAACTGCTCAAATCCTATTCCGCCGATGCGATTCGCCTCTATCTCTTTTCACATCACTATCGCACCGTCTGGGAATTCTTCAACGAGGAAATGGAATACTGGAACAAGGTCTCAAAGACACTCGGCGCCGCGCGGCATCGGGAGACCGGTCCGAGCCCGGACTCGATTGATCTTGACTGCTACCGCTCCAGCTTCATCCGCTCCATCGAAAACGATCTTGACACGCCCGCCGCCATCCAGCAGCTCGTCCACCTGGGCGACGATATCCTGGCCGCGCCGAAAGACACCGACCTCACGAAGACCCAGGCGTGCCTTGAAGAATTGGCCGGAATCATCGGACTCACGCTGGAAAATCAGGTCTGACTCATCGGATCACACTGATCCCATCGGTGCTATACTTTCCTTCGGGCCATCGACAGACGGTCTTGTTTTTGTGTGCGGTGACAACTATCACTCACCTTTCTCCTCTGTTTCCGCGCCGAGGGCGCCAGGGGAAACCCACAGGAAGGAGCCAAACTTGGCTGGACAGGAGCGCGATCCTCGCGCTTATGAACTCATGACCATTTTCCTGCCCGAATTGTCGGACGAGGACGGTCAGGCGCAAATCGACACGGTTTCAGGCTATATCACCTCCGCCAAGGGCTCCATCAAGGAGGTCCTGACCACGTCACCCTGGGGTCGGCGGCGACTTGCGTACATGGTCCGTTTCAATGGCGTGGACTACCGGGACGGGATTTATTCAGTCTTCCATATCGATGCGGTACCTTCCGCCATCTCCGAGATTGAGCGGGACCTGAAGCTCGACACCAACACCATGCGCTACCTGCTCGTGCACGACGATCCCAAAGCGGGTGAGCGGTTCCCGCAGGGGGAAGGCGCGTCCGAGAACCAGAATGGCGAGGAGCCGACCGAACCGGCATCCGGCGCTGCCTCGGGTGGAACCCGGTCGGCAGCTTCCGCGACACGCGCCGGATCCCAGACCACACCTCCTGAAGCCACCAGCGATGCTGGCGGGGCACCCGTACGGGCCACAACCGGCGCGGCGTCCGAATCCGAACCGGAGATAGCCACCAGCAAGGAAGGCGATCCCGCCACCACAGAGGCTGCTGCTGAGGATCAACCAGCAGAAACCCTCACGGACGATGCCGTTTCGGCCAACGATGAACCAGTGACAGAACCGGCGCCGGAGCAACTCGACCCCGAAAGCACCCAGGCGCCTGAATCGCGAGTCGTCTCCTCCGAGCCTGAGTCCGACAGCACTGGCGACGACGAAGCACCCGAAGCATCCACCGACAGCGAGTCGGAAGATACCGGAGCCGCATCTGAGGATGACGAGCCGGACACGTCAGAAGACGCCGGAACAGCATCGACAGACGACAAGTCAGAAAAGGAGTAGCCAATGGCATCCCTCGCAAAAGTTACCCTTATCGGCAACGTTGGACGTGATCCGGAAACCCGGTACACCCCACAGGGCACACTCATCGTGAACTTCAGCCTTGCGGTCAACAATCGCCGGAAGGATGCAAGCGGCAACCAAGTTGAGAGTACAAATTGGTATCGAATCAACGCATTCGGTCGGCTTGCCGAAACGATGGTTAATCTGAGCGAACGCGGCTTCCTGACCAAGGGCAAGCAAGTGTACGTTGAGGGCACGCTCGAAGCACGTGAGTATCAGAGCCAGGATGGTCAGACTCGAACATCCCTGGACGTTACTGTGCGCGAGTTTAGCGGATTCCAGCTACTCGGGCAGCGTGGCGATGACTCCGGGTCCGGCGGAGATTACAGCGGTGACCGGGGTGGTCAGCAGACTGCTGACAACGCCGCCAATTCCGATTCCGACTCAATCGACGATGTTCCCTTCTAGGCGTCAACTCGTTCGCCAGCACCAATGAACAAGTGAGAAGAACAATATGAGCGATTCACAGGAAACACGTTCAACCGAAGAGCGCGGCGAGCGCCCGCAACGCTCACGCTTCGGTGGACCACAAGGCGAGCGCCGCGAAGGTGGTCGAGACGGCGGCCGTGACGGTGGTCGACCCGGCGGACCTGGTGGTCGGCCTCGAGGCCGGCGTCCAGGCGGCGGTGGTGGCCGTTTCTCGCCGCGACGCAAGGTCTGCCAGTTCTGCGTCGACAACGTCGACCATGTCGATTACAAGGACCTAGGGCGGCTTCGGCGGCATATCGGCGAACGCGGCAAGATCGAGCCGCGCCGAAAGCTCGGCACTTGCGCCAAGCACCAGCGATCACTGACGGTTGCGATCAAGCGTGCCCGGTACATCGGACTTATTCCGTTTACCAGCAGCGGACCGCGCAACTAGTCAGGCAGCGATTTGGCGCTTCACGCCAGTCGCGTTCAGGCGCGCTCCGCTCGATCATGGGTGGCGGCGCGCCTTTGCATTTCATTGCAGGCTTATTCGGTCGTGCTGGGGTGTGTGCTCACTGCGCGAATGTAGGATTGGTTCCTTCATGAGCTCCTCTTTCGATTCATCCTCCATTTGGAGAAAGATTCGCGGACTTCTCGGCTTCGGTGACGGATATGGCGACACATCGTTGCGCCGAACCAGCCGCCGTGAGCGCGACGAGCAACGCACGCGCATGCTCACCACCGGTCTAGCGATTGCCGCCGTGATCACGGTGCTTACCCTGGTGGGCGGCGTGGTTTATGACAACATCATCAAGCCCAATGCTGTCCTGGCCAAGGTGGGCAACGAAGAGATAACCCGGCGTGAATACTGGAAGTATCAATCGGTTCAGTTATTCAACCAGGCAAATGAGTACCAGCAGTTCGCTTCCCAGGTTGAAGGCCAGCAGCGTACCCAGTTCCTCTCGTTCGCAACCTCATTTCGTGCCCAGGCAGACGACGTGTGGGGCACCACCGACGTAAGCCAGGCGACGCTGACGCAAATGGTTGAAGACCAGTTGTACCTCCAGGCTGCCGAAAACCTTGAGCTGGATATCAGTGAACAGGCGGTGGAAGGGTTCGTGTTACAGCAGTTCGCACCGGAAGGCGCGGAGCTTATGACCCCATACCCGGAGCCCACCTTGATCCCGGAGCGTGCGGTCTGGGCGACCGAAACGGCGGAAGCACTGGGCACACCATCCGCCGCAACACCAGTATCGGGTACCCCAGCGGCAGCGACGCCAGTTGGTTCGGCAACTCCCGATTCCGAAGCAGCTGGTCAGTCAGTCAACAACTTTTCCGTCTTCAAGGGAGAGGTCTTCGACGCGGCGCACATTTCAGAGGACGATTTTTACAAGATGGTGGCTCGCCCGCGGCTCGCCCGCTCACTGGTCACGAGCGCGGTGGGGAGCAACGTGCCTCAAACCTCCGAGCAGGTTCACGCCTATCACATCCTTGTGGGTACTGAGGACCTCGCGAGAGAGCTCGACGAGCGTGCCAACAGCGGCGCTGATTTCCAGGAGCTCGCCCGAACTAACTCCATCGACCAGGCTACCTCCGCGACCGGCGGAGATCTGGGATGGTTCACACCGGACCAGTTGGTCAATCCAGTCGCGGAAACGGCCTTCTCCCTGGAACCGGGCGAAATCAGCGAACCGGTTGAGTCACAGTTCGGATGGCACGTCATCTACGTGGAGGACAAGGACGAAGACCGCGCGCTGACACCGATCCAGTATCAGCAGGCTCAGGAGGAAGCGGTCCAGGACGTGATCGAAGACGTGCGCGCCAGCACGGACATCGATGCCGATGTCGACGTCAGCCCATCCCCAACGCCGACACCCGCGCAGTTCAATCCGCCAGCCGACGCACCAACACCGGTTGCCGCCACACTAGTCGCTAGCCCAGCCGCCGCCCCTGGCACGCCGGGTGCGACGCCAGTCGTGGAAGGCCCGGTGTTGGCAACCCCGGAGCCTGGTTCCTGATTGACACATGGTGCGGTTTGGCAATGATTAGATCGCACGATGGTATGCTCTGGTAAACACCAATCCGCGCATGTCAGGCGAGGAGGACGCAAAATGTCATCCGATAGAAGATCGAGAGACGATGATCGACCTCGCGGCAGGCGGATACCCTCTGATCGGGCCGACCGGGATCACGCGGATTCTGGCCAGGATCGCAATCAGGCTCAACCACGGCGTCGACGTACATCCTATGTTCCGCGTCAGGGCTCAGCACAGCCACGACGCTTCACCCCCGAATCACCCGAAGATGAACGCACTCGACATCCAGGAGCGCCGCGCCGCGCGCAACAACCGCGATATCGACAGGAATCACGTCCGCCTGTCGATCAATACGACGCCTACGACGAGCCAGGTGACGACGCGGCCCATCCGTCTCCCTCGGCCCCACCACGACGAAACAATCGACAGTCACCGGCATCGCGCCAGCCTCGCTTCGAGCTGGGCGAAGAGGACCACTATCGATCGTCGCGCTCGCGGGACACCGAATATGACGATGACTATGCTGATCAGTACGATGATTCGTTCATCAATGAGGATGACTGGTACGAAGAGGAAGTAACGGCCGGTGCCGCCCGACCCAGGTCAACTCGGACCCGAGGGCGAACCGCCCGCCGCCCAACCACTCCGGCGATATCATTGCCGCGACTGTCGCTTCCGCGTCCAACAGTTCCGACAAGTGTTCGAGAGGCGGCAATCGTCCAGGACCAAAACGCGATCATTTTGAGCGCGGGATTGCTGCTCAGTGTCTTGCTACTGGCCCTCTTCACCTCAAACAGGGCGGATACGCTCGCACCTGGATTCTCCACACACGTAAGCGCATCCGGATTGCAGGAAAGGTTCAGGTCAGAGTCAGCGCTTTGGCAGCTACCTCTCATGGCGGGCGCACTCTTCCTCATGAATGGGGTGCTCGCCTGGTCCATGGCGCAGCGATCGCGCTTCCTTAGTCGGTTCTTCCTGACCTCGGTGACGCTGGTCCATGTCCTGATATGGGTGGCGTTTCTCCGAATCGCCTACTGAGTGAATCATGTGCCTGCCTGGAATGACACACGATCCGGGGTTCCAGTTCGGAGGTTTCTGATCGAAGGAGTCCAGTGCGAGTCGCCTGGGTCACTACTCCTGCGTGCCAAGAAGGGCACGCTTGGTCAGGACTTCGACCAGGTGGGTTCGGTACTCTTCCGGAGCGAACCGGTCCCCATTGATCGTGAGACCGTCAGCCATGCCGGAAACTGCCGCATCAACCGACTCTTCCGAAATGGTCTTGCCAGCCAACGCATTCTCGACCGATGTGAGTCGAATGGCGGTGTTGGTTGCTCCAGTGAGGGCAACTCGTGCCGTCCGGACGACGTCATCGTCCAGCTCAATCACCGCGGCGATTCCTACAATCGCATAACCGCTCGCCGGATGAGCGAACTTCCTGTATGCCGTTCGCGCCGTCGATGATGGTCGATTGAGCGTCACGTGCGTCACAACTTCATCGGGCTCAAGCGTGGTTGTCCAAAGGTCCACGAAGAACTCGTCAAGTGGAATGCTCCGATCCCCATTTGACCCAGTCGCGTGAACCTCGCCGCCAAGAGCCAGCGCAACTGCCGTCAAGTCAGCCGCGGGGTCATTGTGCACGAGCGCGCCAACCAGCGTTCCGTGGTCACGAACCTGTGCATCGCCGATAACGTTGATCGCTTCGACCAAAATCGGCAACGCTGACGCAATTTTCGTGTCTCCGCGAATGTCGTTGTAGGTATCCATTGCCCGGATCGTGACCGACTCTCCGGACACTTCTGGCCCTCTGAGTGGGTCGATATCCCGCAAGTCCACTAGAGCGCTTGGAAGGGCGAGCCGCAACTTCATCGCAGGTATGAGCGAGTGCCCACCCGCAATGATTTTGGCGTCGGGATTCCCCGAAAGCAACGAAACGGCCTCTGACACTGACGATGGTCGGCTATAGGTAAATGGGCCTGGAAACATCACTGGTCGCCTTTCATCAGGAATACCTTACATTCGAAATGACATCGCACCTAGGAGGTCGACTGCTCACGGAGCTTCCCGGCCGCATACTGAACCGACTTCACGATGTTCTGGTATCCAGTGCAGCGACAGATGTTTCCCTCCAGCTCGTGGCGAATCTCGGCCTCGGTAGGATTCGGGTTTCGCTTCAACAAGGAGATCGACGACATGATCATGCCCGGCGTGCAATATCCACATTGCAGGCCGTGTTCTTCCCAAAACCCTTCCTGCACGGGGTGGTACACACCGTCATGCGCCAACCCCTCAATCGTTTCTATTTCGGCGCCCTCGGCCTGCACCGCAAACATTGTGCAGGCTTTGGTCGTTTTGCCATTCACATTCACGACACATGCACCGCACTGGCTGGTGTCGCACCCCACATGCGTCCCCGTCAGGCCAAGGTTATCGCGAAGAAAATGGACGAGCAGCGTCCGTGGTTCAACCTCTCCAGACTTGCTCTCCCCATTTACGGTCATCGACACGCGTGTTTTCTGTATCACCTCTGTGTCACTCACTACGTTTCCCCTTCCACAATGTCCCTCGGATACTTTCGCCAAGGCTATTATGATGTGTCTTTGCGCAACTGCTGTGCCTCGCGAACCCGTACCAGCTTTCCAAACGTCGTCATGCGACGAATGGAACCTGCCAGCAGGCGATGCTTCTGGATTTCTGTGGGTATCTTCGCAAAGGTCAAGAGTTTGCACAACTGAACCAGCCAATTCTCTGGCGCGGTCGGCTGCCTCGCCCTGTTCTCCCTGATTGGCGTCCGGTCGCATGCGCTGCCAGAACGCTAGCTTTCGTCCACTCCCGCTCGCTCTGCGATGACAGCGACGATGATCTCCCGCACGATGCTTTCGATGTCAGCCAGGTACTGCTCCGCGACCCCGCGGGATATCGATGCAACCCGCTCGAGCTCAGCGGTAAAGTCCGAGACAGCCGGCATCACAACGCCTGTCTGCTCCAGGACATCGTGGGTAAACGCCCGCCCGAGCGCCTTGCGTACCTGATTGCGCGATGGGCGGTCGTCAGGCTCCACATCGGCAAGCACCACGTCCGCAAGCGCCCGAAGCTCCGCTCCTGTCAACGGCATGCCCACAACCTGATGCAACGCCTGCCGTTGCCGCCGAATGTGTTCAGCATCCCGGTCCCACGCAAGCATCAGCTCCCACGCGGAGTGCGCTCCGTGCGATCGCCTGAGCAACTTTTCCATCACATGGCCTTCACCCGGCGGCGCCTCGAGCTGGCCAAGAAGCGGCATTTGCTCGTCGAGCGCAAACCCGTGAATTGCCCGCGACAGTCGAAAGTAATACTGGCCGGCCAGCAGGCTCTCCCACACCGGCACCGGCAACGCATCCAGATCGATCAGCAGTTGGATAATCCCGGTTTGTCCGAGATTCTCAAACATCTCGGCTCCATCAACGTCGACCAGTACCACATCGCCGCGAGAAACGGTCATTCGCCGGTGCCCCATGCGCTGCCGGAACATGGCTCGCGTCAGGTTGTAGTCCGGGCTCACAAAAAGCCCACGCGCAAATTGATGATTTCCATTTATCGACGGAAGGAGACTCGACAGGATTTGGTCGTCCTCGAACAGTCGTGATGTCGCTTCCGCGCTCACCTGCTCATCTCTCGCTGTCTCAATCGAGAACTTGGCGTCGATCGCTACCACGATCTGTCCGGGGTCACCACGCGCGAATGCCAGGAAATCGGGATTTTTCAGCCCGATTTTGGACGCTCTCGATGCGACACCCGGAAGCGTATCGAGACGATGCACCTCTTCAACAGATCCACCAACAACATCGGCCCTGTTCACGGGGATCGGTTTGCCAGTCCACAGCTTGAGCTCACCAGCGACAACATCGGACCATCCCTCACCGATCAGATGGCTGGCTCCTCCCTTGTCGGACATGCGCATAAGCTGTGAATCGAAAACGGCTCTGGCAAAACTCCCACCGGGCAACTTATCCGACGCAAACTGAAAGACACGATCACTCATTCGCAATACCTTGCAGACATTCCACTTCCCAGGATTCAACCTCCAGGCACGACAATGACGTTGCTTCCCGATTCCCAATCATGCACCATGGGACGGCGATCCGGCACTAAGCTCGGGCGAATCAGATCCCCAATTCACTCCTGCCGATTCATACGCGGCAAGTTCAAGGAATTATCCACCATGACCGAAGTCACGCCTTCAACCTCGTCCACGGTTGCGACCACGCCAACAGCCGCGGACGCTGCCATACTCCAGCTTGAGGCATGCGGAATCACCACGGTGTTTGGCATTCCGGGCGTGCACACGCTCGCCCTGTATGATGCCATGCACCGCTCGCGCCTGACACACATCCTTGCCCGCCATGAACAAGGGGCCGGCTTCATGGCGGATGGATATGCCCGCGCAACCGGAAATCCCGCTGTCGCAATGGTCATCACCGGACCCGGTGTAACGAACGTGGCAACTCCGATCGGCCAGGCCTACACCGATTCGTCACCAGTGTTCGTCTTGTCGTCGAACGTTGCCGTGGATCATCTCGACGCGATGCGCGGCAATCTCCACGATCTCAAGGATCAGCGTTCGGTCATGCGGGCCGTAACGAAATGGAATGACCGCGCTATCGAACCGGCCGACGTACCGACCAAGGTCGCGGCAGGCCATGCCGAAATGATGCGTGGCCGCAAGATGCCAGTGCATCTTGAAATCCCCATCGATGTCCTGGACTCAGCAGTCGACCCGATGATCTCAGTACCACCGACGCCTCCGTCTCCTACCTATCCGGTTGTTCATGCCGAGCAGATAGCCGATGCCGTCGACGTTCTGGCAGAAGCAAAGCGACCGTTGATCTACTGCGGAGGCGGAGCGACTTCGTCTGCCGCGGGCGAGTCGATTCTCGAAATCGCTGAGCACCTGGATGCACCGATTCTCACCTCAATTCAGGGTAAGGGATCTGTACCTGATGGCCACAAACTGGTCTGTGGCGCACTGTGGACGCAAGGCAATGCCATTGATGAGCTCGCCAGGCAGGCGGATGCGCTACTCGTGATCGGCTCACGACTGGGTGTCCAGGCGACAGGGCATTTCACCTTCCCCATCCCTGAACAGTTGATCCGCATCGACATCGACCCAGAGGAAATGACCAAGAACGCGGCGCCAACCATCGCGATCGTCGACGACGCGGCGCATGCCGCGGGGCTCCTTGCGTCATTCCTGGCATCGCGACGAAGTGCCTCCATGTGGTCCCTGGATGACATTGCTCGGGCCCGCGATGGTGCCCGGCATGGCTCACTCGGCTTCGATCGGTTGAGTTGGCTCGATGCGATCCGGCGGGCAATCCCCAACGACGGATGCATCGCGTGGGACATGACCATGATGAGCTATTCAGCCGGCTTCCTGTTTCCCGTGTACGAACCGCGCACGTTCCTCTTCCCGACCGGGTTCGGCACGCTCGGCTTCGCATTGCCAGCCGCGATTGGCGCCAAGGTCGGCTTGAAGCATCGCGCTGTGGCAGCCGTCGTTGGAGATGGTGGGTATCAATTCACCATGCAGGAGCTCGCCACTGCCATTCAGTTTCGTCTCGGCATTCCAGTGATCATTTTCAACGACTCCACCTACTCCGCGGTCAAGGAAGAGCAACATCGAAATCGTGAAGGGCGTTTCACAGCCGTCGACCTGGTGAACCCTGACTTCGTGCAACTCGCGGATGCCTACGGCGTGCCTGGTGTGCGTGTGAGCTCGCCAATGGAATTGGAACGAGAGATTGTCACTGCGCTCAGCCGCGATCTTCCAACCCTGATCGATGTGCCCACCGCCGGATGGGTGTAACACCAGCGATGAAACCAATGGCGACACACCCCACGCCAAGCATCGAAAGTCCCCTGGCGACGATGTCCGCTGTGGTGACGGAATAGGTCAGCTCCACAGCGAGATCACCACCCTGGGTTGGTATCTCGATGTAGCCGTTCGAGCCCCGCTCAATCTCCACCGCGGCGCCGTTGATGGTCGCCGTCCACCTGGGAAACCAGTTCTGGCGCACCAGGATCGTACCGGGCGCCGCGTTCGCGAACGACAAGGAAATGCGCTCTCCATCGCCTGAGACGTCCGTCTGTGCTGGAATCATTCCATCAAGTGTGGCGATCGGTGATGCATCCTCCACGGTAAACACATCCCAGTCGCCAAACGTCCCGTTCATCTGCAACAGGTCGGATTGTGCCGCGGCGTTGCGGGCATTGCCACCGGCAAAGGCGGGATCGTTGGTCACGACAACCGCACCTATGCCATGGGTAGTCAGGTATTCCTGGTTCAGGGAATCGCTCGGTTTGGGGTAGGCGTGCCCAACCCGAAAGTCATATGGCCCCTCATGCAGCTTGTGCCAATACCAAAGCCAGTCGTCATAGTAGAAGCGCCGATCCGACCAGATGGGGCCCCAGAGCTGTTCATGCCAACTTAGTGTCGATTCCAGTACCAGGATCGCGGTGTGATCCGGTGCGACCTCATCGGCGTGCTCGACAGCGAGCCGCAGGTTGGCAATTTCGAGCGCCGCTGCGCCATCGGTGCGCGGCACCGGACGCAATCCCATCCCCTCCCGATCACGAGGACCAACGTCGCTGGCAAAAATCACCAGGATCGCTATCGTGCCGGCAATAGTCGCAAAGTGGAGGAATGGAAACCTGAAGAACCGACCAGCCAGGAGCCGCACGAACTCGATTGCGGCGTATCCAGCCAGATACAACATGAGCAATCGCTGGAACGGCATCAGCCGGGGAAGCTCCAGTTGCGGTACAAGCTCACGAATCCACGACGCCTCTATTGCCAGCAACGTCACTGACGCATAGACGATCAGCGTGAGGGAAACGACTTGCGACACGCGATGGGTCGCGTGCCGGAACGGCAGGAAACATCCCGCAAGGGTAAAAAGCGCTATCGGCCAGGTGACGGTGCCGAGCGTCGAATCCGCCAGGGCGAGAGCAGAGTCATATTCCTCGAAATGCAGAAAGTAGTAGAGCTCCCGGTATCGAAATAGCGGGAAAAGGAGCGGCGCGCACACGGCGATCGCCAACCCACCGATTGCCGCTAGCCAGACGAGCGCGAAGAATTTCCTCCCGGAAAACAGCGCCGTATGGATGACAATGGCAAGGGCAATCACCGCGATCGCCAGGAGAGACCGGGGATTGCCAAATGCGCTCACGACGATACAGGTAGTTGCCACCATGGCCCACCTGATCTTGCCATCCTGAACCGCGATCGTGAGCAAAGGCAATGTCAGCAGCGCGAAAAACGCTCCCGCCGCATTGGTCACCAAACCCCAATCAATTAACTCGTTGTACCCGCCTTGCAACCATGTGCTCGCGATCGCGACGTGCCCCGTGAACGCCAGGAGGGCTGCGCCCCGCGACACTCCGTCGGCCCGTGCAATCGTCCAGTACGCGAGACCCGGCAACAGGTACAGACCGACGACCGTGAACGTGTAACTGGACGCAATCGACAGGAAGCCAAGCGAGAGGAAATGCAATCCGGCAACGATCGAATGTACCCCAAACGGGAAGAACTCCGCGGGGTATCCCCCCTGATGGTTTGCAACCCAGCGAACAGTCTCGAATGAACGCCAGGCGTCCGCAATGAGGTGGGAACGGGCAATGTGGAACGGATGATCGACGGTAAAGAACATCCGCGGCACATCGACGTGCATTCCGTCCACAAGCACCTGTGTGCTGAGAGGAAACAGGTCGATGCGGACGATGACGAGAGCGGCGATGGAGAAGAAGGCTGTTGCCCAAAACGCTCGACTGAGTCGGCGGCGCCCTGGATTAACGTGCTCATTGTGTTGAAATGCGTCATTTGCGTCGGAAGGAACCTGACTGGCCATCAGATGGATTCATGGTGGGGAAAGCGTCGAGAACGATGGCGCTGATGTGACTGCGGATCGGACGACCGCACGAGCAGCAGCCAACACCCCGCAATCACACACACCACAATGGCGACGGTCGACAGCACGAACATCGAATCAAGCGCCCATTGCGTCCTCACATCCGGCAGGTTTTCTGTCTGGCTTGTCCAGATTTCCTTAATCGACGTATCGGACTCATCCCGAAATGTGATATGCAGAAACTGATTGTAGGTGTAACTTGTCGTGGTGACCGTTCCGATCGCTAACCATAGCAATAGGCCGGCAGCCAAGAGCAGCCATACAAGCAACTGCCAGCGAGGACGCCGGGTGCGCAATTCCGACCGTTCACCCTGCGCGTTGGTGTCGTGCGGGAGTGGGTCATGATCCTGGCTCTGATGACTGCTCATCATGTTCCGTCCTGCGTCACACCGCGCTACAAAAGGTTAGGTCTCGAAGGAACGTCGCAACCGGCGGGGGCGGGCATTGAGTCCGCCCTCCTGGCTACCAATCTGCAAACCGCTCTAATCCACCGAAGCGGCCTGTTCCTGCTGGCGCTTGATTTCGTGATACTCGGCGTCGGCATTGACTCGCTCAAGATCATGACGCTCACCAAGAATATTCTTGGCGGCCAGCATTCCGGTTTCGATGGAGTGATCGGTGTTGTTGTACCGGAATGATCCACCACGCCCAATATATTGCAGGTTCTCGATACCGCGAATGTAGTCCTTCATCAGGTTCAACGGTTCCTCATAACCCACATCATAGGTTGGATAGGCCTTCGTCGCCCGCACCGAGAAGCCACCGATGACCTCCTCCGGCTTGACGAATCCAAGATCTTCCACCAGGTGCTTCACCGTCTGGTTCACGAGCTCTTCGTCAGTCATGCTCCAGATGTGATCGCCGCGGGTGCAGAAGTATTCAATCACCAGCGAGGTGTACTCCTCCGACGGGACCATTGCCGGACTCCAGTTCTTGGGCTCGTGGAATCGTCCGAAGAGAATGTTGCGATCATGGACATACAACCAGGTATCTGTGGTCACCTGGCGCTTCCGGAACATCATGTTCACCGTGATGATGTCACGGAACACCAGTGAATTCGCCGCATCGATGACATCCTGTGGCGCCGATGGCTCCATGATCTTGACAAGCACGGTGAGTGGGATGGAGGAAATGAAGTTCTCGCCTTCGAGTACCTTGCTTCCATCCTCCGTGCGAATCTGCACGCCCTTCACCCGGTTGCCGTCCAGCACGATCTTCTCGACGGGACTCTTCAGCAAAATCTGGTTACCGTTCGTCTCGATCGAATCCGCCATCCGCTCAGAGAAGCGCCCGAACCCGTTTCGTGGATACATGAATTCGTCGATCAGGCTCACGACCTTGCCCTTCGACGGAACCACCGCATCCTTGATCGCCGTGACGAGGGACATCCCCTTGGTGCGCTGGTTGACCCAATCACCGGACAGCTCTGAGCATTTCATACCCCAGACCTTTTCGCTGTAGGCCTGAAAAAACAACTCATAGAGCGTTTTGCCGTATTGATTGATATAAGCGTCTTCCATGGACACGACGTCAGTCGGGTTCATTTTCTGCTGAGCCTTGACGAGGCCGTAGTCGAACACTGCCCTCGCGGCAGTGACCGGGCCGACCGCCTTGAGTGCGTTCGCCAGCTTCAGCGGATAGTCAACGAACTTCCCATCAAAATAGATTCGGCTTATCCGATTCACCCACAACAATTCGTCGTCGACAACCTCCTTGAAGAGGTCGTTGAGCTCGTCGCTCTTGGTGAACCAGCGATGACCCCCAATATCGAATTTGAACTCGCCGTGGTCAGTTTGCCGCTTGATCGTTCGCGCAAGGCCGCCAACAAATGGGGCGGCTTCCACTACCGTGGTCGGGTGTCCGGCCTTGCTGAGCACGTATGCGGAGCACAGGCCCGCTGGCCCGGCTCCCATCACTACGGTCCCGAGAGGCGTTGATTCGGGCTTATGACCGTTCTGCATGGACGAAGTTCCTTCCGTTGTGTTTGAGATTTGTGAGCACACGTCGGTGTCGTTCGTGGGGTTGGCGGGATTCTCTCAGCATGGCGTGCATTCTACTGTCATGACCAATCGCATACTGCATGCCACCCAACGTGCGTTTGATCAGGCGGCGCAGCACGGTTTTGAGCGCGCGCCAGCCTATCGTCTCCAGGTGATCGCGTTGTTCAGGAGAAAATTCCAGACCGCCGCGACACCAGCGCCAATGAGGTTCGCCAGGAGATAGTGAACTCCGTGTCGATCATTGAGGTAGAAAAGGATAGACCAGTTGATCAACAGGCCACCCAAATTGATCGGAATGTAGGTCATCGCGCGGGACATCAGCGGGCCAGTACCACGATCGTGCCAGGTCCACTGCTCGTTGAGCGAGAATGTGACGATCATGGACAGAAAAATCGCGATTGGCGATGCGATCGCCACCGCCATTCCCATCACATCATGAAGCGAGGCTAATCCCGCCTGATTGACCAGCAAACCAAAAACGCCGACGATTGCAAACTTTCGAAATCGCTGCGCCAGGAACCATACCCGCACTGCGGGTTGCGGCCAGGATTCAACCGAGATCATTCCAACTCCTCGCCTCTCCGCTCCGTCGCGACGAGGCAGCATGTGAACCGTGGGTACCGGGCGCACAGTTTGCCTGAGCACAACACACATCCCAACGATACCATGCCACCTAACGACCCTGATAGTGAACGTACTGTCGTGGCGCGGTGAAATCGCCCGAGGCGAGGCTACTGCCCCGCTTTACCTGTGATCTGATCGTAGGCTTGCAGGAGTTGGGTGTCACCGAGTTCGGCGAGGTCGTCGTCCGACAGCGCGTCCGTTTCGTATTCGATAGGGAGCTTCGGCGGGACACCGGGTTCGAGTGTCACGGTGATGTCCGGCTCAACGCCCTTTTTCCAAATGTCATGTCCATCCGCGGTGAGCCAAAGTTTGGTGCCCAGCAGCGCCACCGAACCGCCGGTGAGGTCGATCGGCAGCAACACCGTGCCTGTCCCGAAGGTCGTCTCGCCGATCAGCGTGCCGCGCTCATTGTCCTGGATTCCGGACGATACAATCTCCGACGCCGACGCGGAACCATTATTCACGATCACAACCAGATCGCCCTCCTGCCATTCGCCGCTGCTTCCAATGGTTTTCACCTCGTGGACGTTGCCCTCGGCATCCTGCTCCTGGTACAGCACGCTGCCACCGGGGAGGAACTGTGATCCGATGCCGATTGCCTCGAACACCAGTCCGCCAGGATTGTTGCGAAGATCGAGAATGACCCCAGTCATTCCCTGGGAATTCCCGTAGCGCAGTGCGTCCACGACCCCTTCCGTGGCTCCCGCCGAGAATTGCGACACGCGCAGCCAGAGGATGCCGTTTGGCATCATGATAGAGGACACCGGCTCTATCTGGATTTGGGCGCGGGTAATCGTGATGTCGATGGGCTCCAGCTCGTCCTGATGGCGGATCGTGAGCGTCACATCCGTGCCCACTTCTCCCGAGATCAGATCGACGACTTCCTCAGCTCCCACATCGAGCGAAAGCACACCGTCAACCGCAATGATCACGTCACCGGGACGGATTCCGGCTTCGAATGCGGGCGATCCGTCGATCGGGGCGATCACGATTGGCTGAGGTCCAGACGTGTCAACCTGAATGCCAATGCCGATCAGCTCGCCCCGCGACTGCTGCTCGAATTTCTTCGCATCCTCCGGATTAAGGAAGGTCGAGTGTCCCTCATCCCCAAGCGCCTCCACCATTCCACTGCTGGCGCCGTACATCAGTTCCTCGTCAGTGATTTCGTCGGAGAGAACGTAGTTCTCACGAATGGCGTCGTAGGTTTCCTCGACAACCTGAAACTCGGGAATCTGGGTCAGCATGGTCGAGGCATTGGCGCCCTGAAGCTGATCGAACCGGTCTTCCAAAACGACGCCGAATGACATCGACAACAGTATCAGGATGGCAACGATGCCGATTCGTGAATACGTCGATCTGCGCCGTGGCGACCAGGGCTGGAGTGAGGTAATGGATACGTGCCGCATGCGGCCTCCTGTACGGTGAGTGTCGGCTTCGCCCCTAGGCGAAACACCGGAACATGCGCGAATATCCGCGACATGGCGGCATGTCATGCTCCCGTTGAGATTAGCAAGTTCTGCACATCGGTGCCAAAGGCGGTTGCCGTCGCGGGAGCTGGTTCGCGACGTGACGCTTCAGACGGTCGGATCCTGCCAGGGATTACGTCTCAACGCGGCAAACGGATTTCCGCCGGACCAACGTAGGGCAGCGGATCGCGTCCATGCCTGCCTTGCCGTTGGGAGAATTCCTTTCGGTTGGCCTTACGTACGAGCCAACGTCACCAGGTCACCTCACTGGTGAGCAAATGGTCGGCAGCACCCTCAATCCGCCGCGACACCCGCCTCAACGCCCACCACTGTGCGCCACGACGCGAACTCATCTTCCTTGCCGCGCAACACGTTCTCAAAGAGGAGCTGCAGTTGGCTGGTGACCTCGCCGATTCCTCCGGTTCCCACCTGATACCGATCGACTTCAGCCACCGGTGTGATCTCGAAGGCAGTACCGCACAGGAATAGCTCGTCGGCAAGGTAGAGCTCGGTGCGATCGATCGATCGCTCCACAACGTCGAGTCTCAGGGACTCGCTCGCCATGGTCATCACCGCATCCCGGGTGATCGACTCAAGGATGCCGTCAGTGGTCGGAGGAGTAATCAGCTTGCCGTGCTTGACCATCATGACACATGCGCCGGGCGCTTCGCTCACCTTGGCTTGGGGACTCAACAGAATGGCATTGTCGTAACCATCCGCGCGTGCCTCCATGCTCGCAAGCTGACCGTTCCGATAGTTCGAGATGTTCTTGATGCGCGGTGGCATCACGTTGTCCGAAATCCGCGTCCAGGAGCTGACCTTTACCTTGATCGACTCGCCACTGGCAAGCTTGCTCGGCATGGGATTGGTGTTGATCAACAGCGCGGCATTGGACGACGATTCTGACAGTCGTTTGCAGGATGTCCCGGAGGAGTACGCCAGCGGCCTGATGTAGGTGTCTTCGCGGCTCTCATTCGCCTTCAGTAGCGTCAAGGTTGCCTCGCGAAGGTCATCAACCCCGTAGGTCGTTGGCAGCCGGACAAGTCGCATGGAGTCCATCAGGCGATCAAGATGCTCCCGCAACCTGAACACGTAGAGCTCCTGATGATCCTCATTCCAGTACGCCCGAATACCTTCGAACACGGCGCCAACGGTTGACCAGGCAAGATCCGTAACATGAATTGTGGCGTCTTCCCATCGAACCTGTTTCCCATTCCACCAAAGAAAGGCGGGATGTTCTCCCGTTGCCATGATCGTCGTCCTTTCGTGCCAATGCCGAACGAAGCCGTCGTCTCAATTCCGGGAGTATCGCACGGCAGCGATCAGGACAAAATAGCGCGGGCATGATCCTGTGTCATCATGCCCGCGCATCTGCCCTGACTGTGGATGCTCACTCCACGCCTGGCACCACCCGAACCGGGCGCCGTGCTTCACCTTTCCTGGAACACCCGAAACGCGAGTGCCGCGGCCCCGAGCAATCCTGTGTCCTTGCCCAAGGACGAATACGTCACCGTGACCTCGCGCCGCATGTCTACAAATGAATGTTGGGCAAGTGTCTCCCGAGCCGGACCGATTAGTGTCTCCCCGATGCCGGCAACGCCCCCTCCCACAACGATCATCGACGGATTGAAGATGTTCACGAAGGCGCCCATCGCCGCTCCGAGCGCCCGTCCCGCGCGCTGCATGATCTGCACAGAAGCCGGATGCCCTTCCTCGGCCGCGGTCGCGACGATACCAGCGTGAAGCTCACCGCCCGCCGCCAGCTCTCTCAGGCGATCGCCATCCGCGGTGGAGGCGACAAGCTCCGCCTCACGCCGGATCGCCCATCCGGAGCTGAAAGCCTCCAGGCATCCGATCGACCCGCAGGTACATCGAGGACCATCGAGGGCAACGACGACATGACCGACTTCAGCGCCGAGTCCACGCGCACCATCGATCAGCACGCCGTTGGCGATGATCCCACCACCAATGCCGGTTCCCAGTGCCAGGTAAACGACGTCGTCGACATCCTGCGCGCTTCCGAACGAGGACTCACCCAATGCTCCGCAATTGCCATCATTCTGCAAGGCGATCCCGCGGTTGGTCAACGGATGGAGTCGGGTCACCAGCGGCACATTCCGCCAACCAGGCAGGTTTGGCGTAAACAGGATGGTGCCTTCCCGTGGATCGAGCGGACCAGGAGACGCGATCCCTACCGGGACGTCATCATCGGCTCCACCTCCGACCAGATTGATCATTGCGGCGATACGCTCGATCACAGCCTCGGGGCCCTCTTCAGCCGCCGTTGCAACAGATTCCCGACGTGCCACCGTGCCATCCACGTTGACAAGCGCGCCGCGAATGTTGGTTCCGCCCAAATCGATCGCAATTACCTGACCTGGCACATTCGTACTCCTGAATTGTGATTGACGCATCCTGTCTGGATACCCTGTTCAGGATGTACAGGGAAAGGTCTTCGTCGTCGACGATCTCACCAACCCGCTCATCGACGAGCTGGCGCGTCACTTCGACGGTGTCGCACGCACCGTCCGGAGCGTCAAATAGCACGTCTTCGAGCACGCGTTCCAGAAGGGTCTGGAGTCGCCGAGCACCGATATCATCCTGCCGCGCGTTGATCTCGGCGGCCAGTTCCGCGATCCGCCTGAGCCCATCATCCGCAAACGATAGCGCAACGCCTTCGGTGGCCACCAACGCCTCATATTGGCGGGCCAGCGCCTGGTCAGGTTGCGTCAGGATCGCATACAGATCATCTTCGGACAGTTGCTGAAGCTCGACTCGTACCGGAAATCGTCCCTGAATTTCGGGGATCAAATCCGACGGACGTACCTGGTGAAACGCTCCCGATGCAATGAACAACACATGTTCTGTTCGCACAGAGCCGTAGCGCGTCGCGATCAAGGTTCCTTCCACCATTGGCAGGAGGTCCCGCTGAACACCGGCGGCCGACACATCCGCGCTCATGTTTTCGTCGGTTGCGACCGTTTTGTCGATTTCATCGATGAACACCACTCCTCCGTCTTCTACCCGACGGATGGCGTCCCGCACCACCGAATCGAAATCGATCATCCGAACCGACTCCTCATTGGCAAGAATTCTCCGGGCATCCCGAACGCTGACCCGGCGGCGGATACGTCTCGGTGGAAACATCTCGTCGAACATCTCGGCCAACGCGTCCTGAACGTCGTCATCCTGTCCGCCGAAATCGTACTCGCCGTAGTCAGTCCGCCCCGGCTCGACCTCGGCCTCCACCTCCAGCTCGATCTCCTCATCCTCGAGCTTTTCCTGTTCAAGCAGGGTTTCCAGCCGCCGCCGCTCGCGAGATCGACGGCGCTGCTCCGCCTGAGCCTCACGCCGGGCGCGCTCCTGGTCGTCAACGGTTTCCAGCCCGCTGGTGGTTGCACGCCGACGCACCGAGCGACGTTGCAGTGCCTGGTCTGTCATGATCTCGAGCAGCCTGCCTCGGGCATTCGTGTCGGCTTCACCCTGCACCGTCTCCATCCGACCCCGGTACACCTCGGATACGCTGATCTCGACGAGATCCCGAATGATGGAATCAACATCCTTGCCGACATAGCCGACTTCAGTGAATCGGGTCGCCTCGACCTTGATGAACGGCGCGCGAACGATGGTGGCTACCCGGCGCGCGATCTCGGTCTTGCCCACCCCGGTCGGTCCGATCATGAGAATGTTTTTCGGCTGAATCTCCCGGCGCATCTCCTCAGGGACCTGTTGCCTCCGGTATCTGTTGCGCAGCGCGACGGCAACAGCGCGCTTCGCGTCATCTTGCCCAATAATGTGCCGATCGAGATGCTCGACGATCTGGCGCGGTGTCAGGTTTTCGATCTCACCGTCGCGGTCCGTCTGTGATGGAAGTTGCGTGTCGGGCTTCAGATCCTTCTTGCGACTCTGGGTCGCCTTTTCAATCTTCGCCATCTCGCCGTTCCGAATCATTCTCGTGAGGGCCGTTTGCGTTTTCCATGTGTACCGTCTCGACTGAGAGCTCGCTATTGGTGTAGATACAAATCTCTGCGGTAATCTCCATCGCGGCTCGTACGATTGCCTCCGCGGTGAGGTCAGTGTGACGAAGGAGCGCCTTGGCGGCGGATGTCGCGAACGGTGCACCGGCACCGATTGCCACCACGCCATCGTCCGGCTCGATCACATCCCCGTCACCCGAAAGCACCAGCAGTGATTCACCGTCAGCCACGATCAACTGCGCTTCGAGACGGCGCAGGTAACGATCGCTACGCCAATCCTTCGTCAATTCGACCGCCGCGCGGCGCAGGTTCCCATCCCATGCCTGAAGCTGCGACTCGAACCGCGCAAACAGTGTGAGTGCATCAGCAACAGCACCGGCAAAACCGGCGACAACGTCACCTTCCGCGAGTCGTCGCAATTTGCGCGCGCGATGTTTCAGGATCACATCGCCCATAGTGACCTGGCCGTCGCCACCAATGGCAACTTCACCGTTCCGTAGTACACCTAAAACGGTGGTTCCGTGTGGCTGGGTACGCTCATCCCTGACCATCGCCATCAATCCTGACAATCCTGACGCGTATACCAACGCAATTCGGCCCGGAACACGCGCCACGCGCCTCCGGGCTCACTGGAGAAATGGAAGGGCGGCTTGCCATCAGGCTAGTCACCGGTTTTCGGCAGTTCCTGCGTCCGCGTTGCCTTGCCGCTGCAGACCGGGCAGCTCTTCCGCTTGTTGCGCCCAACTTCAACCATATACGAGCCACACGTTGGACACGTTTCGTTGATCGGCTTGTTCCACGACACAAAGTCACATTCTGGATAGCGCTCGCAGCCGTAAAATGTCCGCCCCTTCCGGGACCGCCGCTCCACGACCTCACCCTTGTGGCAGGTCGGGCACTCTACGCCGATCCTGGTTAGCAGCGGCTTGGCGTTCCGGCAGTCCGGGAATCCGGTGCAGGCCAGGAACTTGCCGTAGCGACCAAGTTTGATCACCATTGGCTTGCCGCACTTTTCACACACTTCATCGGTTGGCTCGTCGCGAATCTGGACCTTTTCCATGGTCGACTCGGCCGACTTCAACGTGTCCGTGAACGGGCCATAAAATTCGCGCAGCGTGGGCACCCACGCACGATCACCGGCCGCGATCTCATCAAGCTCGCTCTCCAGGCGGGAGGTAAATCCAAGCTCAAACAGTTTCGGAAAATGCTCAACCAGCAGATCGTTGACCACGGTCCCGAGCTCCGTTGGAATCAGTTTACGCTCTTCCACCGTCACGTAATTCCTGGCGCGCAGCGTACCGATGGTCGGCGCGTACGTGCTCGGTCGACCGATCCCCTGCTCCTCCAGGGCCTTCACCAGCGTCGCCTCCGAATATCGCGGCGGCGGCTGGGTGAAGTGTTGCTCCGGCAGCAGTTTCTCGAGATCCAGCGGCTCCCTTTCCACCACGTCAGGCAGCTGACCCTTGTCGAGCTCGTCAACTTCGTTCTCGTCCCGACCTTTTTGGTAAACCGCCATCCAGCCTGGGAAGGTGACGATCGATCCGGTTGCCCGGAAGAGATACGGAGGATTATTCGACGGAGCGACTCCGGCTGGATTTGCGGCTACGTCGATCCGCGTGTTGTCCAGGCGCGCTGGCGCCATTTGGCTCGCGATGAACCGCTGCCAGATCAGCTGATACAGCTTGAGCTGAGGGCCGCTAAGGTACTTTTTGACGCTTTCCGGGTCCCGCTGAGGCGCGGTTGGACGAATCGCCTCATGCGCTTCCTGGGCGCCCTTGCTCCGCTTCGTGTACAGCGGCGTGCGGGCCGGAACGTATTCAACACCGTACTTTGTGCTGATCACCGCCCGTGCCGCTTGTTGCGCCGATGACGCCACGTTCGTCGAATCGGTGCGCATGTAGGTGATCAGGCCCTGCGTGCCATCGGGACCCAGGTTCACCCCCTCGTAGAGCTCTTGTGCGAGGGACATGGTCCGGCGCACTGGCATCCGCAGCTTGCGGGACGCCTCCTGCTGCAAGGTACTCGTCGTGAATGGCGCGGCCGGGCGTCGCTGGCTCGCCCGGCGCTGCACCGCATGGACGTTCCAGGTCGCGTTGTCGAGCGCTTGCACAATGGCGGATGCATCGGCCCCGGAGCCGAGCTCCGCCTTCCTTCCGTTGACCTTGTTCAATGTCGCTCGAAACTGGTCCGATTTGGTGACCTGCCCCGCAACCTGCTTGGCCAGGTCTGCGTCGATCGTCCAATATTCGACCGACTCGAACTGATCGATCTCCCTCTCACGCTCAACGACGATGCGGAGCGCGGCGGTTTGCACTCGCCCCGCCGAGAGACCACGCTTGACCTTCTTCCACAACAGCGGACTGATGCCGTACCCGACCAATCGATCGAGAATTCGTCGGGCCTGCTGAGCGTCGACGAGGTCCATATTGATGTCACGTGGATTTTCTATCGCATTGATGACAGCTTCGGGCGTGATCTCATGAAACACCACACGATGCAGTTGTTTCTCTCCGGCGTCCGTCGCATGGAGCAAGTGCCAGGCGATCGCTTCGCCCTCTCGATCAGGGTCCGTGGCCAGGTAGATCTCCTTGGCCCCCTGAACGCTTTGCTTGAGGTCCTTGACCACTTTCGATTTGTCACGCGGAACCAGGTACTGCGGGGTGAAGTCATGGTCGACGTCTACCCCGAGCTTGCTCTTCGGCAGGTCACGTATGTGTCCCATGGACGCCTTGACCTTGTAGCCGCGTCCCAGGTATCGCTCGATCGTCCTGGCCTTCGCTGGCGACTCCACGATGACGAGCTTGCCGCGAGCCACAGGCTTTTTGGATGCAGCCTTCTTTGTGGTCTTTTTCTTCGCTGTCGTTGTCGAGGTTGCTTTTTTGGTAGGTGCCATTGTGTATTTCTATCCTGTATGACATGGAGATTCGGTTGTGGCATCGTTCGATCGTCGGAAACTGGTGCTTGCTGGATCTTTGCGTCCGGTCGCCTGTTCGCCTGACCAAGGTCGATCATCCGCCACAGAAACACGTCACCGCGGCAAAGCGACAGCAACCCGATGGTTTCAGACTACGCAGCCCGTCAAGTCGAGCACCACTGGTTCACCGGATACAGACAGTAGGAACATTACATATGGTTTGTCAAGGAGCATCATCCCGATCGTGAGTAAAACTGCGCGCCGGCATTCCGAACCAGACCCTGCAATTCGAGACTCATGAGCATCGGCGACAGCGTGGTGATGTCCAGGTCAGCTTCCGCCGCAATGTCATCGATGTGCCGCGGCTCACCGGTCAGGATTGCCAACACGCGCCGCGACGATTCGTCCAGCATGGCTGAAGCGTCAATGGACATTTGCCGTGGCGCTTCGCCCAGGCGAAGATCGTCAAGAACGTCCTGCGCATCACGGATCAGGCGGGCGCCGTCACGCAAAATGCGATTGCATCCAGCACTCGCCCCGGAAAGTACCGAGCCAGGCAACGCAAACACGTCGCGCCCCTGATCCGCCGCGAAGTCGACAGTGATCAATGCTCCACTTCGATCCGGCGCTTCGATCACAACCACGCCAAGCGACATTCCAGAGATGAGCCGGTTGCGCGCCGGGAAGTTCGTGCCATCGGGCGGAGTGTCCGGAAGAAAGTCTGAAATCAGCGCTCCTTGCGCCGTGATCCTTTCCGAAAGACTACGGTGATCCGGAGGATAGATGCGGCGTACGCCGCTACCAAGCAGCGCGATTGTACGCCCTCCCGCATCCAATGCCGCCTGATGCGACACACCATCTACACCTCTCGCCAGGCCCGAGACGATCGTCACTCCGGCAGACGCAAGGTCCCGTGCAATCGTGCGCGCCATTTCCCGCCCATACGGGCTCAACCGCCGGGTACCGACGATCGCGATGGCGCGGCGGTCCGCCTCGTGTAGCTCGCCCTTCATGAACAGCACAGGCGGAGGCGACGGTATCTCTCTCAGCAGTAATGGGTATCGATCATCGAGCAGCGTCACGACCTCGATCTTCTCCGCGCGAAGCAGGGCCAATTCATCCTCTGGTTGCGTTGTGCCGCGCTCGGATACGATCTGCCGAACGACTCGTTCTTCCAGCAATGTACGCAGCAGTCCGGCGTCGGCTTCCCACGCGTCACGCAACGAGCCGAAATGCTCCAGCAGCCGCTGGGTTCGCACAGGCCCAATGCCCTTTATCTTCCGAAATGCGACCCAGAAGGCAGTGTCACCGGCCTGCTGTACGTCTTCTTTCGAACGGTGTGCCAGTGTCGACACCGTAATCCTCCATTCGCCGGCATCCTGATGTGCCGGTGCGCAGTGTTTACAACTCCCGTGCTTCCCCTCATGATGCCATGAAATGTGGAAATGCTGGCAGACGTGATTGTGCTCGCCGCCCTTCGCGGGTGCATCGAGCATCACGGAATCCGGCATCCTGCCCGAGTCGTCCGAGTCGTATGGAAAGAGAGTCAACGAATGGTGCGTCCCAACCTCCTGAAGCAAAAGCTGCAAGCAGGCGAGAAGGTCATCGGCTGCTTCATGCCGCCGCCTTCCCCACTACTGGTGGAAGTGTGCGGAGCCGCTGGGTTCGACTTTGTGCTCATTGACAATGAGCACGGTACGATCAGCGCCGAATCGGCGTATCCGATGGTCCTCGCCGCGGAGTCCTGGAACATCACCGCGATCGCGCGCGTCGGCCTGCACGACAAGCAGGAGGTTCTAAAATTCCTCGACCTTGGCATTCAAGGCATCATGTCACCGCAGATTACGACGGCTGAGCTGGCGGAGTATGCGGTGGCGGCAACGAAATATGTCCCACGTGGCACACGCGGGCTCGCTGGTGGTCGGGCGTTTGGCTTTGGCGTGTCAATGGCGCCATCAGAAGCCGCCCGGAAGCTGAATGAGGAAATGCTAACCCTGCTGCAATTCGAGCATATCGACGCACTCGAGCACCTGGAAGCGATTGTAAAAACACCCGATCTCGATGTGTTGTTCGTGGGTCCGAACGACCTCGCTCAGTCGATGGGTCGTCCCGGCGAGCCGGGTCATCCAGACGTCACCGAGGTCGCCAACCAGGCCGTGAAGATCGCCAGGGCGGCAGGCGTGCGGACTGGCACAACCGCGTTTACGCCAGCCTCCGCGCGCCAGGCGCTCGAACGCGGCTTCGATATGGTTGTCGCCAACGCGCCGGGGCTGTTCCTCGAGGCCTCGAAGAACATGGTCCAGGGGACCTTCCCCGACAGGGGCTAGCAACAGCAAAGGTGTCGAGTCTGCGTAACGCAGACTCGACACCTTGCTCATCACTATTGAACGGTCAGGATCGAAATGGTCAGGTTCGCTGTTCTACCTGTCGTAGCGCGAACAGGATGATGACGGCGCCCACGATCGCCACAACCAGCGCGCCAATCAGCCCACCTCCCGTGTCCATCTCGAATACCGAATCAAGGAGCCACCCACCGAGCAGGCCACCGAGGATCCCGATCACAATCGCCCCGATGACGCCAGCAGGCGTACGCCCCGGCACGATGAAGCTGGCGACACCACCCGCCACAAGTCCGATCAATAGCCAATAAAGTATGTCCATGCTCATGAGTCCCCTCTAGCGTGAGACAATCAGTCACCTTGGCCGCTCCCTGGCCGGCGCCAGGGAAATCAGCCAGGTATGACTCACGCGAATTGGGAGCCTTGCATGCAATTCAGATGCCAGCGGCGAAGTTAGCGCAGATCAGCTCAATGTACGTACGCACGGCATTGAGCGACTCTGGACAATCTCTCGAAGAATCGTTGTCACCCGGGAGGTGACGTGGTATCGTGCCTTACCAGAAAACCTCGCCACAATTGGGGATGGTCGGCGCAACGAAGCGCGAAACTGAAACTCCGAGATCATGGTTGCCTGGCGCAGACGGCAATGCCATCGAAACGGGGACAGGCATTCAATGCGCGAGCAAGTGTCGCGTTTACGCCATTTTCTGGTAAGGTAGTTAAACCAGACGCAACCGTGGTGCGAAATAGAGTGTGAGAGGAGCAAGGATGGCAACACAGCCACAAAAGGGCATGTTTGCTGATGCAGAAGATGCCTCAGCCTCGCGTGGGCAACCTCTGCTCGAAGTAAAAAACCTGAAGACCCAGTTCTTCACCCAGGACGGTGTGGTCAAGGCCGTTGACGACGTTTCTTTTTACGTCATGCCAGGCGAAACGCTTGGCGTGGTAGGTGAATCAGGTTCCGGCAAGAGCATGACTGGTCTTTCGATCATGCGGCTCATCCCGAATCCTCCGGGCAAAATTGTCAACGGAGAGATCATCTTCAACGGTAATGACGTCAGGAAGATGAGCGAAGAACAGGTTCGGTCGATCCGCGGTAACGAAATCGCGATGATCTTTCAGGATCCGATGACATCGCTCAATCCAGTCCTGACCATCAATCGCCAGATCAGTGAGGCGCTTCAGCTTCACATGGGCATGAACAAGAGCCAGGCACGGGCTCGCTCTGTTGAATTGCTCAACGTGGTTAGCATACCGAATTCCGAGGAGCGGGTCGATCAGTATCCGCATCAGTTCTCAGGAGGTATGCGCCAACGCGTGATGATCGCGATGGCTCTTTCATGTAACCCGAAGCTCCTTATCGCGGACGAGCCCACTACGGCGCTCGATGTCACCATTCAGGCGCAAATTCTCGATCTCATGCGCCAGCTGCAAAATGAAACCGGCACGGGCGTGATCATGATCACTCACTCGATGGGGGTCGTCGCGGGAATGGCTGATCGTGTACAGGTCATGTACGCGGGTCAGATCGTCGAGACGGCGGATACCGAAGAAGTCTTTGGGAATCCGCGCCATCCTTATACGGTCGGCCTGATGCAGTCGATTCCTCGACTCGACGCGAAGGAGAAAACAAAACTTCGCCCGATCCGCGGTCTGCCGCCTGATCTCATTGATCTTCCCGACATGTGCCCGTTCACCCCGCGCTGTAACTACGCCAGGGACAAGTGCGAGCAAAAGAACCCTCCGTTGATGGAGGTCAAGCCCGGCCACTATTCCGCCTGCTGGTTCTGGGAAGAGGTTTCGAAGGACGATGACCCGGACGAGGTCGCCCGTGCTCACGGGCACACGCCGGCGTCAGACCCTGAAGCCGAAATCGAAGCCGATCTCGTGGCCAAAAAAGAGGGCATTTAGAATTGTCCACAACGTCAAAAACACGATTGTGATTACCGCGGAGGAACGCCCATGTCAGCGGCTGTAGCACAGCAGCAAAATACGCCTTCGGCTGATGCCCAGCACGACGGTGAGCCACTTCTTGACGTTCAGGATTTGGTGATGCATTTTCCGCTCACTCAGGGCATCATCTTCCAACGCAAGGTCGGTGCTGTTCAGGCAGTAGACGGTGTCTCGTTCAGCGTCAAGCGCGGGGAAACACTCGGGCTTGTAGGAGAGTCGGGTTGTGGAAAGTCCACCACCGGTCGCGCCATCCTTCAGTTGTACAAGCCAACCTCCGGACAGGTGAAGTTTCAGGGCAAGGATCTGACCAAAATTGATGGTGGCGAGATGCGCCGCATGCGCCGTCATCTGCAAATGATCTTTCAGGACCCGTACGCCTCGCTCAATCCGCGCATGACGGTCGGGAACATCGTTTCCGAGCCAATGCAAATCCACAAGCTGGTTGAAAAGAAGCAACGTACCCAACGCGTGCAGGAACTGCTTCAGACCGTTGGGCTCAATCCCTACTTCGCCAACCGGTATCCTCACGAATTCTCGGGAGGTCAGCGTCAGCGCATCGGCGTCGCCCGAGCGCTCGCCGCGAATCCGGACTTCATCGTCGCTGACGAGCCAGTCTCGGCCCTCGACGTTTCGATTCAGGCCCAGATTGTCAACCTGCTTGAAGATCTTCAGGATCAGTTCGGGCTGACATACCTCTTCATCGCCCACGATCTTTCGGTGATTCGCCACATTTCTGATCGTGTTGCGGTGATGTATCTCGGCAAGATCGTCGAGCTGGCGGATCGCAACGCACTCTACGATGATCCATTGCATCCGTACACGAAGGCGCTCCTGTCCGCGGTACCGATTCCTGACCCGGTAATTGAAAAGCGACGAGAGCGAATCATCCTGACCGGCGATGTACCATCACCGATCAATCCACCGTCAGGTTGCCGGTTCCACACACGATGTCCATACATGATGCCGGACATTTGCCCGAAGATCGATCCAGTGTTCGTCGATCAGGGCAGCGGCCATTATGTTGCCTGTCACCTGTATCCTGGTTCGGTGCCCGAAAACCAGCGTTGATGAACTTTTCGCTTCGACCAATCGACGACATTGTCGCCATCCTGTTTGCCTTCGTCGTCGCTACCACAATCCACGAGTTCATGCACGCCACGGTCGCGTTGCGTCTCGGTGATACAACGGCGCGAGATCAGGGAAGAATTACCTTGAACCCGCTGGGTCACTTCGAGCCGGTGGGGTTCTTTGGCATGGTCATGATCTCCATCGGCTTTCCCTTCATCGGCTGGGGCAAGCCAGTACCGGTGTCTCCGTGGCGTCTGACCCGTATCGACCGGGAGCATCGCCATCGCGGCCTCGCGCTCGTCGCGCTTGCGGGCCCGGTGAGCAATGTTGTCCAGGCCGCCGTCGCGGTGATCCCCATTCAGTATGCCGTCCGGAATGATGTCGATTTGGGACGGGTCGGCTTTGTGCTTGGATGGTTTGTCACGATCAATGTCCTGTTGGCGTCGTTCAACATGATTCCGATACCACCGCTCGACGGCTTCAATATCCTCAACGGCTTGTTACCTGGCTTCTGGCAGCCAATCCTCGCGCCAATTGCCCGATACGGATTCCCAATACTGCTGCTGCTCTTCTTCATCGGTGGTCAGATCGGTGGGTCGATCGTCGACAGTATGCTCGATCCCGTACAGAATTCACTCAACGACCTGCTGTATTATGGGCTCATCTAGTCAACGATTACGGGATACCCTTCGGCGGCGATGTGGCCAGGGCATTCGTTCCCTCAACCCTTCGACGCCGGAAATTCGATTTCCAGATCACGTTCGAGTATTGGCTTCCCAGGATGTGGTCGAGCGCTGGGGGACATTGCCGGCATACGATCGGCAACATATGCATGACGTTGCCGCCGATCTCCAGGATCAGGGATGTGGTACGGAGCTGGTGTTGGCTGGATTGCTTCACGACATCGGCAAGCCCGCCTGCTCTCCAACGCTCTCAAGAATTACGCATGTGATCCTTCATCGTTTGGGAACAGTGCCGACACGATGGTTACAGGATTGCGGCTGCTCGTGGCCCGGTATTGGCACATTGCGCGCCCTGATCGTGCATCCACAATCGGGAGCGGATTTTCTCGCCTCCCACGAGCTGCCGGACCAGATCGTGTGGCTCGTTCGCCATCATCATGAAGACATACCCGATCACAACCTCAAGGTTCTCGAAGCTGCTGACGATCGTCATTAATGGCATTCGCTCTGAGGTACAACAGGTCAATGACAGAAGCCCACGCTTCCCCTTCCAGTGAGTCCCTCGACAATTACCAGCTCCGGCTCCCGGGATACGAAGGACCGCTGGACGTGCTGCTGCGCCTGATCGAGCGCAATCAACTTGAAATCACCGACGTGTCACTCGTCACCGTCACGTCACAATTCATGGAGTATGTCGCCTCCTTGACCGAGGCGCCTGATCAGGTGATCGCCGCCTTTGCCACGGTTGGTACCAGGCTCGCGGTCTTGAAGAGTCGATCACTCCTGCCCAGGCCTGACGCCGTCACCGATGACGATGGTCCATCAGACCTCACTCGCCAGTTGCTCGAGTATCGCAAGGCTCGCGCTGCCAGCGCCTTCCTGGGGCAACGAGCGTCTCATGACTTCCGCTCCTACGGACGCGGGAGCCTTGGTATGATCGACCCGGAGCTGAAACGCTCGGCGGAACGTCTCGGGCAATACGCGCCAGCATTGCTGGTGCAGTCACTCCGACGACGATTGACGGTCGTGCCTCGTCCGGCGCGAATGATCCCGCGGCGAAAGCTGGTGAGCTTGCGGCAGACGGTGGGACGCATTCTCGATCTCACACAATTGGGTGGCAGGATACGATTCTCGAAGATCGTCGAAAGCTATGTTTCCCGCACGGAAGTCGCCACTGCATTTCTCGGCATGCTGGTTCTGGTGCGGCGTGACGTGATCGAGGTCGGCCAATCGGAAATGTTCGGCGACATCGACATCCAGCGCAATGCCGGTACGGACGTGCCGATGGATATCAAGGAACGATTCGATGGTGACTAGCCCGAATGGCTCGACCAACCAGCCGCTCTCAGACGAACCAACCCACCAGATGGTCATTGCCGGCGCCGAACCAGGACACGGCTTCAGTGTTAATGACATCGCACACATGATCAAGGCGATGCTCTTCGTCGCCTCGGAGCCTGCAACGATCAATGAGCTTGCCGCCGGAGCCGAGCTCGATCCGGGAGAGATCGAGCGTGCACTCACTGCCTTGCAATCCGCTGACAATGGCCTGGTGATTCACCGTCACAGGGACCGGATATCCCTCGCCACCGACCCTCGGTTCGCCAGGCAGATCAGGCAGTTTCTTGGTCTCGACCGGGAAGCGAAGCTCTCCTCTGCCGCGCTGGAGACGCTCGCAATTGTTGCCTACCGCCAACCCGTCACCCGAAGCGAGATCGAATCGGTGCGAGGCGTCGACTGCTCCGGAGTGATCGCGACGCTTCATGCGCGCGGCCTGATTGAGCCCGTTTCCCGGCGCCCGACCATCGGCAATCCGATCCAATACGGTACGACCAGCGATTTCCTCAAGCATTTTGGGCTGTCATCGCTCGCGGAGCTGCCCACCCTCGGCCAGATCAATGGTCAGGACGGCCACGACGTGCTCGCCGGCGCGATGCGAGGTGACGAGGGCTCCGCCGTGGATGAACCTGATGACGACGGAGTCCAACCAGACACGCTAGAGAAATGATGCGCATCAACATCGAGCAAAAGGGCGAGCTAACGCTCCCCGACGAGCTCCTGCAGAACCTTCGCACCGTTCACGGCGCCAGCGTCGACAGTTGGCTTTCCGGACTTGGATCGCTACTGAAGGATGTGCTCGATTCGCGGGACGCGCACCTGGCGCCCGGGGATCCTCCCCTCTCCTACCATCTCGTCTTCTTCGCCGAGCAAGCGAGCGGGGCGGAAATCACCGTCAAATGTACTGTTCCCAGTTGGGAGCAACGTCCGGAAGTCGCCGGTGTGGTTGCCCTGTCCGACGCGGGGATTGGCCCAGAGCTTTGCTGGTCCGATCTTGACCGGGGAATCTTGATCATGAAGCGAGTGCGACCAGGCGCAACCATGCCAACAGCATTGCCATCACTCGTTGACGACGCTCGCATCACGCGAGGGGTCGCCACGCTGGCGGCGGGTATGGCGCGCGACGTAATCGTCGGTGATCGGCAGGATGATCTCGTCCCGGTACGGTACTACACCAGAGCACTTGAAGACGTCAACAGGAGCTCGTCGCTCTGGTCTGAGCACCGCGACGATGTCCAGCGCGCGCTCGAGCTGCGCAATGCACTGCTGGCGGCTGCTGACCACCGGGATGTGTTCCTCCATGGCGATCTGCACCACTACAACATTCTGCAAAACAATGACCAGCGCTGGAGCGTCATCGACCCGAAGGGCCTGTTTGGTCCCTCTGGATACGAATTCGGCGCATTCACCTACAATCCTGTCGGCATCCAGTATCACCCGGAATTGGCGACATTGACACGGCAGCGCGTGGACATCTGGTCGGAGGTTACCGGTATTCCGTGGGAGACCGTACGATCGTGGGGCTACGTCGCCGCCATGCTCAGCGCATGCTGGTCCGCCGAAGACAGCGGCAAGGGCTGGCTAGGGGCAATGACGATCGCGGGGACACTTCGGGATATCGAACCAGTCAGATAGGCAAACCGCTCAACCCCTGTACGCGCGTTAAACTCTCGATGATCGCCTGGGCGGCCTGGTCCATCTCATCCATCGAATTTCCCCGGCCGACCGAAAACCGAACCGATGCGCGCGTCTGTTGCTCGTCCCGTCCAATCGCGCCGAGCACGTGGCTCGGCGCGGAATTACCGGTGGTGCAGGCCGAGCCCGCCGAGGCCGAAATGCCGAGAAGATCCAGGTTCAAAAGCATGGTTTCGCCCTGCACGCCAGGCAGCGCGACATTGAGAATGTGCGGGAGCGAACGTTCCGGGTCGTCGGTGCCGTTCCGCACGATACCAGAAACCTCTTGCTGGAGCCGCGCCCAAAGGTGATCCCGCAACGACTGGCAATGCTCAGCATAGTCCTGGCGCATGGCACTGGCTCGATGCAGCGCATCTGACATCCCGACAATCAACGGCACATTCTCCGTGCCGCCACGTCGTCCGGATTCCTGACCACCGCCTCGTTGCTGGTATCTGATCGGTGTTCCCTTCTTCACAAAAAGCACACCCACGCCCTTCGGGCCGTAGAACTTGTGCGCCGAAAGGGACAACATGTCGACCCCAAGGCGCGTCACGTTGAGATCGAGCACGCCCGCGGCCTGAACCGAGTCGGTGTGCACCGGGATACCAGGCTTTGAGGCGATTTCACTAATCGCCTCAATCGGCTGGATCGAGCCGATCTCATTGTTCGCAAACATCACGCTTATCAGGCACGTGTTAGGACGAATGGAGGACTCGATCGAATCCGGATCGATGATTCCGTTGTCATCACAGGCCACAATCGTGACATCCACGCCTGTTTCGCTCAGTGATTCCGCAACATCAAGCACGGCATGATGCTCGATCGCGGAGATGATGACATGTGGAGCCTCGCCATCGGGGTGACGCATGCGCCACTCCGCCACAATCCCGCGGAGTGCCAGGTTGTTGCTCTCGGTGGCGCCACTGGTGAACAACACTTCGGAAGGTTTGCAGTGCAGCACCGTCGACACCAGCCTTCGTGCCTGGTCCAATGCGGCCCGAGCCTCCTGGCCCAGTTGATAGATGCTGCTGGGGTTGCCAAACTTCGTGGTGAAGTACGGCATCATCACCTCCACCACGGCAGGATCCGTCGGGGTCGTCGCGGCGTGGTCCAGATATATTCCATCCCGACCGTAGGTCATAAGCCTAACTTCTCCATATGTCATTCATGTAAATCGGGGGAAGCCAGAGATACCCGACGTCGAAATCAGACGATCGTCTTGATGCTCGTGGCGCTTTCCGCTCGACCGCCTTGCGCCAGCAAGTCCGCCAGCGTTGTGGAGTCAAGCGCCTCAACGATCGAGTCACGCACCTTGAGCCAAATCGGTCGTGTTTCGCACCCATCGATCAGTGGGCAGGTTTGGTCATCGACATTTTCGGACACACAGTCCATGGGGGCCACTGGGCCTTCCATAACGCGATACACATCACCGACGCGCACCAGGTCTGGCGGTCTGGACAGAATGTAGCCACCGTGGGCGCCGCGTTTGCTCTTCACGATGCCGGCGCGTCTCAACGGCGCAACCAGCTGTTCGAGATAGGCGGCGGGGACCGAAGACTCTTTGGCGATGTCGGCGATCGACATCGGGCCTTCACCATGGTGCCGGGCCAATGCAACCATTGCCCGCACTCCATATTCTCCCCGGGTCGAAACCTTCATGTCGTGAGCCTCCTGCGAGAAGTGAGCGACACTCCCGTCACCATACTTTACGCTGTAGTGGGAACTGCGTCAATGACAGTACGTTATCGACGTATCCCCAGGCTGTCGCGAATGGCCTCCCGCCAATCCCGCGGCACTGAGAATCCTGAAAAGATGGGTGGCGTCACCTGACGATGGAGATGGACAAACCGATCGGCGGTGAAGATACCCTTGTAGTCCCCATTCTCGGTGACAGGTACCGCCCAGCGGTTCATCCGGTTCATCATTTGCTGCACGTCCAGCACCGAATCGTTCACATCGGCGACAAACACCGACCGATCCATCACATCGCCGACGGTACGACCCGCGACACCACCTTGCAACCCTTCGAGCAAGTCGGTGCGCCACAACATCCCGATGACCCTGCCCTGATCGGTAACCACCAGATCGCGTGGACCACCGCGCAAGGCGAATGTGAGCGGCTGGTCAGCGCGTACTCCCCCCATATCCCAGAGTGAAAACTGCCCAACTCGGAGTCGCCTCATCGCCGACTCGACATGCGCCGTGCGGGACTCTGCCTGAGCGGCGACCGCCACAAACAAGCCCACGGCAATGAGCAGGATCGACCGCTCCCAAATCCCCCATCCAACAGTCGCCAGGGCAAGAACCGTTCCCAATACCACCGCGATGGAGGTTGCTCGTTCCCGATCGAGGGCCCCGGTGAGCGCGGCGCGGAGCACCCGCCCGCCATCCATGGGAAACGCCGGAATCAGGTTGAACACCATGATGAGCAGGTTTGTCAGCGCCAGGTAGGTAACCAGGCCGACGATGGTAATCCGGTCGAACACATCCGCCCCGGCAAGCAATGTATCGCGCCCACCGATCAACCCAACCAGCAGAAGCGGCGGGAGAAGCGCCACGAAAATGGCCAGGTTCATGGCCGGACCAGCGAGTGATATCAAGAACTCGCTTCGGGGGACAGCGGGAATCTGCTCGATCCTTGCCACGCCACCAAATGGCCACAGCGTCACATCCAGCACACGCACCCCGAACTGCCGGGCCATGACGACATGCCCGAATTCATGCACGATCACCGAACCGACAATCATCAGCACAAAAAGGAGACCGAGCAGCAGCGAAAATGGACCACCGTGCGGCCCAAAGCCCCATTGGGCAATCGCCCAAACGATGACGAGCAGGAATGTTGGATGGATATGGACGTCGACACCCATCCATCGCGCTACCGTGAATGCGCGCATGTAGCGATCTCCCCTTCCATCCCGAACCAGAACGAGCCACCTCTCACCCACGGATGCCGCGGCGGGTTGTCCTCGTGGCAATGACTTTTGGCGAGAATTCTCAATTCACCGCAAGATTCTTGCCATCACTTGCAACTGGTCTTATACTGGCGGTAGATTCTCAAAGAGCCGGGTTCGGTTCGCTGGTGTTGAACGGGCCGCTTGTAGCGTCCCGCCAGCTTCATGGATTATCGCATTTTCGGCCAATGGCGGAAGAAATGGGGCCAGCCTCACCATGGATGCAGGATTTGAACTTTCTCCGGAGATGCGGCAATGGGTATCGCCCAGCCTCATCGAAGCCAACTACATCCTGAGCCTTTCCCAGCAAGAGCTCCAGTCGGTTATCGAGCAGGAGCTTCGCTCAAATCCCGCGTTGGAAATCGAAGACAACGCGACATGCCCCGCCTGCGGCTCCAACCTCGAAGGCTTCTGGTGTCCCACCTGTCAGTCCGAGCCAGCCCAACGCACCGACACTTCCCCCTTCGACGAATACGAGCCGCAGATCCACGGCATCGCGAATGACTCGGACGACGATTTCGACCCCCTGTCGATCGTCGCTTCGAGAACTGATCCGCGGGAACTCATCCTTTCGGACGCACGCACCCTGCTCGAAGAACGCGAATACAGGATCGCGACATTCCTCGTTGACTCCTTCGACGATCGCGGATTCGTGACCGAGGACATTGCCACCATCGCATCCAGCCTTGCCGTATCGGAAGACGAGGTGACGTCGGTCCTCGAGGTGATTCAGGATGTCGCTCCGGTCGGTGTCGGCTCCCGTTCACTGGCTGAGTGCCTGAAGCTCCAGACGTCCTATCTGGCGCGAATTGGCGAGTCCGTCCCGGCTCCAGTGGACTTCCTTATCGAGCACCACCTCGATGATCTCGGAGCCCACAAATTCGGCAAGCTTTCCCGCGAGCTTGGCGTACCTGTTGACGATATCGAAGCCGCCCGTGACTTCATTCGCGAACGGCTCAATCCGCACCCCCTGCAAAGCCAGCAAGCACGTTCATGGGGCAGTCCCACAGAGCAGCCACTCGTCTCACCAGACGTGATCGTCAGCCTCAGGAACGACGATCTTTTCGTGGAAATCGTCGACTCTCGCTATCACTACCTCCGCATGAACGGGATATATAGTGACTTGCTCGCCCGCATATCCCGAAAGCCCCAACCCGAAACAAACGTATCGAGCGAACACCTGCCGGAAGAGGAGGCGACTGTTGCGGCCGAGCATTTTCAACAGGATGATCGCGATCATATCCGACAGCTCTCCAATCGCGCTCGCCTGTTTATTTCGAATGTCGAGCAACGCCGTGAAACACTGCTCAAGATCAGCCGCACAGTCTGCGAGTTTCAGGAGGAGTTCCTGCGCGGCGGTGTACGCAACCTGAAGCCGCTCACCAGGGCGCTGATCGCGCAGCAGGTCGGCGTCCACGAATCAACGGTCAGTCGCGCGACCGCCAACAAGTTCGTCATGCTGCCAAGCCACAAGGTTATTCCGTACAGCGATTTCTTCCGGCCCTCGCTCAGCACCAAGGACGTGATCAAGGAAATCGTCGATGGTGAAGAAGGATCCGGTCACAGCATCACCGACCGCGAGATTTGTGACCAGCTGCTGGACCAGGGCATACGCATTGCTCGTCGCACCGTCGCGAAGTATCGTTCGGAGCTCGGAATCCTGCCCTCGACGATGCGCTGACTCGCAACGTCCACGCCGGCTCATGGCCGGCATCGGCAATTCAGGAAAGGCGGACGCGTGTGGTCAGGGCTCCCTTTCAGGTTCTCGTGCTTCCCTATCGAACGTCCGAAACCGGAGAGCTCGAATTCGCCATCTTCCGTCGCTCCGATGCTGATTGTTGGCAGGGTATCGCCGGCGGCGGCGAAGATGACGAAACACCGCTTTGTGCCGCGACAAGAGAGGCGTGGGAAGAAAGTGGAATCTCACCGGTGTCGCGGTTCGTTCCGCTCGACACCACATCGTCAGTGCCAGTAACCGCGTTTCCAGGCAATCGTCACTGGGGCAATGATCGGTATGTCATTACTGAGCATGCATTTGGCGTCGATGCCTCCGGTCAACTGATAACCCTGTCGAGCGAGCATACAGAACATCGATGGATGCCGTACGCCGACGCGCACCGGCTCCTGACCTTTGACGGGAACCGGACCGCGCTTTGGGAACTGAACCAGAAGCTGTCAGGTCGTAATCCGCAAGACTGATTCGCACGGGCAACATTCAGCGATGGCGTTGCGGGCATACCGATGTGGCAGACCATCAGGTGATACACAATTCGGCGACCAGGCGATCATTCGTGCAAAGCGCCTCTCCGCGGCGTACAATTGCTTTTGGCGCGCGCCCGTAGCTCAGTGGATAGAGCGCTTGCCTCCGGATGAAGCCCGCCACCCGAGTATTCGGCGTTCCGCGTCCCCTCCTCAAATTCCCCACACTTGCGGCCAAACTACCGCTTTCAACACCTTGCCGACCGGTCAATGGCGGGAAGCGACCAACGCCTCAGGCGTAAACCGCTCAGCCGCCAGGCCCGCCAGACTCTTCGCGGAAGGGCAAGGACATGACACGCTCACCCCATCGGTATACGTCAAAGGAGTGGACGCCGATGGACACCCAAGACCCCCTCTCGGCCCTGATCGAGCGCTTTCAGCAGCACCAGCGGGCCGTGGGTCGCGCCCCTGGCACGATGAAGCGGTACCAGTATTCATTCCGCTTGTTTCAACGTTTTCTCACGTTCCGCAAACTGCCCGCCACGACCAGCGCACTGACCAGCGACACCATGGACGGCTTTGCCCTGTGGCTGCGCGACACCCCGATCAACCCACAGCACGGCAAGACCACCCGATCCGAGAGCGGCATCCATGCCCACCTGCGCGACTTACGGTCGTTTTGCGGCTGGCTGGAGCGACAAGAGATGCTGCATCGACGCATCCACTTCCCGATGCCAAAAATTCCCCGGCGGCTGTTTCGGGTCTTGACCGATGAGGAGCTGGAGCGGATGTGGCACAGCCAATACCTGACCGGCAACAGCAGTCGCGCGATCCGCAACCGGGCGATGATCTCCCTGATGCTCGACACCGGCCTGCGGCGGGAGGAGGTGGCCCGTCTCACACTTGCCTCGATCTCACTGGAGCGGCGTCGATTGACGGTCATCGGCAAGGGCAACAAGGAGCGGCAGATGGTCTTCAGCGTGGCGGCGCGAGATCGGCTGAAGCAATTCCTGGCGATACGCGGCATTGACGACGAGCCGCTGTTTCACCTGACCGCCGCCGGCATCCGCACGACCTTCCGCCACATTCAGCTGGATGTGGGATTGGAAAAGTTCCACCCGCATCAGCTGCGGCATCAGTTCGCCACCACGATGTTGCGCGAAGGCGTCAGCCTGGAAGTGATCGGGGTGATGCTAGGGCACGAGGACTACAACACCACCCGGCAGTACATTACCCTCGACGATCGCGATATCGCCCGCGCCCATGCCACGGCCAGCCCGTTCGAAAGCCTGATGCGAAAAATCGACGAGCCACTGGAGGCTCCCAGGCGTCGGTTGCGGTACTCCGCCAAAGAACCGGCCTGGTGACCAGCGAGAGAGGTTGCTTCTGCGGGTAGTGGTCGTCAAACCGCTGCCCGCACCTCGTGTCCAAATAGCGTTCACTATGCAATACTGGAATCTACTTGGGGGA
>Ga0209176_10000031_pt1 | contig 44056 bp, 45 predicted proteins | sample NGEPer11B_FD_184511 | JGI IMG/M metagenome (GOLD analysis project Ga0209176, IMG submission 184511) | Arctic peat soil microbial communities from the Barrow Environmental Observatory site, Barrow, Alaska, USA - NGEE Permafrost305-11B... | ecosystem: Environmental > Terrestrial > Soil > Wetlands...
CTTGATAGGTAGAAGACACTATGTTTCACGGGATGATCCCTCCTCAGCTCCCTTGGGATTCCAACTTAGGTCCTATATCCAGTCTTCTGCCGCTTGGCTACCATGGTCTTCACGCGGGCAAGATCCACTGCCCGGCACAGGTCAACAGAACTAAGAAGGAGGTTCAGATGAACAGCGTGCAGTTGGTGGGGCGGCTTGCTACTGAGATTGAGTTGAGGGAAGTGACCGGGGATTCCAAGGTCTGCAGCTTCATCCTGGCCGTGGATCGGAGTGGGGATGAGGCGGACTTTCCAATTCTGCCTACAGCCCAATCCAGTGGGTCATCATCCCCTGGTGGCATGCACTCAAGAACACCGCCGTGGCTGGGACCAGGGCCCGCGTACGTTTACCTCTTCTCAGGCGTAGATCCTCCTGCTAAAATGAAATCAACGCTGAAACTAGCCAATGGGGGCGAACCGTGCCGGGTGAAGAAGAGAAAGCCGAAAGCGGAGCTTTCAACATCGAGAAACAGTCTCAACCGGTAGCCATCAAGCGCACGGACAATGAATTTGTGGCCTATGCTAACCACGCAGGCATCGGGGTAACGCCTGAAGAGGCTGCTCTTAAATTCGCAATTCGCGATCCTGAGCGTTCCGAAGCAGAGTCTGTCGCGACTATCTATATATCTCTGCCTCTTATGAAACGACTTGCCAATGTCTTTGCTAGTTCGGTGGAGCAATATGAGAAGGTATTCGGAACGATAACTGAAGACCCTGGCGATCGCATGCTCCCAGAAGCTCGCGATAAATCCGGACTTTGAGGAGCTATCATGTTTGCTGAAACATCGGAGACATCGTGGAGTTGCCGAGCGCAGAATTCGGATTCTGTCCCTGCCCTCCCGGAGCCTTGGTTCTCATCCTTGAACACTTCTCACGTTATGGCAGGGACACCTCCTGCGACACATGCAGATGCTCCGTGCGTTAATGCATACTCCCCCCTCTTGATAACTGCGGAGCCGGAGTATGCGAGACCAGTCCTCGCTGATGACGATCTTGCCTTCCTCGAAGAGGATTTGAGCGATGACGAGATCCGACAGTACGTCCAACGTCTGCACGTCGCTCTTAGGGATGGGTGGGAGTCTGCTGTCTGCTTCATCGAGGGATACGCCGCAGCTGGACGCACGTTGCGGGACCCGGATGTCAGACAGTCAATTCGCGAGCAGCTGGCAGGGCTAAGAGGCGACCACGAGTAATGGTTGAAACTGCGGATGAGGTGGGCCGCTACAAGTTCTCGGACGACACTCAGACCGAATACATAGAGTTCAAGCGGCGGCTGCAATCTGGTCAGAGGAACAATGTGACTCGTGCCGCCAACAATATCAAGAACAACCCTCGGAAGCTGTCGACTATGCAACCTCCACATAAGGACTGCGTGAAGTGGCGGTATCCAGAAGACTTCGGACTGCGGACAAGGAAAGAGATCTACGAATTCAGGCCGACACATGCGCGAGGCATCTACGTAATCGTCGACGAAAATATGGTCATCTGTTTCCTAAAGGCTGCAAAGCAGATGCGATTCTTTACGATGCCTGAGTGGCCCTATCATGGCCGTAAGGGTTAGAGACTACTCGTACTCTTTTCTCAGCAGTGAACCCGCCGAGTGTGGCCAGTTCGACTGATCCAAGAGTGCTACTTTTCTCCCAGCGGTACCCCCAGCTCCCGCAGATTTCCCATTGTCGACGCTACTCTTCTTTGTCTGGGCGTGTTGGTTGGCCATGGCCATGCTCCTCCCAGACGAACAGCTCCAAGCTTGGGAACGAGCCCAAGACTACCCATGGGATTCCAACTTAGGTCCTATATCCAGTCTTCTGCCGCTTGGCTACCATGGTCTTCACGCGGGCAAGATCCACTGCCCGGCACAGGTCAACAGAACTAAGAAGGAGGTTCAGATGAACAGCGTGCAGTTGGTGGGGCGGCTTGCTACTGAGATTGAGTTGAGGGAAGTGACCGGGGATTCCAAGGTCTGCAGCTTCATCCTGGCCGTGGATCGGAGTGGGGATGAGGCGGAGTTGCGGTTTCTGCCTACCAGAGTTCAAACTACCTACAGTAGGCGTCCATTTACAGATGGACCCACTGTTTCGTGCAACAAACGAGTCCCATCCCTATTCCTTGGTCGCTAACAGATCTGTCCGCAGGTACGGAGGCGGTCAAACATCCGATGGTATTCAACACGGCTGCCTAGCTGCCTAGTACCTCCCCAAGAACTCGAACTTCGCGTGCACCTAGCCCGCACAGCCAGTGTTCAATCTCTTGATCCTGGAGCTTAACAGGTACCTTCACCTGGACCAACACATTGTAGATGCCATTCAGCCTGAGCGCATTCTCAAGCCATCCACTCTTGGCAAGGGCTGCGTAAAGTCCCTCCACGTCCTCGCCGGCCATGTCTACGGCCAGTGCAAGCTGCCGTTGCGTTCCCTCCGATCGAAGCAGACCTTGGGCGTCTCTCCTTACGAGCTCTTCCTTGCCAACAATCTTAGTGGGAACTACAGTTAGAAGAGACTTTCTTGACGCTCGCTCGGTTCGTCTGGCCGCTTGCTCCGCCGATCCTCTTGAATTTGGCGTGTTCCGTAGATGAACACACCGACAAGGCCGACTAGATCTAGTCCACCAACTATCGTGCCAGCGATTGCACTAGCATTGACTGCAATGTATGACGCGGCTATTAACCCAGCAATGGCGACAACGAGCCCGGAAAAGACACCGGCATATGCGCGAATAATGCTGTGATGTAGTTGCTTACTTTCAGAGTGCTGCCTGTGTTGGGACTGGCTCTGGGCCATAGAGAAGATAATAGAAGGTGCATCAGGATAGACCTCAGCGTAGTGCTCCATCATGGTAGGCGATGGAATCGGACCTTGATAGGCGGTGGCGGTGACCTGCCGCAGAACACCTCGCCCCGGTTCGGGGCTCTTCTCTCCCCCGGCGTCTGGGGTTACATCCAGCTCATCCTTGTTGGGCGCTGGCTTCTTGCCTCCCCTTGGATTCCGACGTGACCACGTCGGAACTATTCGCCGAAGGACTTGGGCTCTTCTAGACTGTTGTCTAGATCGTCAACCACTACTGACCAATCAGAACGAAGAGCCTGGACGTCCGCTTCTTCAGGAGTAGCGCTTTTGTTGTACGAGAGCTCCTCGATGGTGCCGCGTATATCAAGAACTCGCGCCATACCCTCAAAGAAAGACGGCGCTGCAAATAGAAAGTCTGAGCCCATACTATGCCTCCTCGATGGTTCGCCATAATGAACGCTACCAAAGAACCCGGGACATAACAACTCCTTTCTAAACTCCCGAAAATCAGCAGCATATTTTCTTCTTGCATTCACAATATACCCCATTCTCACCTTTCAACACACTTAGGCGGATCCGATCAGACCCGCTTGGAGTTCACCCGCTTTTCGACACCGGGCTTCACGCCCGCTGGCCTGATTTGCTCGGAGAATTCCAGACCGTCTTCTAACTGGTCTCGTCGGATGTGAGGATTCTTCTCGAGTATCCTGTTCAAGTTCATTGAAGAAGCCATTCTGTGCTTATTCGCGCAAGGAAGGACATACTTGATGCTTTGGATCCCACCAGAGGATCCTGAGCACATTGCCTTCTCTGATTCCCCAGATCCTCTCCTTTCCTGAAAGTCGAAGGGAGAAGAGTTGATCCAAGTCTTCTAAGCCCCGCTCTTCCAATCGCTTCTGAGCATCTCGGCAGAGTTGGTCATACGAGACATTGTGACTGCCCTTCACTGCTCTCTCAATATCTGGGAACGTCATCGTTTCGAAGTGGGCGAGCTTGTACAGGATGCGCTCGACAACGGTAGCTCGACTAACGTCTTGCCACCCCCAACCACCCTCAGGATCCAGATCTTGGATCCGCCATGCGATGAGTAGGTTGCCGACAGCATCCACCCGCTCGCCTCCGCGGGGTTTCTTCTTTTCAAGAGGTGTCTTCGTTCGCTTGGCTTTTTTCTTGCCCATGCCGCGCACCTAGCACTCGTCGGGGGGAAGACCTCCGTAGTACTCCATCATCGAAGCATGGGTGATTTCAACATCTGACCGGGTAGTGCTCGGAAGCCCCTTCCTAGCATCCTGCCAGGGATCTTCCATATGCGTAAGATCACTAAGCCATTGGGAGCTTTCGTCACCGTAGTACCTAAGGACGGCGAGTACAGTTTCCTCTTGTTCCCCCTCAAGACGAGTAGGATCGCCATTCTCAATCGTGTCTACCTGGAACCGTCCACGATGGGCCTCATAGAGCTCGCGAACGACGGGCCCGTTCGCCCATGCCTCGATAGGCTCTCCGAAAAGCGGCTTCTCATCCCATACGAGTGACCACGCCTGACTGTAGTACACAAGCTTCTGAAGCTTCATTGTCGTCATGGACCCGGTCTCCTTGAGAATGTACTCAGCTACATCGAGCACAGAAGCCATGGTTCCCCTTTCAAGCATGTAGATTGCAGCGTCACCCTTTAATGGTACATTGCTCGAGGCGCCAAGAAGTTACGGTGGGTTGTGTTCGGTCTGCCAGTAATGAACCAGAACACCGGGTGGATTCACACATTCCGGAGCGTTCCCGCCGGCACCATCAGAAGCCCGTAGTGTATGAAGTGCACGAGCACGTTCCCCACATAGCCAGGCTGAGGGAGGACCACCACCTGTCCCCGCTCACCTCGGAGCCATCCGTGGTCTGCGTCCTTGGTGGCTCGGCTCTCTACGTCGCGGTCAGAGTCGATCCAGCGGTACTTCATGCAGGGACTCTATTAGCCCTTGCCTTCGCCGACCGGCACTCCCAGCTCCCGCAGATTCCGCATGATGCTGGCAATGAGCCGCCCCACAATAAGCGCATAGATCAGCGCAGCAATGCCGGCAAACGGGGTTGTCACCTCATTGGGGAAGGTCACGTACCGAGTCGCATACATCAGGGCCTCTATCGCGCCCCAGGAGATCACATACGGGGCGACGTGCGTTTGTAGGAAGTCGAGGATCCTTTCCCATTCGAACGCGCGTTCTTTTACTGAACAGGATAACGGAGGCGATGAACAGTGAGCGGATGGATCCGGTGCAAGGTCTAGACTGAGTGTGGAAATTCCGGAAAGAAATCGTTCCGGAGAATGTGATATCCATTAGGGGTATACATTGCCAGGGAACTGGGGTCTGATGCATGGATCGAGAGACGACGGATAACACCGCCGGAGAGAAGGCTCAGGCGTCTGCACCTGAAGCGTCGACCGAGGGAGAAGACCCACGTCCCCGCGTGACCTGGGGTGCCGATAGTGCTTCAGAGTCTAAGAAGGAGCCAGTACCGAACTGGATCTGGGCTGCGATCGGGATAACGCTCTTTCTTGTTGTTGCGATTGTCCTCTACGGAATTGAGCTGAATGCGACTCGGGACGTGACCATTCCAACTTAGGTCCTATATCCAGTCTTCTGCCGCTTGGCTACCATGGTCTTCACGCGGGCAAGATCCACTGCCCGGCACAGGTCAACAGAACTAAGAAGGAGGTTCAGATGAACAGCGTGCAGTTGGTGGGGCGGCTTGCTACTGAGATTGAGTTGAGGGAAGTGACCGGGGATTCCAAGGTCTGCAGCTTCATCCTGGCGGTAGACCGCAGCGGGGATGAGGCGGACTTCTTCCGGGTGAAGGCGTGGAACTCTAACGCAGAGGCGGCGGCGGAGTACCTGGAGAAGGGTCGTCGCCTGGGAGTGGAAGGGACCCTTCGCCAGGATACCTATGAGAAAGAGGGAGAGTCTCGCCGGGCAATATCCGTGGTGGCACGGAGGCTGGAGTATCTATAGGAGCTCGTTTGTCGGGTTGATTGGGGTGTCGTTGTGGATGATGCTATAACATACAAGAGATTGGTCGCCGATAGGGGTGTGAGGGCCCGGGATGAGGATCCACGGACCACTCCGCTTGCTCGGGGGGACAGAAGCTTGCGCGGAGATTTTCATCCTAAACTGAGCGTTCCTCGGCAGGGGATGGTATTGCACCGTCCCCGCTTGCGTGCGGCGCTCAAGCCTGTGGTGTCTGGTGGTGTGGCGTCCATCGTCGCGGGGCCCGGGTACGGGAAGACCGCTCTGGTCTCTGATCTGGCTGGGTCAGTTGAGAAGCCCGTTGTCTATATGGGTCTGGAAGTGAAGCACCGGGATCCTGGCGTCTTTGTGCAATGCTTGAAGCGTGGTCTTCAGACTGCGCTTCCGGGTTGCGTGAGTAGTTCGGAATCGGCAGGCAGCCGTGACTATGAAGCGGATCCGGATGCCGGTGAGCAGCTCCTGGATCTGCTGGAGGGTATGGCCGCGGAAGACGGTTCCAGTGGTCTTATCATCCTGGATGATCTCCATGAACTGGGAGATTCACAGACGGGAACCCAGCATGTCCGCATTCTGTCAGAGAGATTGCCGTCTGGCTGGTGCCTTGTCTTGACTTCCAGGGAAAGCCCCCCTTTTCCACTTGAGGTCCAGGAGAATCGTGCTCCGGTGGTGAGTATCGGCTCCAGGACATTGAGACTTACGCCTTCTGAGGTGGTTGCCTGGGCCAGTGAGCTTTGGGGTGTTGAACTCCATGTTCCGGACGCCCGGTCCTTATGGCGCGCCACTGAGGGATGGCCGGCCGCCCTCGTGATGTTGGGTCAACACATTCACTCCGGCAACCTGTATCGGCGCCAGGAAGATCTCCGCAGATTGCTACGCAGGGGGCGGAGATTGAGGGAGTACCTGGCCAATCAAGTCTTGACGCAAATGTCGGAGCAGGTTGTTCAGGTTCTGCGGACGGCCTCTCCGCTATCCAAGGTGGTCTTTCCACGTGATGAGAAGTTGTTTTCAGGGGGGATCAGTGACGCAGAGAACACCCTGACCGGGTTGGTCGCCAGGGGATTCTTCCTGACTGAGACGGGGCACCGGGTATACCGGCTACATCCTCTCGTGCGCACCTATCTGCATCGGGAGATGGAGAGGGAGAATCCGGAGAAGACCAGGTGTCTTGTGGAGAAGTCGGCGGAGCACCTTGAGTCAGTGGGTGAGTTCAGGGAAGCGGTTGTGCTCTACCTCAGTTGCGGGAAGTCCGAGCGCGCGGTTGGTCCCCTGAAGAAACTGGCCGGATCCTATCCAAACACTAACCACGCCTATCTTCCACCGGGGCTGCTGGAAGAGATCCCTGAAGATCTGCTGGAACAGGAACCGTGGCTACAACTCGCCAGAGCCCGCACACTCCAGGGTAAGGGGGAGTTTGGTGAGGCTGAGGTGGCCTATGGCGCTATCGCAACTGGAGACCCAAGAGTTCACTTCCAGGCGCTCTCAGGAAGAGGGTTCTGTCTCTATGCGCTGGGAAGATGGGAAGTGAGCCTTCAGATCCTCCTGCGTGCTGAGAAGGCGGCTGAGGCTCCCAGCGAGAGAGCTGAGATGATGAGCGCCACCGGTAATGTGCTCTTGAGCCTCTGTCGGTGGGATGAGGCGGTGGACCGCTGGGAGATGGCGCTGGGTTCCGCTAGAGGGGAGCAGCGGAAGATGCTGGAGGCGCGTATCATGATCTACCGGGTTCGCCTCTTCTACCTCCTGGGGCAGTATCGAACCGCCGAAAGGTGGGCAAGGAAGGCGGTTAGGCGCGCAGCACGGCAGAGTCAATCAACTTACGCTGCTGCACTCAACGCGGTAGCCACTACTCAGTGTGTTCTAGGGCGCTATGAGGATGCGGCCATCAATGCTGATGCCGCTATCGCGTTGGTGGAAAGCAGGCGTTATGCTTTTCTCAAACCCGCTGTGCAGTTGTGTCTCGGTGCTGTTGCCGTGGGGAGAAGGAATGTTCACGCGGCTCTGGAGCACACCAACAAAGCAAGAGACTTGGCTCAGAAGGCGGGTGATGTGGAGTCAGAGGTCTGGGCTTTGGGAATGCTGGGAGATCTCTTCCGCCGGAATCGGAACTTCGGACGGGCGCTCCAGCACCATCGCCGGGCGAAGGATCTGGCTTTGGAGCAGCCACTTGCCCGGTATGAATCTGTCAAGGCCTTGTGCGGGATCGGCATGGACTTGGTAGTCAAGGATGATTCAGACGAACCTGAGCAAGTCCTTGGGGAGGTGGCTTCCATCAGTCGTAACGAATCTCTCCTGGGAACTCTGGTCAAGGCCCAATTCTACCGTTCTTGGGTGTTTGCTCGTGGAGGACTGGAAAAAGAGGCTGCCCGGGCTGCCGGAGAGGCTATGCGTATTGCTGATGAGCACGGGCACATTGACTTCCTTGTCGGGGAGGCCCGGGTTGGTACGCCCATCCTGGCTTTGGCCGACCGTTACGGTCACGGAGAGTACATCCGGGCAGAGATCATTCCTTTGCTGCCCTCTTTCCTTGCATCCTATTTCTATGAGCTGGCGGAAGGGGATACGTACCCTACTGACGTGAACTTGGGACACCCCAAGTACTCACGGATGGGTTTGTCACGTCTTCGCCGGCCGTATCCATCCGATATTGATGAGGAGGTTGTGGGCAGAGTCCAGACGTTGACCCCCAGGGAAATAGAGATACTGGAGATGATAGGGGAAGGTATGCCCAACAAGGTCATCGCGGCGAAACTCTACATCACTGAGAAGACCATTAAGACTCACACTCATCGGATATTCAGGAAGCTGGAGGTGACTAATAGACTTCAGGCCGTACTTGCCTTCCAGCACTATCAGAAGGCTGAAAGGCTGTGTCTAAGCAAGAGCCCTGATCGGAAGGCACGCGGATGACGTTCGGCTTCCAGTAGGATTCGCTTCCATTAGGATTCGGCCCGTATCTGACCTCAGATACCGCGGCGGAAGCTTTCTGCCAGTGAAGAGGGCAGACCTTGAGACAGGACGTGGTCTGCCACGGAATCCCAATCATAAGGCACGCGCAAGTTCTGCACCGTATCGCGGTCGGGGTGGTGCAGGGTATAGGCTGCTCTGGGGTCACCGTCCTTGGGGCGACCCAGGGAAGGCACGTTGATGAAGCGAACGCCCTTGAATTTACCGCTCCATGGAGTATGGGTGTGGCCGAATATCAGAGTATCGTCCTGGATCTCCGCGGCCAGGCGTTCGTAGGTGCGGGGGGCGCGTTCGGGCAGCAGGTATTCGTTGATCCGGCGTGGGCTTCCGTGCACGAGCAACATTGATTTGTTGCCCGCGCTCACCTGCAGAGAAAAGGGAAGCTCCCGCAGCCACTTCTTCCTGTCATCAGTGACCTCGCCGGCGGTGAACCCATAGGAAGCAGTGCCGATGAGCTCCGCCTCCTCGTTGGGATACCAACAGCCGCAGTGTCCGCGGTTGAAGCCCACTCCGTCGTCGTAGTTACCGGCTACGGTAGGTATCCCGGTCTCCCGTACCAGGTCTATCACTCCGTTTGGGTTCGGTCCGTAGCCGACCAGGTCCCCCAGGCAGTAGATGCGCGCGGCCCCTCGCTCTTGCAGATCGGTGAGGACCGCGCGGAGTGCTACCGCATTTCCGTGGAGATCGGATATGAAGGCTAGGGTGTTAGAGTTGCTCATCCTACTCCCTACTCCCTACTTCTTGAAGTTCAAAGGGATCTCCACAACGTTGACGGGTGTCCCATCTTTGGCCGACTCCTCAAAGACAATCAGGGCTCCGCGTCCGGACTGCTCTACATCAAAGGGTATCGTCACATCAAAGGTCCCTCGGGTCCCGGAGCCGGAGCTTGCCATCACCATTTGCTCTGCGATGATCAGGCCGTCCCAATTCACGATGTTCACCTGGAATACCGCTTCGAAGGTGTTGGCTGTGCCGGTTATGCGCAGGGGACTCTGCACAGTGTCGCCGATGGCGGGAGACTCCACCAGTATTGCCGGGGTCACGAGCCCCTCATAGTCGCTGCGATCGATCGGATGGTCCAGGACTATGCCCTCGCCACCGAATACCTCGACAGGCTTCCCGTCCAGCTGGAATCGTACTCCGCTGACAGTGTCAAATTGGGTGAGCGTGTAGACCACCTGAGCCAGGCGCATCATCATGGCGAGGCTGCCCCCGCCGGAGGCGTATTCCTGAGAGAGGTCCACCGTGGCTATCCCCTTAGATATGTCCAGGGCCAAGTAGGCCGTGTTGGCGGGGATGCTCGTGTATAGGCCGTATTCCTTCTCTGATGCGGTGGGGCCTTCCAGCAGGGCTTTCATCGTAGCTGCCCCAATCGCTTCCGTGGCGGGAATCTCTCTGCTCGCCGCGGTAAGCAAGGTGTCCTTGGAGAAGTACAGGGTCACCGTGCGGGTATCCGTGGAAGTTTGCTGATCTTTCTGGTCCGACTGGATTGTTGTCACCGTCTGATCAGCCGTGTTGTTGTCTGTTTCCTCTTCTCCAGGGCTTACAGCGGTGGAGGTGCGTTCGGAATCGACCGGGCCTCCGTCTCCCACTTCCTCGTCGTACCCGCATCCAGCGGCGAAGAAGAGCGATACGGCCAACATTCCCAGGATCAGAAAAGCAAGTATTGCTGCGCCTACTCCTGTCTTGTTCGCGTTCTCATCCCGGGGCATTCTGTTTGCTGACATCTCTCTCACCTCTTTCACAGGCCCGCCTGGTGTTCGCCTGTCGGCCAGGCCCGCCCGTTCATACTGCAATTCTCATTATCCTCCCCGTATATTGCAGGGATCACACGCTCTCGTAACGGTTGTGTAACAGGTGGTTGGCGGGTAGAGTGAGGATGAATCGGGCTCCCCCGTGTGGGGCATTCTCCGCCCGCAACTCTCCGCCTAGAAGGTGGGCATTCTCCTTGGCCAGAGCCAAGCCTATGCCACTTCCTGGCCCACGGCTCCGGCTGGGGTCTGCCTTGTAGAAGCGTTCAAAGATGTGGGGAAGATGTTCGGGGGGTATTCCGCTTCCCTGGTCCGTGACTGAAATACGGAGAAGGTCACCGCCCTCATTCTCCTCGCTCTGGGCCCGAGAAACCTCCACCATCACCGGCGGTTCCCCGTGGAGAAGGGCATTCTTCACCAGGTTTACCACTATTCGCTCTAGTACGGCTCGGTCGGTTCTTAGTTTCCGCTCATGTGGCGAAAGTGGAGGGAGCATTACCGTGTCACCCCACTCGTGGGACTCATGAAGGTGGTGGAGGACCTCTTCCAGGTCCATTTCCTCTACCTGGGCTCGTGCCGCCTCCGCGTCTATCCGACTGATCTCCAAGAGCTCCCCCACCAGGCTCTCCAGGCGCTCCACGTCCCTGACCACCAACTCCACCGCCCGGCGGAAGGTGGGGTCCAGTGAGGTTTCCTTTCCAGTAAGGACCGCCTTATCGTGGGGCGTCGGCCTCCCCGCCGGCGCCTCAGCGTCTGCAACGGCATCTCTCTTCCTCAGCTCTTTCTGCAGCAGAGAGGATTCCCCCACCAGGGCTGCGATGGGCGTGCGCAACTCGTGGGCTGCATCAGAGATGAATCTTTGCTCCCGTTTTCGTGTGGCTTCCAGGTCCTGGATCTTGTTCTGCAGGTTGACGGCCATCCGGTTGAAAGAGGAGGCCAGAGCACCGAACTCGCCCGGCTCTTCAGGCAAGCGAGTGCCCAGATCGCCCCCGGCTATGCGTCCGGCGGCCCGTCCCGCTGCTGCCAACGGACGGAGTGCGGCGCGGGCTACAAAGTGACCAAGGCCCACACCGAGCAGGGAGAGCACGGAGGCCACTCCTATGAGTATGTTGCGCAGGCGGGCGAGTGCCTCCTCGCGCTCCGCCTGGGGATAGAAGAAGTAGACGTGTGGCCCGGAGTTCGAGGTCCGACCTCCAACGGCTAGATATGATTGATCTTCCACGGTGACCCCCTGATAGGCCAGCCGGCCTTGGGAGACTGCCTCGGCCAGTCTCACGGATACGAGAGAAGGAGCGACCTGTGGTCCCGAGACATAGGAATCGCCCTCATCCAGGATGATGGTCTCGAAATCCCCGCGTATGCGCAGGGCTTGGAGGGCATCCTGATAATCGGGTTCAGTGGGGGTCGAAGGGAGCAGGGAATTGACAAGGAAGAGGTTGAAGCGGGATTGTTCCAGAGAGACGCTAAGAGCTGTCTGCTCGCTGTTGGCCTGGGCCAAGAAATATGCTCCAAGGGAAAGGATCAGGGCTGTGACTACCACCGCGGCGGTGAAGGCCAGGGTCAGGCGTCTGCGCAGGCGGGGGTTGAAGTTGGAGTAAGAATTTCCCTTTGCGCTCTCGCGATTCCGGAAAGGCGTTTGCTTCACGTTGAAACCCCTTTGTAGCCTGCTCCCCGGACCGTGATTATCAGCTGAGGCGCTCCGGAGTCCTTTTCCACCTTGGCGCGGAGGCGCTGGACATGTACGTCCACCAGGCGGCTGTCTCCCAGGTGAGAGTATCCCCAGACCCGGTTCAGAAGCTGATCCCGGGAGAGGACCTGTCCCCGGTGCCGCGCCAACTCCACCAACAGTTTGAACTCTGTGGTCGTCAGGGAGATTTCATCCCCGATCCGTCCGCTCCCTTCACCCATTTTCACACTATGGGCGGCCGGATCAACAACAAGAGGTCCCAGGTGAAGCACCTCTTCGCCGCCTGAGTCGGTGTCTGTGCTCTCAGCTCTCCTGATGACGGAACGGATGCGGGCCACCAGCTCCGGGAACTCGAAGGGCTTGGTCAGGTAGTCGTCTGCGCCTGCCTCCAGCCCCACCACGACGTCAACAGTTGAGGTGCGGGCGGTGAGCATTATGATGGGTACGTTCGAGTGTTGTCTTATTCGCCGGCAGACCTCGAACCCGTCCTTGCCGGGTAGCATGATGTCCAGCAGTACTAGATCTGGTTCGTGCCGCAGGTAGGAATCCAGTCCCTCATCTCCGTCAGCAGCGGTAATCACGGAGTAGTCCTCCGCTTTCAAGCCCAGGCCCAGCACCTCGCGGAGCGAAGGATCGTCTTCCACAATGAGGATTTTCTGACCCAAGCTACTCCCGTCTACCGTCTTCCCGGCCGCACTGCCTCATTATCACGGAAGCCGGCTGCGCTGTCCATAGGGAGACATTGGCCGGAAACGTGTACGCTGTGAGCAGTATATAGGTCCCGTTTCTTCTCCTGTACGGCGGCCAATAAATATGGCCACAAAGCATTGCTAACACCAGATATGGTGTGCTAGTCTGAATGTTGCTACTAGATTTTGTGGATAAGGCTGTGGACAAGGTGTGGATAGAGTGTGGAGAAGATGTCCGCTGTCGGGGATAGTCTGGTCGTCTACAGAATTCATCTGACGCGGATCTGACGCGGATCTGACGGAGATCTGACGGAGATCTGACGCAGGGAGGAGCGTTTTGTGAACTGTCCGTATTGCAAGAACTCGGAGACGCGAGTGGTGGATTCCCGCGAAGCGGAGGGGCAAGAGGCCATCCGGCGCCGGCGTGAGTGCACGCGGTGCGGTAGACGCTTCACTACCTACGAGAAGGTGGAGGACATTCCCATACTGGTCCTCAAACGAGACGGCAGCGCAGAGTCTTTCTCCAGAGAGAAACTGCTTCAAGGAGTAGTGCGGGCCTGCACCAAGCGTGATGTTCCGTTGAGTCGCTTGGAGGATCTGGTTGGGGAGCTGGAAGCGGGACTTCGGCGGGAGGGCGAGCATGAGGTGGCTGCAGAGAGGATTGGAGAGATGGTCCTGGATCGCCTGCAGGACATAGATCTGGTGGCGCACGTGCGCTTTGCTTCCGTATACAGGAAGTTCGAGAGCATAGAGGAGTTCAAGAGCGAACTGGAAAGCCTCACCAAAGAGGGAGTACTATGACCGTCGCTGAGATGAAGACTATGTCCGCTGAGCTCAAGAAGAAGCTTTCCCCCAGTGCTGTCAAGGTCTTGGAGAAACGTTACCTCAAGCGCGATGAAGAGGGCAATCCTCTGGAAGAGACTGCGGAGATGTTCGCACGAGTTGCGGAGAATATTGCTCAGGCCGAATTGACTTATGATCCGCAGGCGGACGTGCAGGCAGTGGCTTCTGAGTTCTTCGGGCTGATGACAAGCTTGAAGTTCCTTCCCAACTCCCCCACTCTGATGAATGCCGGTCGGGAATTGCAGCAACTTTCCGCCTGCTTCGTGCTGCCCGTGGAGGACAGCATGGCCTCCATTTTTACGGCCATCAAGGATGCCGCTCTGGTTCACCAGAGCGGCGGCGGCACAGGTTTCTCGTTCAGCCGTCTTCGCCCCAAGAACGATCTGGTGCGGTCCACTAATGGGGTGGCCAGCGGGCCCGTGTCTTTCATGCGGGTGTTCGATACGGCTACAGAGACAATCAAGCAGGGCGGCACGCGCAGGGGCGCCAACATGGGCATCCTTCGCGTGGACCATCCGGACATCATGGATTTTGTGACCGCCAAGGAAGAGCAGGACATTCTCAACAACTTCAACATCTCCGTGGGTCTCACGGAGGAATTCATGGAGGCTGTGTACGCGGGGTCGGACTACGCGGTTAGGAATCCCAGGGACCGGGAGGAGGTCGCTCGGTACGATGCACGTGAGGTATTTGATCTGATTGTCAAGTTGGCCTGGAAGAACGGAGAGCCGGGCATCGTCTTCCTGGACCGTTTGAACAGGGATAATCCCACCCCTGCCGTGGGTGAGATTGAATCAACCAACCCTTGTGGTGAGCAACCGCTATTGCCCTATGAGAGCTGCAACCTCGGTTCCATCAACCTCAAGCTGATGGTCCGGGACGGGGAGCTGGATAGGGAGGAGCTTCGCCGGGTTGTTCGTTCCGCTGTTCGCTTCCTGGACAATGTCATAGACATGAACCGCTATCCGCTTCCGGAGATTGAGCGGATGACCAAGGGCAATCGCAAGATCGGTCTGGGTGTGATGGGTTGGGCGGATGTGCTGGTCGCCCTCGGCATCCCCTACGATTCGGATGAGGCCATAGAGTTCGCCCGGGACATCATGGGTTTCGTGGATGAGGAAGCCAAGGTCGCCTCCCAGGAGTTGGCTCAAGAGCGTGGGGTGTTCCCCAATTTCGCCGGCAGTAAGTGGGAAGAGGAGGGGCGTAGGCTCCGCAACGCAACGTGTACCACCATCGCTCCGACCGGGACCATCAGCATCATCGCCGGTTGTTCTAGCGGGATAGAGCCTCTCTTCGCAGTAGCCTTCATCCGCAATGTGATGGACAATACGGAGCTGCCTGAAGCTCACCCGCTTTTCGAGGAGATGTTGAAGGAGCGAGGCCTGTATTCAGAGGAAATGATGAAGGATGTGGCGGAGAAGGGTGGTCTTCATGGGATGGATGCCATCCCGGAGGATATGAAGCGTGTCTTCGTCACCGCCCATGACGTGGCGCCTGAGTGGCATATCCGTATGCAGGCGGCATTCCAAGAACACGTGGACAACGCGGTCTCCAAGACGGTGAATTTCATCAGCACGGCCGGTCCGGAGGAAGTGGAGCAGGTCTACAGGCTGGCACATGAGCTTGGGGCCAAAGGGGTGACCATCTATCGTGATGGATCGCGTGATGCACAAGTTTTGAACATCGGGAGAGTCAAACGCAGGGGTGAGTCGGAAAATGGTGCCGGTGATACGGAGGGTGTCGTCTCGGCGATATCCGCCCGAGGGAGTCGTGGGGGCGTGTTGCGCGGGGAGACGCGGGAGAAAGTAACGGGTTGCGGCAGCCTCTACGTGACCATCAACGAGGACGATTCTGGACCTCGTGAGGTGTTTGCGAACATGGGTAAAGCCGGCGGCTGTGCTTCCGCCTCCACAGAAGCTTTGGGCCGCATGATCTCATTGGCTTTTCGTTACGGCGCCACTCCAGAGAAGGTATCTCTCCAACTGAAGGGCATTCGCTGCCATGTTCCGCTTGGACTTGGCCCCAGCCAGATACTGTCCTGTCCGGACGCGGTAGCCAAGGCCTTGACGGACCGGTACGCAGAGAACGGAGACGTTCAGCCGGAGGACGACAGCATCCAGCTGGAGATGCCCATCGCCTACGCCCAGGGGGCCTGCCCGGACTGCGGTGGCGCCGTGGAGTATGAGGGTGGCTGCATGGTCTGCCGGGCCTGTGGGTTCTCCCGCTGCTCCTAGGCGCCGCTCCACGCGCTTGGCATGGTGCGGGAAGGCGGGGCTTGTACAAGTGTATAATGGATCTCGGGTGATTCAGGCATGCGTGTCACAGTAGATCAGCTTCTCAAACTGGGTTGTCTCTCCCAGGCCAAGGTGCTTGCGGGCTCGCGGGGGTTGAGCAACGCTGTAAGTTCGGTGACAGTTGGGGAGGTTCCGGACATTGCGGACTGGCTGTCCGGCGGAGAAATAGTCCTCTCTACAATGTTCGCTCTAATAGATGACCCCGTCCGCCAGCAGGATTTCTGTGCCCGCATCATGTCTGCAGGCGCTGCAGCTCTCTTTGTGAAGCCGCAACGATTTGTCGGGAACTTCCCGGCCGACATCCTGGAGGCTGCCGGCCGCCGGGACTTCCCTATCGTGGAAGTCCCGCAAGAGGTCCGCTGGACCCGTATCATGCAGGAAGCGATGGAGGTACTGCTTGATCGCCACGCTTCCCTCTTGGAGAAGTCCCAGAAGATCCACCGACAGCTTCTGGATGTTGTCATACGTGGAGGTGGATGGGAGGGAATCGCCAAGGCGGCGGCGGGGTTGGTGGACAAGCCGGTGGCCATCCTGGATGTGTCCATGGAGCCTCTTGGAGCCTGGGATCTGGACCGCTGGATCACGGAAGATATCCGCGAGTTGATGGACAGGCCGGAAGTTAGCGGACAACTCACGGAATCCAGAAGTTCCGTGGGAGCGTTACTCCATGTGGAGCTGGAAGGCGGTTTGAAGGCTTTCGTGGTCCCTGTGATCGTCAGTCACAGCCGCCTTGGCTATGTGTGCGCGTTCTCGGAAGGTGATGAATTGGGGGAGTTGGAACGTGTGGCTCTGGAGAACGCGGCTACTGTCGCTGCTGTAGAAATGGCTCGGGACCAAGCACGTTTTGAGACTGAAGTCAGACTCAAGGGCGATTTCGTTGATGATCTCATAGGGGGACGTTTTGGTTCCGCGGACTCTCTCATGCGCCGCGCCAGCTTCCTTGGTTGCGATCTGAGCAAGGGTGCCACCGTCCTGGTGGCAGATTTTGATGAGTTTGAGAGAGGCATCGCTGAAAGGGGGATGGAGGAAGAGGAGATACAACGCCTCAAGAACCGATTCTTCAACAAGTGTACGCGCCTTGTTGCTGGTGCGGAGCCGTCCTCACTGGTCAGTCTGAAATCTGATCACGTCATATGTCTTCTCTCGGGTCCGCTCGGAGTGGACCGGCAGAGTTTGGATAGGATCGCCAAACAGATACAGGGCTTGGGACAGGAGGTGGTTGGCCTTTCTGTGTCTGTGGGGATCAGTCGCCATGTGGAAGAGATGGAAGCCCTGCGCAAGGCCCTTGATGAGGCCATGACTGCTCTGAAAGTGGGACGGAGGCTTGATGGGAACAGCAGTGTCATGCATTTCGATGGGGCGGGGACCTACAGATTGCTTCTCAGCTCCTTTGAGCAAAACCCTGAGGAGCTTCGTCTCCTCTATGCGGAGACCATCAAGCTCCTTGAAGAGTATGACGCGGAGAGCGGTTCACGCCTGGTGGACACCTTGACTACCTACTTGGAGAGAGACGGCAACCTATCTGAAACCGCCAAGGATCTCTACGCACACAGGCACACGATTCGCTATCGACTTCAGAGGGTGGAAGCGATTACCGGCCTGGACGTCTTTGGCAGTGAGGGACGGGAGCGTCTGGGTCTCGGACTGAAGGCACGAAGTCTTCTCAAGATGTAGGCCAGCGGGAGTGTGGTGCTCGGAAGAGATTGTTTGCCGGGATGACTCGCCGGGGCGAAACTGCGTTTCGCGCTCCTGGGTTTCGGGTAAGAATAGAATTGCGGATGTTGATCATTTCCGACAACTTGAATCTTGATCGCAGCGGTGTGGCGAAGGCTGTGGATCTGCATGATGCAGGTTCCATTAGGGAACTCGCCCACAAAATTGCGGCTGCTGGAGCTCAGGCGCTGGATATCAGTGTCGCCGGGCTGGCGGTGGGTGATTCGGCCGAGGATCTTGAGTGGCTGGTAGGTGAGGTCCAGACTGTGACCGAGATTCAGCTGAGTCTCGACGCCGGGAGTGGCGACGCCATTTTGGCAGCTGCGGAGAAGGCTCGGAGCAAACCCATCATCAATGCTTTCTCGGTGACGCTTTCCCGGCCTGAGGATGTTGGTGAGAAATTGCTCCCGTATGCGGCGAAGAATGGGCTTGAGATCATTCTGCCCCTCCTGGGGGAATCGAGCCCCCCGTTGGATGTAGATCTGAGGATGGAGCTGGCGGCAGACGTTGTGGAGAAGGCTGAGACTGCCGGTATCCCGCGGGATGACATCTACATTGACCCGGTAGTGAGCTATCTGATCTCCGCTGATGGGCAGAAGCACTCCGCAGCGGTTCTGGAGACCATGCGGCTACTGGCCGGATCGTTTGATCCTCCGGTGAAAACGGTGGCGGGAGTGGGGTACGTGTCCAAGGGGAACCCACCGGAGCTGCGCTCTCCGTTGAATCGTACATACTTGGCTATGTTGGCTGCTCTTGGGCTGGATGCAGCGCTGGTGGATGTCCTCGACCCGGAGATGATGAGGGACGTGAGATTGATTCGAGGGATGCGTAATGATTCTCTGTACTCCGTATCAGACGCAGAGCTTATGTAGGCAGTCTCTCGGAGCCGCTCTTCCTTCTTGAGAGGTAGTCTTCAAGAGCTTTGTGGAGTCCGTCTGCGGCCAAATTGGAGCAGTGCATCTTGTTGGCGGGGAGACCCCCCAAAGCCTCAGCTACGATCTTGTTGCTGATGTCTGTGGCTTCTGCGATCTTCTTGCCTTTGGCCATCTCCGTCACCATGCTGGACGTGGCCACTGCAGCGCCGCATCCCAGGGTCTGGAACTTGACGTCTTCCAGGATGTCATCCTTCACCTTGATGGTTATGCGCATCAAGTCACCACACGTGGGGTTACCCACTTCTCCCACCCCATCGGCGTCTTCTATGGTTCCCATGTTGCGCGGATTCTGGAAATGTTCCATTACTTGCTCTGAGTACATGTCTGCCTCCGGATACTCGTCTGAGCTACTTGTTGTAGATAGGGGACATGTCCCGAAGCCGTTCCGCTATGGGCGGGAAGGCTTCCAGGAAATGGTCTATGTGCTCCTTGGTGGTGCTTCTTCCCAGACTGATGCGCAGAGATCCGTGGGCTTCGTCCGCGGGTATTCCCATGGCCAGCAAGACATGGCTTGCTTCCAGGGATCCGGTGGTGCACGCGGACCCTGAGGAGACACCGACGCGGTTCATGTCCAAGCACAGGATCATGGCTTCTCCCTCGATTCCTTCCACCCTGAAGTTGAGGGCACCAGGTAGGCGGATGGACGGGTGGCCGTTGAGATGTACGTCCGGCACCCTTGCCTGGATGCCCTCCCAGAGAACGTCACGCAGTTCCTGCTCCCTGAGGGCGTCCCTCTCCATCCGTTCAGTGGCTAGCTCCAAGGCGCGCCCCAGTCCCACGATCCCTGGCACGTTGCTGGTACCTGCGCGACGACGTCTCTCCTGGGCTCCACCATGAAGCAGGGGCGTTGCTTTGACCTGCTTTCTCATATAGAGCGCTCCGACGCCTTTGGGACCGTAGAACTTATGACCACTGAGAGACAAGAGATCTACGCCCAATTCTCTGACGTCCAGAGGGAGCTTCCCCACTGCCTGCACAGCGTCGGTGTGGAAAAGGACTTCTGCTTCCTTGGCTATGCGCCCTATTTCAGCAATAGGCTGGACGGTGCCCACTTCGTTGTTTGCGTACATCACGGAAAGCAGGACGGTGTCCGGGCGGACGGCTTTCCTCACGTCCTCCGGATCCACCAAGCCGTTTTCGTCGACAGAGAGCCATGTGATCTCGTGGCCCTTCTTCTCTAAGTACTTCACAGGCTCGAGAACAGCGTGGTGTTCGATGGTGCTGCAGATAATGTGGCCGCCTTTTTTGGCCTGGGACTCAGCGATGCCCTTAACGGCCCAGTTATTGGACTCCGTGCCCCCGGACGTGAAGTAGATCTCTTCCGGTTCCGCACCCAGCGTGCCCGCCACTTTCCCCCGGGCCTCTTCCACGGCCTGAGCGGCCATGATTCCCTGGGAATACAGGGTGGAGGGGTTGCCGAAATTCTCAATGAACCACGGTTCCATGGTCTTCAGAACGTCTGGGTCCACAGGTGTGGTCGCAGCGTGGTCCATGTATATGAAGTTCTCCATCAGGGGGACCTCCTGAGCGTTTTCTATGCCCATATACTACCATCACTTATGCGCGTCTTGCTTGCTCCCTCGGGAACAAGAGTCGCGCACAGGTGTTCCGGGTGAGTGCAACATGATGGAGCGCATGGGGGAGTTTTTCACATTGTGACGGTGCAATATAGAAACTATCTTGCTTCTGGACCGGTAGGTCTGGTACTATCCGGTCGGCTTGAGATAATTATGTTAGTGATGTGAGGCACAAGGGCAACGGGGATAGCGGGGGAATGAGCAGAGCGAAGAAACTACTGCTGGTCAACGGCATACTGTTGGTGATAGTGGGCGTGGCCTTTGGCTATTTCTTGAACTATACTTCAGAGCCCGGTTTCTGCGCATCCTGCCACAGCATTGAGCCCTACGAAGCGAGCTGGGAAGGCTCCACCCACGAAGCCGTTGGCGTCACGTGTATTGATTGCCACTTTGATACGGGCGCTCTGGGCTACATAGAAGGCAAGGTCTACTCATTCATGAAGCTTACGCAATGGGTGGTCGGAGAAGAGGAGCAGAAGCCTGAGGCTCACAAGACTGTGGTTGCCGGATCATGCCGGCAATGTCACTCAGATCCCAAGGCCACTTTCATACCACACGGGTTTCATACGGAAGTCGCGAATCTTGATTGCATAGAATGCCACAGTGGGATAGTTCACGGGAGTGAATTGGTCGGTGAGGAGAAGCCCCAGGCGGCGGCGGATCCTTCTTTCTGCAATAACTGTCACACCGGGGATTTTGCTCCAATATTGTTCGCGGAAGTTGAGCCAGCCGGACGGGAGCATCCTGGTGCGCCCAAAATTGACGTTAATGTGTGGCGCAATATTCATTGGCGGATGGCGGACGGGCCTGCGGTGATAGACGGTCAGCCGTATGATGAAATTGAGAAAGACACATGTTTGGCCTGTCACGATGAGCCGACTCGGGCCAAGGCCTGCAAGGTCTGCCACTCTGCTCGGGTGCCGGGTTTTCGGGTTTCCACGGCTGCGCAGAGGGCCAGCGGGGTGCCGCTCGGTATCTTTGCAGTCATGTTCATATTGCTCATGCTCGCCTGGATCTTGAAGACGGATGATAAGGAGAAGCTGTTCTCCTCGCGGTGGATTCAGGGCCTGGTGACGCTTGTGGTCTTGTCAGACGTGTACGTGGTCTACCTGATCGTGCGGGATACTTTGGTGAGGGAATCTGGTTCAGTGGAGATTGGGCCCACTACGGTGTGGATTACATATCTTCTGGTGAGTATTGCCATGGTGCTACTTGTCATCTATGAAGCCGTAATCAAGCCTGGGGCCTTGAGATTGGTACTGTTGCCTGAGACCGACGAAGATGAGATTTATGTTCCGGATCCACGGAAGCGGACCATAGGGCCCAAACTGGAGAAGGAAGAGCCGAGTGAGAAGACAGGCGCCGGCCCTTCCCCTCCGGGACAGAGTCCGGAAGGAGGCGAGGGCCGATGACTGAGGAGCATATTACCCGGCGCAGGTTCCTCACCTACCTGCTTGGTTTCGCGGGAGCCCTTGGTCTCGGAGGGTTGGTCGGACCGTTCGCCAGGTATGCTTACCCTGTGCAGCGAGAGATAGCTCAGCCCAAGCAGAGGGTGGCCAGCGCGTCTTCTCTGCAACCACTGGGTGAGGCGGTGGAGTTTGACTATTTGGACCGTCCGTCTGCCTTGATTGTTCTGGCAGATGGTACGCCTAAGGCCTTCTATCTTGCCTGCACGCACTTTGGGTGCATCGTCACGTGGAGGCCGGATGAAGAGATCTTCTACTGCCCGTGCCACGCAGGGGAGTTTGCTGCGGATGGCACGGTCGTTGCCGGTCCGCCGCCATCGCCGTTGGTGGAGTTACATGTGGTGCAAGAGGGAGATGACTTGTTTGTGGATGGGGCGGTTTGACATGAATATAGCCCGTAAGGTCTTCCAGTTCCTGGATCGCCGCTACCGGATACGCTCTCCGCTGGAGTACCAGCTGAACAAGCGCATACCTTCTCACCTGGGATGGACCAACTGTTTTGGCGGGATTACCTTTATCTGCTTCATGGTGCAGGCGATTACAGGCATTCTATTGGCTTTCTTCTACAAACCCACTTTCGCGGAAGCCTATCCGAGCGTGTTGGCTATCATGGAGGAGGTTCCATTTGGAGCTTTTGTCCGGGGGCTGCACGCCTGGACGGCCAACGCCATGATCTTCATGGCCATCCTGCACATGCTGAAGGTCTTCTCCATCGGCGCATACCGGCCGCCTCGTGAGTTTACGTGGGTGTCTGGTGTGCTCTTGTTCTTCATAACAGTGACGTTCGGTTTCTCCGGCTATCTTCTGCCGCTGAATGAGCTCTCCTATTGGGCCACTACCGTGGGCACTCAAATAGCCGCGGCGTTCCCGTTGGTGGGGGAATACGCGCAGGCCTTTCTCCTGGGTGGTTCCAGCATAACTGGAGAGACGCTGACAAGGTTCTATGCGCTGCACGTATTGGTATTGCCGGCAGTTATCTTGATACTGCTGGCCGCCCACTTTGCGATGATTCGTAGACAAGGGATCAGTGAGCCTCTCTAGATATGGCTGAGGACAAAACAGACAAGAACAAAGACCAGATAGGTGGGGGGAATGGCGCCATGGCCCCCAGTAGAGGCGGGGAGGCGGGGATGGTGACGAGCGGGTCGGGGCGTTCGGAACGTCCTGAAAGGTTTCCTACAACCAAGGGTTACAAGGATGAAGAACTGGAGCTGTTCTTCCCGCACGAACTGATCAAGTTTGGGTTGATCATCGCTCTAGTCGTGGGTATCGTGACTTTCTTTGCGACCATGGTGCCCATGCCCATTGGCACCCCCGCAGACCCTCTGCGCACCCCGGCGGGAATTGAGCCGGAGTGGTACTTCTTGGCGGTCTATCAGTTGCTGAAGTATGTCCCCCGTTGGCTTGGCGTGGCCTTCAGTTTCATTGTCTTTCCCGTACTGCTGATTGGGGTGCCGTTTCTTTGGAATCCAATCAACCGCTTCCGGCATGGGCGTCGGATACTCAACACCGTGGTGGCCATTGGCGTGCTCTGTGCGTTGGTGCTGACCATCCTAGGTTTCATGGGGTTCGAGTAGCGATGGGAATATACAAGAAGAGAAACGTAGGGGTGAGTGGAGGAGTGGAGCAGGTGCGGAGATCTCTGGGGCTTCTTGCGCTAGCGTTGCTTGCTGCACTGGTCGTCATTATCGGGTTCTCTGCTGCGCCGGCTTGGGCGCAGGAGGGATCGGAGGGAGAAGTCCCTGTCTGCGTGAAATGTCATGAGTATGTGAGCGCTGAAGTGGCGAGCACTTGGATCACCCAGAACCACGGCAGGAACGGCGTAGAGTGTTCAACCTGCCATAATAGCCATGGCAACAGCTTTGAGCCCAACCCCACCGCCGGGATTTGCTTTGGTTGCCATGATGTTCCAGAGATACATCCGGATTTCTCAGTGGAAACCCCTGGGAAGCGGTGTATGGAGTGCCATACGGCTAACATACATCTCATGCCGGGACAAGGGTCATGGTTCCAGGGAGGGCTAAGCAAAGAAAAGCTCGAAGCCTCGGGGAAAGCGGAGTCTGCTTTTGGCTCCGGATTTGGACGCTGGGCGGGTATTCTGGTTGTGGCCTTGACCGTCTTACTAGGACTGGCGGTCGGCCTTGTGATGGATAGATTCGTGCGCGAACTCTAGGGCTTACTCACGCTCCGGGCTGTTGAGTCGCGATGCCCCGGGCCTTGATGGTCAGTGAGCACGGTCCACTTTTCGCGTCAGGTCCGGTGTGCGTGTCAATATCACATCCGGGGAAATGCTCCTCCGCGATGCCGCGGAGCATGGCGGTGTGAAGTGGGCAGATCAGCTCCGGGTACTCATCCACCAGCTCGCTGAAGACGCAGTTGCGTATTTCAATCCTTGACTCACTTTCCGAGACGGATGACGTCTCAGGATGGAGGCCCAGGGATGAAGCGATGCGGGCAAGATCCTCCAGGCGGCAGCTCGGGTCGGTTGCGGCGTCGTTGGCAGCGCGATCCGTCATGTGCCGAGCCAGATTGTGACCGACTTCCACCGCTGTATCCTCCAGGCTTGTCTGGGTGTCGGAATCTTCGCGGCGGATAGAGCGCAACAGGACGTCTGCAAGCAGGCGGTAGTCGCGCGGGGGGAATTGCAGCGTTGAGACGTTCTTGGAAGGACTGTAGATCCGCGCGGGGCGGCCTCCACCTCCTGATCGCCTTGTCTCTGCTTCCACAAGCCCTACGTCAACCAGCCGCTGAAGATGGGTTCTAATGACGTTGGGATGAAGTGAGAATCGCCCTGCAAGCTCCTTCACGGTCACCGGCACGTCTGCGGAGACGAGGTCTTGATAGAGCGCCAAACGAGTCGGATCCGCCAGGGCGCCGGTGAGATCCAATACGCGGCCGTCCTGATCGCCTTTGTCTCTGTTTCTAGCGGAAGCCATGTGCAACCTCGGCCGCATGCGGGTATGTGGAAGCTACTGTTAGCATAGTGTTAATCATACAAGACTGTGACCTTTTTGGCCAAAGTGTTGTCTGAGGCCAACGAAGAAGGGACGACGTCCAGCATGAAGCTGTTTATTGTGTTCTCTGGGGATGAATCTCAGGAGACCTCCATTCCGCGCGCATACACAAGAACTTGGGACGATTCCTTTGCCCAGAGAGTGCTGATGCATCTCACAAACGACGTCAATCTCTGTACCGGCTGCGCGGAGTTCTGTGAACACTGCCGGGATCAATATCCCATCCAGTTCGCGCAGGACGTGGTGGGACTCCTTCAGTTTCCGGCCCGCCTTCCCGTATACATAGACAACCCGGATGACTATGTTCCTCCTGAGCTGGAGCAGCATGACGTCTCCCTGGTCATCAACGTCCACGAGGACCTCCTTCTGAGTCTTCCCCAGAAGCTGCAGGAGGCGGGAAGCCGGGGAATGATAGTCTTCCTTGACGACAGTGATTGGCTGAGCACCGGAGTGCGGCGACAGGTGCAGCAAGAATGCGATCAGATCGGTCTGGAGGTATCCTTTCCCAAACCTTCCTGCTCGCTGGATGCAGGCGCCGACCAACCGGTGATAAGAGAATTTCAGCGGGTCTACCGCGTGGGTAAACCCAAGATCTTGATTCAGAGCAGGGACGGGGTTATCCGTGAGGCAAGGGTCCTACAGAGTGCCCCCTGCGGGAACACGTATTATGTGGCCTACAATTTGGCCGGGCAGAAGATAAGTCAGGATTTGAATGAACGGGTGGTTGCCAAGTACTGGCACTCCTATCCCTGCGTAGGCTCCATGATGACAGATCCTGAGCTGGGTGACAGTCTTCTACACAGGGGAGGCTTTCTGCATTATGAAGCAGTTGACACAGCCGTGCGTCAGGAGGAAGCACTCAAGAAGGAGGCCCGTCGCCGGGGAATGGATGCCGAGGAGTACGTAATCATGCGGAGACTGTCTGAGTTCGGGGAAAGTCCGGAAATCGAGAATCCGGCGGCTGACCTGAGACTTGATGGGAACGAAACCTAGCCGTTCCCTTCATCCTCCATGAATATGGCGAAGTCGGGGCAAAGCCTCTCGCATATCCTGCAAGATGTGCACGCTGACGGGTCCACCAACCGTGGGTAACCTTTCTCGTCCGTATCCAGGCTGGACTGAGGGCAGAAGTGGGTGCATATCCCGCACTGCTTGCATCGAGCCTGGAGGAACGCAGGCACACTCTTGTTGTTCTTGCGTGCGGCGCCTTGCCTAGTTTCTCTTGATGCCGAGGAATGCATGTGTCCTATTGTAGCGTGCCGAGCACCACTGCCGCCAGCGCAGTCGCAGCCACGGCGCCCGCTAGCACCTGTGTTACCGTATGTTTCTTCATGTGCACACGAGACCATCCAACTGCGGGCAAAGCAGGTATGAGAAGCAGCGCCCAACCCCCCAGAAACCATATCAATATGGTCAATGCGCCTGCCAGGGACCCGGAGTGAAAGCTGATCTTCCATTTGGTCGTGATGGCCGTCAATAATCCTCCGGATACGAGTCCGACCAGCAGGGTAGTGGCCAGTTCCTGCGGTCCTCCCAGTGCTAGAAGAAGACCCAGCGCGAGCGCAGTGAAACCCTCCGCCACAAGCAGGGGTCCCAGACGTTGCTCGCGGAGGGCAATGCTGAAATCAGTGATACCTCCGCTACGAACGCGGCGGCGAAGATCAAGCGCCGGCCCGCCTGTGGATACGGTCACAGCAAGGAACCCCCAGAACGCCGCCTCTCTCATGGAGTCCGTAGCGATGACGCTCACTACCAGGAGTAGGTAGGTGGCCGTGAGCATGGGCTGGAATATGAGTGAGATCAGGCGCGCAGCGCTTGTCTGGAGTGAAGTGGATGTGTTGTCGTTCATTGCTACGTCAGTATACGGCACGCGCTGCGCGCCTGACTCCTGCTAGAATGAGCCGCATGTCTGAGAAAGAATCGCTCGTCCAAGAGGGTCGCCTTCATACACCTGATCTGTTTTGGGTCTACGGCGCCCATGGCTTGATCCACGCATACATGTTCGTCTTCCCGGTTATCCTGGCTCTGGTCAAAGAGGAGTTTGGGACGGGTTGGTTCGCCCTTGGAATTCTGGCGACCGCGAGTCAGATGGCGTTTGGGTTGGGAGCACTTCCCGCGGGCTATTTGACTGACCGCCTCGGCGCCCGTACCGTACTTTTTGTGTCCCTGGCGGGTTCGGGTGTCGCCGCAGTGGGCGCGGGATTGTCCACTTCACTCTTCACGTTGGCTGCGGCACTGGTGCTGATGGGGGGCTTTGGAGCTCTGTATCATCCTGCTGCCCTCACCCTTCTCACCCTGGTCCGTCCGGGCAGTGGGCGGGTGCTGGGCCTGCACGGTGTGGGTGGTAGCCTGGGCATGGCTATGGCTCCTCTGGCGGTCGCCGGTGTGGCTGGAGCTATCTCCTGGCGGGGCGCCTTCATGGCCGTGGGTGCTTTCGGCATTCTCTTCGCTTTGGTTTCTCGGGGTTGGTTGCCTTCCCCGGAGTCAGGGGCGAGTAGGCTTAGGAATGGGGAGACCTCAGTCAGCGGCGATGACGCTGCGCAGGCCGCCGCTTCCGGGCACTCCCCGGGGGAGAGCGTTCCTGTAAGCAAACACAAGAACACTGATCTGCGCACGTTGCTCTTGGTCTACGTCATCGTGATGGTGCTTGGTTTCATCTACAACGGCTATATCGCCTATCTTCCTTCCTACATGGCCGAGCGGTCACCGGATGTGCTCTCAGGAGTGATGGCCGGTGGAGTCCTCAGCACCGTGGTTCTCCTGTTCGGGATGTTCGGACAGTGGGTAGGAGGTCGTCTGGTGGATGGCCCCGGACCCTTGCGTTCCTATGGGGTCATCACGGTACTGGCCACGATTACCGTGGCCGCTATGGGTTTGGCGTCGGGCTGGTACTTGGTGGTAGTCGCGAGCGTCTTCAGTATTGTGCTGTTTGCCGGCCAGCCTATGGGAAACACGCTGGTGGCCAACTACACGAGTGAATTCCGCCGTGGTGTGGCATATGGTGTCAGCTTTACGCTGGCCTTTGGCGTCGGATCTTTGGCCGGGGGGACTATGGGTTATGTTGCGGATTGGGGTGGGTTGAACGCGGCATATTTAGCGCTGGGAGTCGTCGGAATACCCGGGGTGGTCGCGGCTGTCGCCCTCGTCATCCCCAGGCTGCTCTCTCGGGATGAATAGGCTGAAGAAGAGCCTCGCCCTGGCCGGCTTGATACCGGTGTTGGCGTCTGGATACATGCTCTATGAGTCCCAGTGGCTCCGTTGCCGGGAGGAGAGGTTGCCGGTTCCAGATCTTCCCCGTGCTTTGGACGGGTGCAGGGTTCTTCACATCTCTGACGTCCACGCCGGACAGCCGGGACTGAACATCAGAACCCTCCGGAAGGCCCTGGAATGGGCTTCCAAGAAAGACCCTGACCTGGTGGTGCTCACAGGGGATATCCTGGGGGCTGGAAGAGGTTCCCTGCGCTGTCTGGAGCTTCTGCGCGGCCTGGAAGCTCCTCTGGGCAAGTTTGCGGTCGCTGGGAATCACGAATACGGTCTGAGCAAGAATCCGTTTGCACATACGCAACGCTTTCATGACTGGGCGGCGGCTGGAATAACCTTGTTGCAGGACCGTTGTGTGGAAGTGAAGGTGGGAGGGGGTCCCGGTGACTCGGAGGCGGGGAGTCTCGCGGTGTGTGGAGCCGACTACCTGACCGGAGGATACGGTCTGCGGGATGCGGTGCCGGAAGAAGCTGATTATGCGATGTTGCTGGTTCACAGACCCCCTGTTTCAGGGGAGGAGCCCAGTGGCAGATTTCCGCTGGCTTTCTCTGGGCATACACACGGAGGGCAGATCCGGTTTCCCGGGCCTCATGGCCCCGTGGCGATTCATAAGGAGGGGTTGCCGTACATATCGGGTGTGAATGTTCAGGGGGATGGTGTGGTTGTCATCTCAGTGGGTATAGGTACTACGTTCCTCCCCTTCCGTCTTCTCACGAGACCGGAGATGACCATTTATGAATTGGTCTCAGATGAGGCAGCTGGGCGGGTTTCCAGCATACATGATGACCAGACAGCCAGCACAGGAGGTGGCCAGGATGACAAGCGGGTACCATCCCGCCGAGGATCAGCTAGCGGGGGACATGCCGGTGAAGCCTGCCTGCCTTCCGGGCGAGGAAAGGCCCCTGGTCGCTGAAGAGGTAGTGGCTATGTATGTGGCAGATACCCTGAAGGCAGTCACCGGGGTAGTCAAGATGCACGGGTCTGCCTGGGAGGAGTTTTCAGAGAAGGTGCATTCCGGTTCTGGTTTTCCTAGCGGCAAGGGGATTGTTATCCGGAACCAGGAACCCGGTGCCATCGATTTGGACGTCCACGTGGGTCTCGCATGGGGCGTTGATATCCCGGATGTGGCGAACAGGGTTGAGGATGCAGTCCGTCGGAAGGTCGGGGCGTTGTTGAATGTTGAAGTGCGCACTGTGACACTTATTGTGGAGGAGATTGAGCCTCCAGCAGTGGCCGGTTGAGGCAATGGCCGTTGTGGTTGAGGTCACCGCGGCTTCGGAGGGTCTCTTGCCCGGATCATGTTCGGGTTGCACTTGGTGGCAGAGTACGCCCCATGGGGGAGAAGAACTTGGCCCAGGTTATTCTGGGGAGTGGATGCGGGAAGTAGTCCAAGACTGGGGGAGTGTTGGACTGGTCATGGTTCAGGGTCAAGACACCCTCACTTCAGTCAGGTTCGCCCCCGTGAAGAAATTGGCTCGCGTGCACACGTTGCTTCCCCGCCTACCGGATGGGGAGGGCGTCCTTCTGTATTGCGTGCGCGCCAGGGTAGGACGTCCGTCCTTTGAGGCACGGAGACTGGTGCAGCGGTCTCTGGCCCATCTCAGGCGGCGCTGGGTGAACCAGGTTTACGCCTATGCACTTCCGTTGGATTCCGAGAGCGCATGCGGATTCAAGAATCTGCTGGGTAAGGAGTTTCTGGAGAGCATGGGCTTTCTGCCTGCAGCCGAGTATCGGGGAGTCTTCTTGATGCGTGTCCGTCTGGAGGGGGCGGTTACCGTACTTGGCAAGACCAGGGAGAGACTGGCGCTCCTGAGGAGAGAGGCCACCTCTCCTCATCCCGCTACGTTCACCGGTGAGAGATCTTGAGCAGGGAGCAAGTAAGGCTGAGCAGGGAGCAAGTGAGGCGGCGCCGGCGGCGGTTGCCGGTCAGGGTGCTGGCGCTCACTTTCCTGGTGCTGTTTCTGATGTCGGCCGGCGCCGCGGGAGAGCCGACCAAGGAGGTGTGGGTGGCCCCGGTGGAAGGGATGATTTCTCCTCCAGTCGCGGGCTATCTGGAGAAGACTATTAGAGCAGCGGAGAGAGAGGGAGCGGAAGCCCTCATTGTCACTCTGGATACTCCCGGTGGGTTGGATGCGTCCATGCGGCAGATTATCCGAGCGCAGATCGATTCTGAGATCCCGGTAGTCATGTACGTGCATCCCCAGGGCGCCCGCGCCGCCTCAGCCGGCGTGTACATGTTGATGGCCGCCGATGTGGCCGCCATGTCCCCCCAGACCAATCTCGGTTCCGCCACTCCGGTCTCTTTGGGCGGGGACATGAGTGAGGAGATGAAGCGCAAGGTCACCAATGATGCGGCCGCCTACATCCGCGCCTTAGCGGACAACCACGGCCGCAATGCGGACTGGGCGGAGCAGGCGGTCCGTGAAGCGGTATCTCTGACCGCTGAAGAAGCCCTCCGCCAGAGGGTTGTGGATCTGGTTGCGGAAGATGTAGGTGACCTGCTGGAACAGCTGGACGGGTTTGAGATCGCGCCAAAGGGAATCACGCTGGATATGTCCTCTGTCCAGGTGCGTACAGTGGAGATGGGGTGGCAGGAGAGATTCCTCCATCTCATTGTAGATCCCAACATCTCCTTCGTCTTGATGTTGCTGGGCATCTACGGTCTGCTTTTTGAGTTGCAGAGCCCAGGTCTGGGCGCGCCGGGGATCATCGGGGTCATCTGCCTCTTGCTTGCGCTGTACTCCTTTCAGGTTCTACCGGTCAGCTACGCGGGTCTGGCCCTTATCGTCGCGGCCGTGGGTTTCTTTGTGGCGGAGGTGAAGATACAGAGTGGCGGCCTCCTTGCTCTGGGTGGTACTGTAGGCCTTGCTCTGGGAGCGATGATGCTTTTCGATACGCAGGAGTCGTTCTTGCGAGTGGATTGGTTGACCATAGGAATAGCAGCCGCGCTCACGCTACTCTTCTTCATCCTGGTGCTGGGGGCGGTGGGGAGAGTTTTCCGCCGTTCTCCCACCACGGGGGGAGAAGGTATGGTGGGCGGCATTGGTGTGGCAAAGGAGGGCCTGGACCCCAGGGGACAGGTCTCCGTCCACGGTGAACTCTGGCAAGCCGTGGCTGAGGATCCCCCCATTGGTGTGGGAGATGAGGTAGAGGTCTTGAGTGTCAAGGGCCTGGAACTTAGAGTTAGACGTCGCGACTAAGGAGGAGTTATGGAATTCTTGACCTCAGCACTCGTATTAGGTGTTCTGATTATCATCTTCTTGACTTCAGCAATAAAGATCGTTTCCGAGTACGAGCGGGGCGTTATCTTTCGGTTGGGTCGCCTGGTGGGGGCCAAGGGACCTGGTCTCTTCTTCATGATTCCCATTGTTGATCGGATGGTGAAGGTGGACTTGAGAACGATCACCATGGACGTACCCCCACAGGAGGTCATCACCAAAGACAACGTTCCGGCGAAGGTCAACGCTGTCGTCTACTTCCGAGTCCTGGATGCTTCCCGCTCGGTTGTGGAAGTGGAGAACTACGTGATGGCCACTTCCCAGATAGCCCAGACAACCCTGCGGAGCATCCTCGGACAGAGTGATCTGGATCACCTCCTTACGGAAAGGGACAAGATCAATTCCCGCCTGCAGTCCATAATCGACCAACAGACAGATCCCTGGGGGGTCAAGGTCTCCATGGTGGAAGTGAAGGATGTGGAGATACCTCAGACAATGCAGAGAGCGATGGCGCGCCAGGCGGAGGCGGAGAGGGAGCGGCGTGCCAAGGTGATAGCCGCGGAAGGTGAGTTTCAGGCGTCTGAGAAGCTCTCCAGTGCCGCTTTGATCATGGACCAGACACCCACCTCTATTCAGCTGCGGTACCTGCAAACCTTGGTGGAGGTGGCGGCGGAGAAGAACTCTACTACCATCTTCCCCATCCCCATAGATCTGTTTGAGCCCTTCCTGCATAAGGCCAAGGCTGCCGCGGGGGGAGATTCCCCGACCTTGTCGGACACGAGTGAATAGGCTATAAATACGCCCTTGGCACTTGTGGGGGTATAGCTCAGATGGGAGAGCGTCGCGTTCGCATCGCGAAGGTCAGGGGTTCGAATCCCCTTACCTCCACTTCGCCATGATTGTCACTCCGTCATGATTGAATTCAGTGTGGACACTCCTGCTCGTGAGATTCTGGTTGACGTCACGTCTCAGGTGCAGGAAGCGGTGGCTAATATGGATGTTGGCTCTGGGGTGGCCCAGGTCTTCGTGCTCCACACTACCGCTGGGATCACCATCAACGAAGGCGCGGATCCTTCTGTTGCCCGCGACGTGGTAACCAAGCTGGCGGACCTGATCCCCCATCATGGTGACTATCGTCACGGGGAGGGTAACTCGGATGCCCATATCAAGACCATCTTGACGGGAAACATGGTAGCTGTGCCGGTAGACGAGGGCCGGTTAGTCCTGGGCACGTGGCAGGCCGTGTTCTTGGCGGAGTTTGACGGTCCTCGCCGGCGGCGGGTGCTGGTGGAGGTTACTCCGTCTCTGGGTTGATGGGGGCTTCAGACGAATAAGGCTCTAATGCGGGGTCGCTCCGCCGCCTCCGCCTCCAGGAGAGAAGGGCTATCACGAATAGGATGAGGAATCCCGCAGCCGTCATCAACTGTCCCACGACGTTGGAGGCTGTGGCTCCGTAGGTCAGGGTCACTTCCCGCTGGGTGGGGATGACCATCATGAAGGAGGGGCTGACAACAAAGGGGCCCTCGGCGCCTTGGACCTTCCAGTTGGGGAAATACGACATCTTGATCCAGTGCGGCTGGCCGATTGCAGTAGTTTGGAAAGTGAGCTTTTCCGCCTCCAGGCTCTCGGAGATCACATGTCCTTTGGCGGAGGTGGGAAGTACTGGAGGTGCGGTTACCTGGTCTGCTTCTATTTCTGGGAAAGCGCCCAGCTCTGGCTCACCCCTGTCCCAGACAATGGGCACATCCAGCGCCGACTCCTGCTTGTACCACTCCACGATGGGCGTACGCCAGTCCGTCGTGGAAAGGCGTAGGGGCTGGTTCTCCATAACCTTGACGTAACCGGTGTACCCAGCCACTCTGAAGATGCTGAAGCCATCAATGGTGGCCAACAGGTCCGTGCGTGGATCAGACTGCACCTCGGAAGTGACCTCCGCTGATGCAGTGATTAGGTAGGGGATGTTCATGAACTGGAGGTGGGTTAGGCCGGCGTGGGTGTTACGGGAAGGGTAGTCCACCCCCACTATGGCGTGGCTGGGCTTAACCGAGAGCTCTGCCTGGTTGATGAAGTGGAATGGGGCGGTGAAGGCTGCTTCCATGAGCGTGCCTTCCATGGTCGGATGGTCCGTCCAATAGGGCAGGAGTTCAAAGGCCCGGGGTGTACCGTAGCGGTCGATGTCCTGGGCGTGCTCCACCATCACTCGCCCCGGCGGTAGTTCCTTTATGAGGTCGTTGATCTCGTGGTACTGCTGCCAGGACTCCTTGCCCTCGTATCCGGAGTAGTTCCACTTGATCCATCCGGACGCTGTGGTGCTGGCCAGGATGACCGTTATCCCCACAGCTACGGCCACCACCGGCCCGTACATCTTCACAGCCGAGTTTGCGCGGAGACCCAGAAGATCCTTGGCTACGAGGAGGAAAGGCTTGGTCAGCCAGGCGACTGCGTAGGCGGCCCAGAGTACCCAGGAGAAGTAGAAGAAGGGGAGAAGTCGCGCATTCCATAGCCTTCCGTCTGGCAGGACGTAGAAGAGGGTAGCCATGGATATGGTGATCCATGCGAGTGGTATTGTCCGTTGGTCCTTCTTGGCCACGGCATAGGCTATCCCCACAATCCCCAGAGCCGCCTGGACCCTCAGGTCAGCCGGCAACAGGTCACTGAAGGAATCCAGCTGGTTCCAGGCCATGTGGGCGGTCCAGGGAAGCTTATCCAGGAAGGGCAGCCCCCAGAACGCCGTGATGAAGAAAGCTAGAGAGAAGACGGCTACAGCATATCCTGCGGCCCGGAAGTTGCGGTGAAGTAGGAAAAGGGAAGGGGTGATAACAATTAGAGCGACAACGGGGAGCAGATGAGAGAGGACCAGCGCGGAGAGGATCAGCACGTTCCCCACGAACAGAAGATCCAGCTGGCCTCTCTCCATTCCCCTGTGTAAAGTCCCCAGAAAGATGAAGACCAGGGCGAAACTCAGTGAGTAGCTGAACTCCCCGGCCAAAGTGCTGAGGATGTTCGCTCCGTAGATGGAGTAGCTCTCCATCAGAAGGAAGGCCGGAGTGAGTGCGGCCGCCATCAGCGGGAACGGTTTGGGCAACCGGAACAGGCGGCCGAAGATGTAGCCGGCTACAGGAAGGAGAAACACTCCCAGGACAGTGACCAGCTTGAAAGCCAAGGTATATGGCAGCAGTATATTGAGCGCGGCAATGAGCAGGAAAGAGAAAGGGAAGTAGAACGTGAGCATGGGCATCCCCGCATACCATCCTTGCGCCCATCCGGTGATCCGGAAGTGGGGCAAGAATTGTTCTATCATTTGTTGCGCGGGATAGTGGTGTGCTCCGGTGTCCCCGCCGGCGGTAGTGGTTAGACTGAAGAGCAGATCAGGACGATAGAAGTACAGCAGTGTTCCAAAGACGATGCTGAAGACCGCAATGGTGGGAAGATGGTTGGTCCAACGTCGTTCCGTTCTCACTTCTTCTTCTCCTTCCACAGCAGTATGCGCAGGCGTATCAAGCCCAGCATTGTCCGGGGGATGCGCCTTAGTATGCTCGAACGGGAAGCTCGGCGTTCTTCCACCCTGACTGGGACGGATTGCACCCGTATCCCTGCCCTCCGCGCGCGTATCACCAGTTCCGTGTCGAAAAGATCTTCGTTCATGACCGTCTCCGGGACGAATCTGTCCACCACGTCCCTGCGGAAGACTTTGATCCCGTGGGTATCGTCTATCTTGGAGTCAAAGAGAATGCGCAGTATGAGGGTGAAAGTGTGGCTGATCAGCTTCCGCAGCTGGGAGCGGCGGTCGTCAGAAGAAGCATGCAGCTTGCTGCCGACCACTATGCCGGCCTCGGCAAGTAGCGGGTCCGCCTGAGTGATCACGTCCACGTTGTGGTAGTCGATGTCAAAGTTAATCACCAGTGCCCCTTTTGCCTCCAATAAGCCTGCTCGCATGGCTGCGCCGTAGTCCGGATTCGGAAGATGGATGGCACGCACTCTTGGGGATCGCTCAGCGATATCATTGGAGATGGCCTTAGTCCGGTCTGAGCTTCCGTTTTCCGCCAGGATAAGCTCGTAGTCCATGCTCCGGGCATCCAGCCCACGAAGCAAGGTGTAGACCTCTGATTCCAGGATCTCAGCTTCATTGTGTACCGGTATGACTATGGATATGTGTGGCGGCTTGGGCGCGGCTGTCACGTCTCACTTCCCGGAGCGCGGGGGAACGCCAGGTAACGGTAGCCTATGAAGTTCCAGGTTAGGGAGGCGATGGAGGCTCCCAGTTTCTGCACGTTGATGGCCAGCACGGAGGTGCCTCCGAGAAACTCGTGCAGCGTGTAGATCCCGACGTTGTTCACGAGCAGGCCAGAGATGCTGACCAGGCCAAAGAGGATCATATCCCTGCCCCAGTGGCCGGATCCCCTGGTGCTGAAGGTCCAGTTCTTGTTCCAGATAAAGCTGTTCACGAAGCCTCCGGAATAAGAGAGGGTATTGGCTACCAGGAGGGGAAGATTGAAGAAATGGTAAAAGAGGTTGAGCAGCGCGAAGTCTACAAGTGTGTTCAGCACTCCCACCATGCCGAAGCGCACCACCTGCCCGGCCGTCTTCTCCCTGCGCAGGAAGCCCGGCACGAACCGGCGACGCCAGGGTTCTTCCACCCGATCCTGCCGGCGATTGAATGAGCTGGTTTCTCCCGACATCGGCCTCCCCTATTCTATCTGTTGCACCCTGCCGACACGGAGCGCGGCGAGCCGGAAACATGCTACCATGATGTCGACTCCTGCGCAGGTGGGAATGCGTGAGTCATTGCACCCACCGGCGTTGTTCCTATAAGATGAACTCAAGAGGGGTATGGTACCCTTGTGGGAAGGGTTTCGGGAGTCATCAGCATCCTGGGGCGCTTGCTGCATAGAGGATTGTAACGACAAGAAGCGGAAAGCTATATTGGTGAAAGGAGGTGATTATGAAGAGATATCTGATCTTTGTGGGACTTTTGGTGCTGGTTGCAGGTCTGGCCATCTCAGTGGCACTGGTGACTCAGGATGTGGGTGCATACTCCAGCGGCTGGGGTGACGGTAGCAACTGTGACACTTGTCACGCCACCACCGGAATGCTGGGCACTGGGACGGGTGTGCACGCGGTGTCAAGTCACTCCGGCTTCGGTTGCAGTGACTGTCACGACGGTGCTACCAGCGCGGGCACTGTATCGCCCGGAACTTGCGCCGACTGTCACGTGGACGGAACGAGCTTGGCCTTGGCGGATGTGCATGAAAGTGACCATAGTGTGACCGTCTGCAGGAGTTGCCACGCGGCAGCAACCACTACCACCACTTCAGAGTCGACTACTACGACTACCTCGGAATCGACAACAACTACGACCGGGGCAACGACTACGACTACTGAAGGCGTGACCACCACTACAAGTGAAGGTGCGACCACCAGTACCACTGAAGGTGATTCCACCACTACCACCGAAGCGGAGACTACTACCACAACTGTGCCGACCGGCGAACCGGACTTTACCGGATAGCGGGTCGCATTACGTGAGTCTCATCGGCAGGGGGGCGGATGTATCCGCCCCCCTGCGGTATCTCCGGCTCTCCACTCATGGTGGTAGAATCACCCCTCATGAGTGATGAGAAGCCCAGAGCACGAAGAGGGGAATCTGTCCCTGAAGACGGCCCGTCGACCGGGAAGACTCTTGCCACGGCCGGGAAGATACTGCTCGGCCTGGGCCTGATCATCGTCATCATCGTACTGCTGGGAGGTCTTCGTGGGCGCGACGGCGTCTCGGGGCACATGGGTTCCGGCGTCACAGAGGCGATGATCCAGAGCACCGGGGAGAACTCGGCTGCCGGAGAGCCTCTCAGCACCACGTCCACCTCCCTCACCCAGCTGGAGCAGGCGGAAGCGGAGAACGGATACTTGGCAGCGCGGGCCTCCGCGGGCCTGGGCGCGGAGGATATCCGTGTGTATGACAGTATCCCGCCCGGTTCCAAACTCACCCATACTTTCCCTCGCACCGGGGAACTGGACGTAGTCACCACCTTCCTGGTGAAGGATGAAGCCGTGAGTGATGATGGGCGCCGCTGGTATGAGGTCTATCTTCCGGTCCGGCCCAATGGGAGCACCGGTTGGGTCAGAGCTGAGGATGTGGATACGGTTCGCCTGGATCATCACGTCCGGGTGCGTTTGGAGGACTACGAGTTAGATCTGTTTCAAAACGGCAAGTTGGTTGACACGTATCCCGTGGGTTTGGGGAAAGAGGGGACGCCTACCCCGGGCGGCACGTACTACGTGACTATCAAGATGCGTCCCAGCAACCCTGCTGGAGCCTACGGCCAGCTGGCTATGGGGATAAGCGGCTTCTCAGAGCAGCTGCCGGATTGGCCGGGCGGCGGTCAGGTGGGCATACACGGCACCAATGATGAATCGTCAGTGGGGAGCAGTGTCAGTCACGGCTGCATCCGTTTGCACAATGAGGATATCCTGGAACTGAACCCGTCCGTGCCCCTGGGGACGCCGGTATTCATAGAGAGGTAGAAACAGCGGTGCGTCGCACGGTAGCCTTCCGTACTTTGGGTTGCAGGCTCAACCAGTGCGAGACTGCGCAGATGGAGGAATCTCTGTCGAACCGCGGGTATCGGCTGGTCTCCTGGGAGGAGAAAGCTGTTGTACGGGTTCTGAATACCTGCACCGTCACCGGCAAGACGGATCGGGAATGTAGGCGGTTGGTTAGGAAGGCAAAGCGGAAAGATCCTCGCGCTCGCATGGTCGTGACCGGGTGTTACGCACAGACAGCACCGGCCAGGGTGGCGGAGGTGGAGGGTGTGGACTTGATCCTGGGCAACTTGGATAAAGCAAGTCTGGCGGATCACCTGGACCGCCTTCTGGCCGCCGGGACTGACTCGTCGGGTGGTGAAGCGGATAGGTTCGTCACTGAGTACGCTGCGGATACCTGCTTCCAAAATGAGGTTTTCACCCACTTCTCTGGCTATACACGCGCCTTCCTTAAGGTTCAGAATGGGTGTGACTCCCGGTGCAGCTACTGCGTGATCCCCGCGGCTCGTGGACCTTCTCGGAGCATGCCGCGAAAGAGTGTGCTGCGGCAGGTACGCTTGCTGGAGGAGGAAGGATACAAGGAGATCGTGCTTACCGGTATCCATCTGGGTGTCTGGGGGCGGGATAATGACGAGGCTCCGTTGGCCCGCCTGGTCCGCGCGCTGTGCACGGAGACTGGGGTGGAGCGCCTCCGTTTGAGCTCGATTGAGCCCATGGAAGTTGATAGTTGCTTGTTGGAAGCCCTGGAGGACTGCGGGGAGCGGATAGCAGAACACTTTCACCTGCCCATGCAGAGTGGTTCTGACGATGTGCTTCGCAGGATGAACCGGCCGTACTCTTCCCATGATTATAGAGAGCGGGTGGAGGAAGTCCGTAGCAGATTCCCGGACGCCGCCATCGGAGCGGACATCATTGTAGGCTTTCCCGGCGAGACGGAAGACGAGTTCCAGGAGACTCTGGAGTTGGCGGAGTCCCTTCCACTTACCTACCTGCATGTCTTCAGTTATAGCGATCGTCCGGGAACCCGTGCGGCCTCCATGCCGTCCAAAGTGGAGCCCAAGGTGATACGTTGGCGGAGCGGACGGCTACGTGCCCTCTCCGAGGAGAAGAGGCAGACGTTTGAGGGTGCCTTTCTGGACCGGGAGCTGCGTGCCCTCACTTTGAAGCAGCAGACGGCGGGAGGAAGGCGCGTGGCGCTCGCCGGCAACTACATGGAGGTGCTGGTGCCCGCGGATGAAGTGGAAGAAAACCGCATTGTAGCGGTCCGAGTGACCGGGAGAGGACCGCAAGGGCGGTGGGAGGCGAGATGCGGGTAGTGATTCAGAAAACCACGGGTGCTTCGGTGGAGGTTGATGGTTCAGTGACGGGGAAGATAGGCCTGGGGTTCGTGGTCCTCGCCGGAGTGGGTCGGGAGGATCATGTGGGAGATGCGCAACTTCTGGCTCGCAAGATGGTCAACCTGCGCATTTTTGAGGACGAGGCGGGAAAGACCAATCTGTCTCTGTTGGATGTGGGGGGAGAGATCCTGTTGATAAGCCAGTTCACGCTGTATGCGGACGTCAAGAAGGGGCGTCGTCCATCATTCACGTCTGCCGGGGACCCTGGCCCCGCAGAAGAGTTGATGAAGGTCTTTCGCCTGGCGCTGGAGGAGGAGGGAGTCAAGGTGGAGGAGGGCGTGTTTGGGGCCCATATGGCCGTATCTCTGGTGAATGACGGGCCATTCACCCTGTTTCTGGATACAGAGGATCTCGGCGGCGGATCAGGCCGCGATACCACGGGCGGCTGGGGCAGAGGAGCTACGGGCGATACCACGGGCGGCGTGAGGAGTGGTGTCTCGTGATCGTGGACAAGCGTCCTTCTTCCTACTCCGGCGGGTACCCCGACTACCATACCCATACCGGCCGGTGCGGTCACGCGCAAGGGACGGCCGCCGAGTACGTGCAGGCTGCGCGACAGAAGGGGTTGCCTGGGATAGGTATCTCCGACCACCTGCCCCTGGTTCATTTGCGTGATCCGGTGCTCACCATGGCCGCGGATCAGCTGGAGGGCTACGTTGAAGCGGTGCTGGAGCTGAAGGAGCGCTACCCCGGCTACGTCCTTCTGGGCGTTGAAGCCGACTATCGTCCAGATACTTTGGATCAAGTCAGGACCATGCTGGATCAGCACCCCTTTGACTACGTGATCGGGTCCGTCCACTACATTGAAGATTGGGGCTTTGACGATCCCCGCCAGCAGGATGGCTTTCAGGAGCGTGATGTTGACAACGTGTACCGTGCCTACTTTGAGCTGCTTGGGGATGCGGCCGAGACTGGGCTATTTGACATCCTGGGGCATCTGGACCTGGTCAAGAAGTTCGGATACAGGGCCCAGTCCTCACTCAAAGATGAGACTAGGATCCTGGCAACCCGTCTCCGTTCGAGCGGCATAGTGGTAGAGGTCAACACCGCCGGTTTGCGCAAGCCCGTTGGAGAGATGTATCCGGCCCCTGAGGTATTGAAGGTCTTGGCGAAGAACGGTGTGCCCATCACCTTCGGGTCAGATGCCCATACTCCGGAGGACGTTGGTCGGGACTTCGGTTCCGCCGCTGCCCTTGCTCGGAAAGTTGGGTACAGTGAGTATGTGTCCCTGGGAGGGGCCCCGGAGGGACGGCAGTCCGCGGCCTTGCGCCGCTTCCTGCCGCTGGAGCCGGCCGCGGGTGCGGGCACCTCATGAGGGCAGGTTTGGTCTTCAACTCCGCGGCCGGCGGTGGGCGCCGCGGTACGGGAGAGAAAGTACAGCGCTATCTTGAAGAGGCGGGACTCACCGTGGAGGCGGCGCCCACCCGGGGCCCGGGCGATGCTATTCAGTTGACTCAGGACCTGGCGGACCGGGTGGATGTGATGGTAGCCGCGGGTGGGGACGGTACGGTGAACGAGGTCATCAACGGCCTGGTGGGTAGTGATGTGCCCCTGGGTCTGGTCCCCACGGGCACCGTCAATGTGCTCGCCCTGGAGCTGGGAATACCCCTGGATCCGGTTGGGGCTGCGGAGGTTGTGGCGAGGGGGATTACGCGCACCTTGGATCTGGGTCTCGCGCGGCAGCCGGAGACGGGGGATTCCCGGTACTTTGTCCTCATGGCGGGAGTGGGGATAGATGCGCTTACCATAAAGGAGCTGGATGTCGGTTTGAAGAATCGGTTCCGCCGCGCGGCATTCGTGTGGACGGGAGTCAAGGCCTTCCTGCGAAATCCTTCCCCGCTCCTGCAGGTGGAGATAGGGGAAAAGAGGCATGAGGCAAACTTGGTTGTGGCGGGGAACTGTCGATATTATGGAGGTAGATTCGGAATCACCACCAGGGCGGTGCCCAACGATGGTCTGTTGGATGTGCTCATGTTCGAGGGCAGGGGTTTTCTGCGTAATGCCGCCTTCTGGCTGGGAACCCCGTTGGGGCTGCATGTCAGGCACCCCGGGACCAGTTACGTGCAGGAGAGGAGTTTGTCCATACGTGCGGATGACGCGAACGGCCCTGTGTGGTTTCATACAGATGGAGAACTTGCCGGCAGACTACCGGTGGAAATAGAAATCAAGGAGAATGCCCTCCGTGTGCTGGTTCCTGAGTGAAGAACTGGTGTCTGAGGGACGAACGGGAGGATGCTCGCATGTCATTCAATGATTTTCGCGCCGGTGGACGGAGATTCGCTCCACTGGTGGCCGTGCTGATTGCTCTGTTGATGCTGTCGCTGGGTGCGTCGGCCTGCTCTTCGGAGAAAGATGGGTCAAGCAGTACCAGCGGCGAAGAGACAGCCGCGAGCTCCGAGAGATCCACCACTACAACCGGCGAGCCGGTGATGGAGCTCATGCCCCCCAAGAACAAGGTGGATGAATCTGGTAACAAGGACGGGGAGAGTGGCTCTTCCGGCTCTTCGGGAAACAGTGGTGACAGTAACCGTAGTCTGGTAGTGGGTGGCAAGACCGCAGAAGAGTACGAGCAGCAGTTACCGGAGCTGGAAGCGCAACTGGAGAAAGATCCGGATAACGTGGATCTTCTGTTGGAGCTGGCTGTTGCGCAATACAACACCCAGCGTTTCACGGCGGCGGTGGAGACGTATCAACATATCCTGGAAGTGGACGATGATCCCATGATGCGGAACAATTACGCTAACGTCTTGCGAGATTGGGGAAAATCTGACCAGGCTATCTCTGAGTATCGCCGGGCTCTAAAAGACGACCCCACCCTTGCCGTGGCCTACATCAATTTGGCTTCCGTGTTGGACCGAGGGGGAGAATCGGAGGAGGCGCTGAAGGTTGTGGATGAGGGTATTGCCCAGGTTTCGGCGGAAGACAAGACTCGGTTGGAGAGCATGAGAAAAACACTGATCCAAGAGTAGGAGAGCAGAGCGGGGCTCAACAAGGCACTATGGCAAAGACTGTCGGGGGTCCTCTGCTCCTCGTCTCCTGGGGAAATCATGTTGTACATTATGTACATTTTGTAGACTGGGGGCGTTTCGCTGGCTCAGCACCGAAGATTCTCGCTACTTCCACCCGACAGCCCATCGGTGTCAAGCAAGCTTGACTGCCCGCATCCGCTCTTCTATCATTTTCGCATGCGCCGCTACTCCCCGCCTGCAATCCTCGCTCTCGCGGTCGCTAGCTACGTATTAATCTACGGCAGAATGAGCCTCTCCAGATACTGGGGCTTTCACATGCCGAGCTTCGATTTTGCGATATACGACCAGGGAGCGTGGCTTCTCAGCCAGTTCAAAGAACCTTTCGTTACTATCCTTGGCCTCAATCTCTTTGGTGATCACACCACTTTCATCATCCTATTTCTCGTGCCCTTCTACCGGATATGGCCGTCGGGCGAGATCTTGCTGGTCGCGCAGTTGCTTGCGCTCGGCCTTGGGGCTGTGCCGCTGTACCTACTTGGCCGCAGAGTGCTCGGTAGCGGGTGGCTTGCACTTGGACCGGCAGTCGGCTACCTTCTTACTCCGGCGCTCGGATGGCTCAACCTCGAGAACTTCCACCCCGATTCCTTCGAGGTGCCGCTGGTATTGTTTGCGATTTACTTCATGGTCGTCAGGCGCTGGGGCTGGTTCGCGGTCAGCGTCGTACTTCTGCTGATGGTCAAGGAGGACGTGGCCCTCCTTACCGCGCCGCTCGGACTATACGTAGCACTGCGCCACCACCGGACCGTGGGACTGGTTACCTTCTTCGGCTCAGTTGCCTGGATGGCTCTCGCGATTTTTGTAGTCCAACCCTATTTCAGCGGTGTGGATCCTGGGGCTCTAGACAGTTGGCGGATTCCTTTTGGAGGATTCGGCGGGCTTCTGCGGACGACGTTTACTGACCCACTCGCGCTGGCTGAGACTGTTTTCACTGAACAGAAGATGCGGTATGTGGTGCAGCTCTTGTCACCCATGGCCTTTCTGGCCCTAGGATCCCCGTTGGTGCTCATCAGTCTACCGGTTTTTGCTTTCAACCTTCTCACCACTTTCCACTATCAGTACCAGCTGGAGTATCACTACCACGCACCTCTTATTCCCGTTTTGTGGGCAGCGACTGTCTTGGCGCTGGGCCGCATAGGGCGTCCTCAACTCCGGCTCTTCGGCGTTACACTACTCCTCCTTTCCACTTTGTTCTCGGCGTATCTGTGGGGGCCGCTCTCCTGGTCGCGCCAGCCGTATGCTGAGGTCGACCCCAACTCCCCTAGAGCCGAGGCAGCCCGAGAAGCAATAGGCCTGATTCCGAAGAATGCTTCTGTATCGGCATGGCACGTATACTCGGCCCACATGACCTATCGGGAGGAGATCTATGACTTTCCGAACCCGTGGTATGCCAGTTACTGGGGTGATGGCTCCATGGGGGGAGAGAGGCTTCGCCAGGCTGACACGGTGGACTTTGTGCTTATCCCCGAGACGATTGGAGACGGGCCCGCTCACGATGCTGCCAACAAGCTGGGGGAGGAAGGATTCCTTCCAGTATGGTCAGAGGAAGGTCTCGTCCTCTACCAGCGACTATCAGGAGGTCCCTAGAGCGCTGGTGAAAACAAGGGGTGAGCTGCTTCTTGCAGTCTCCATCCGGCTTCTATGACCAGGCCGCGTTTGGTAGGCTGGCTCACATAGCTCAATACTGAGGGATCGGGGAGGGGGAAGGAAGATGCGCCAATACCAGATGTACATAGGGGGAGAGTGGGTGGACTCCCTTAGCGGCGAGTGGTATGAGGACATGAACCCATACACGGGCGAGCCGTTCGCTCGGGTGCCCAGCGGCTCGCGCGCGGACACCGGACGGGCG
>Ga0209176_10000032_pt1 | contig 43740 bp, 37 predicted proteins | sample NGEPer11B_FD_184511 | JGI IMG/M metagenome (GOLD analysis project Ga0209176, IMG submission 184511) | Arctic peat soil microbial communities from the Barrow Environmental Observatory site, Barrow, Alaska, USA - NGEE Permafrost305-11B... | ecosystem: Environmental > Terrestrial > Soil > Wetlands...
ACCGAAGCCACCTCCGCCACTGAATCCACCGGAACGGGAGCTGCCGAAGCTGCCAGACCGACCCGCGCCCGAAAACACATCTGACGCCGTGTTCAACATGTCGAAGAAGCTGTCACTACCGCCCTGAAGGGAGCGCCCGCCGAAGTCGCTCATCTCCTGGAGATCAGGCATCCCACCAAGGCCGCCGCCGGAGCCCCCCGGATTGACCCCGCCTCCTGGATTCGCGCCTCCCGGTACGCCAATCATCCATGGCATGCCGATCCGGCGTGACCGGCGCACCGGCCGGTGTCGAGGGGATCCGGTCGACCATCCGCCGCCCCCTCCGAACCATTCGGGCATCGAGGCGGAAGCCGCCGAGAATTTCTGGACGAACGACTTTTCGAGACCGAACGCTACCGCGTATGGCAGGTATTTGTCGAAAATGTCGTTGGCCTCGGTGAGATCTTCGCGCTCATCGATATCCTTGAGATAGTTGTGGAACGCCATCCATTTCGCCGCCGCCTCCGCGCCTGATCGTGTCTTGGCCGGCATTCGCGTCGCAAGCATGCGGCCATAGATACCGACCACAACCGCACTGATGATGGGGAACACCACCCAGCCGCTGGAGTAGTCAGTCGCGTTTTGCACCAGCAACACAATCCCCACCACCGCAACCGCAAAGATGACCGCGATCGTGGACCAGCGCTGTCGAATGGTGTGGGGGGCATCGGTGAAGTACTTGTGATCGACAAGCTCATCGTAGAAACCTTCGGCGATCGCATCAGCCTTTTTCGCGTAGCTCATGCGAAAACCGGTCATGGACACTTTTTGACCGGAGGTCCTTTCCATGCCAAAGATCGCCGTGAGCAGCGTATCTTCGAATGCTCGCACAGGCTTGTCCGCATCGACCATTTCGAACTCGTGGGTAAAGCCGGTCCCCACACCAAATGGTCCTTCGTCCTTGCCCGATTCGTTGATCCTGATTACGCCCTGATTGGCCAGGTCGAGCACGGTCGCCATGACATCGTGAACTTCAGCCTGCTCATCGATCAATGTCCCCACGGTCCCTGGCGGAAGGTCGTCTGGCGGATGTGCGATATATTCGGCCACCGCGCCGACATGTGGATCGCGACCTTTCACGTACCACGCGAGCGTGAACCCGAGCCCACCAATCACGAATACGATCAGTCCCACCGCAACGAACACCGTTCCCGCGACAGCGGATTTCTCTTCGCGTTCCTGGAGCTCTTCGCGAAACTGGTCGTCGCGCTGTTGCCAGGACGGCTCCGTCGCCCCGGTGATCATCGGAAACTGCAGGCGAACCTGGAAATCTTCACCTGAAGTCAAAGTCGATTTCCGCCAGGTGTAGGTCGCTCCATTCACCTCAACACCATCTGGCGCGGCCACAATCTGTTCGGGCGTCACCGCTTCCGGGAGGGTAACAGTAACGGTGGACGAATTGACTGGCGCCACGTCCGTTACCTCGCTGGAAATGGCGATCCACCACAATTGCTGATTGGGTGGTTCCAGGTCAGGATAGACTCGCAACGCGCCAAATGCGTCGTACTCGAGCCGGATATAGCGCGTGTCGCCCGCCTGGGTACGCTCGAAGGCATAGTCGAGATTGAGCGCGGATGAGCTTCGTCGATACGTGAATGTGCCTGGTTCTGCGTCATACTGATCGGCCGGCACGAATTCCGCGGCCTCTGCCGTCTCAGGGCTGTTCCCGATGAATACCGAAAGATTGGACAGCTCTTCGATGCGGCTTGTTGGAATATCGGCAAACCCTGTCGAGAATGCGCCACCAAAATCCACCCACTGTTCCTCGACAATGTGGAGCGAACCATCGGATCGCACATCGATTGAAACGTCGTACGTGTCCCATTCGACACTGCCCGCCGCATCGGCTTGTTCCGCCGGCTGAGCGGAGCCGAGGGCCATCAGCAGCATCACGACGACAGCAATCATTCGGAATAGCCATTGCCGAGCAGGTGAAAATGCGTGCATCCGTGGGCTACCTCTTTCATGTCAGGGAACCAGGCGTCATTCATGCAGGTTCCAGCCTCGCCAGTGACGTGAACAATCGCGTCGTGGTGGTGTCAGGCGTGCAATTGTCGCGCCGGGTATCATTGTACGAGGTTCATGGCGCTCGCTCGACGCGGCCGCAATGAACCAGCATCGATTCTAGGAGGAACCGCGTGTCGCCATCCACCATGACCCCAGCACCCATCACCGCCGGGCATATCCGAACTATCCTGACCCAGCACGGATACCGGCTCACCGCGCCGCGACAGCACATCATCGATCAGGCGCTGCGGCACAAGCGCCCATTCACCGCCGAGCAGCTGGTTGCGGAGTTGCGCGGTCATAACGACATGTCGAGTGCTCGCATCGGACGAGCCACGGTCTATCGCACCCTGGAAATCCTGGCGTCGATGGACGTGCTTTCCCGCGTGATCCAGCCCGATGGCCACACCGCCTATGTCGTGGACGCGCCGGGACACCGGCATCACCTGGTCTGTTCGAGTTGCGGCGCGACCATCGCCTTCACCAGCTGCCCGATCGACAATCTCGTCAAAGACCTCACCGCCGACACCCGCTTCGAGATTCATGATCACCTGCTCGAGGTTTTTGGCCTGTGCCCGGAGTGTCAGCAGGCTGCCACAGCGTAACCAGACCGTGTTGGGCCTATTGACACATTGTCTCATTACGGCTACCGTAACAGGGATATGCTCATGCCCCCAGTTGGCACGTTCTTGGTCGGCTCCGTCGTCCCCACACCAGGATTCTCACCGTGATCTCATCCCCGGCGCCAGCAGAAGCGCTTCGCCAGACGGATGCATTCGCTCCGGTGCTCACCACCGATCATCTCAGCATCCACTACGGCGCCCGTTCGGCGCTCAATGACGTCTCGCTTGCCATCGAGCGCGGCTCGGTAACAAGCGTGCTTGGCCCCAACGGTGCGGGCAAGAGCACCTTGCTGAAAGCGCTCGCCGGCGTGATAGCCCCATCGCACGGTGACGTGCGATTCCGGGATGCCATCTTGCGACGCCCGCATCCTGACATCATCTATATTCCGCAACGAAGCGGCGCAGAGTGGACGTTTCCGATTTCCGTGATCGAGACCGTCCTGCTCGGGCTCGCGCGGCGGACGCCACGTTTTCGCGGGTTCAACAGCACAGAGCGGGCCAGCGCGCTCGAAGCGTTGGATCACGTCGGCATGCTTCCCCTTGCCGATGTCCAGATCGGTGCGCTCTCCGGGGGTCAGCAACAACGCGTCTTCCTGGCGCGGGCGCTGGTGACCCGCGGCGACGTGCTGCTGCTGGACGAGCCATTCACGGGGGTCGATGTCCCGACACAGGACCTGTTCCTGGATTTGTTCGAAGACCTCCGCGGTCGTGGCGTCACCATCGTTTTTGCCACGCATGACCTGGATCATGCCGCCCGCTCGTCCACGCGTGCGATCCTGATCAACAACAGCATCGTTGCCGACGGCACACCGAATGCAGTTCTCACTCAAGACATCCTCACGCGAACCTATCAAGGCCGGATCATGGTGTTCGACCATCATGCGGCCCAACAAGGTGATCCCGGAAACCGGTCATGATCGATCAGCTGGCCGAACCCTGGCACTATGCCTTCATGCAGCATGCGCTGCTCGCGATCGTGCTGGTGGGGATCACCTCGGGGATCATCGGCACCTTCGTCGTGCTGCGCGGCGTTGGGTTCATGGGCGATGCTCTCGCCCACGCTATCTTTCCCGGCCTGGCCATCTCGTTCATCACCGGCGGCAACATCATGGTCGGCGCGATCATCGCCGCGATCATCGTCTCGCTGCTGATCGGCGCGATCAGCCAGCATCAGCGCGTGAACAACGACACAGCGATTGGCGTGCTGTTCGTGGGTGCGTTCGCGCTCGGTATCGCGCTGATGACCAGCCAGGCATCGTTCCAGCGAGACCTGACCTCGTTCCTGTTTGGATCGATTCTCGGTGTCACGCAAAGCGACCTGTTGACCATCGCCCTCGTCTCAGCCGCCCTGCTGTCCGTGCTGTATTACTTCCGCCGCGAAATCACCACGATCTCGTTCGATCGCACCTTCGCCGCCGCAACTGGACTCCATGTCTGGCGATACGACCAGCTATTCCTGGTCCTGCTGGCGCTCACCATCGTGACCGGGCTGCAAATTGTGGGAAACGTGCTGATCCTCGCCATGCTCATCACCCCCGCGGCAACTGCCCGGCTCCTGACCGATCGCCTCTGGATGATGGCGTCGCTCTCCGCACTAATCGGCGCCATCGCCGGTATCATCGGCCTGTACGTGTCGTGGTATCAGGGCATCGCGTCCGGGTCGGCCGTGGTCCTGGCGGCGACTGCCATCTTCTTCCTGGCGTACCTGTTCGCCCCGGAGAATGGCATCATCACGCCCAGGGTCCGTCACGCGCTGCACCACCCCAATCCGGAGCATGACGCCCCGATCGACGCGACTTCCAGCGAGCATTCGGTTGGCTGATCCGGAATGCGCTTGCGGACGGGCAACACATCAGATCCCGGCTCAGGCAAGGAGGCCACCGGCGGGCGCCAGTGACCTCCGCGTGCATATGCGTTCGGCTGGACTGGGTTACCGGGTTACCAGTGAACCTCAACCCGCATTCCCACATAGGCGAAATCGAACAGTATCCCGATGTCACCCGGCGGCAGCGCCACGCAACCTCCCGTGTATGTGCCACCGTTCGGCAGGACGTTCCCGTTTGCATCCTTCGTATAGGCATGGAAGCCGTTGTGGCGATCCGGATCGAATCCTACCCAGTGGGAGAGGTAATTGTTGGCATACTCGGAGTAGGTCAGATCCCGGTTTTTGACGAAGACGTAGTATGTGCCGCTGGCTGTCGCGTAGAACCCATCACCAGAGTTCCGGCTCAGCGAGCCCCAGAAGATGTGCAGGGCGTTGTTACCTTCGTACAGCGTTACCTGACCGTTCGATCGATCGATATCGATCCAGTGCTCGCCACCCGATTGAGCCGGCGTCCCGCCCGACGATCCACCAGATGCGACCGACGTCAAGTTTCCATCCCAGCTCAGGTAATCGGCGGCGACCCAGCCCGATCCGCCGTAATACTCCATCGGCACAAAGCCGTTGACGGCGTCGGCGGTCACCCAAAGCTGCGTGCCGCGCTCGACCACGTCGATCTGATTTGCGCCAGAAGACGCATCGTCCCGGACGATCAATCCTGGAGATACATCGACCCAGGCATTCGCGCCACCAGATCCTGACTCGGCAGTCGAGCCTCCTGTGCTCCCTCCTTGACCATCGACCGCGATATTCTCGGCCCAGGTCCAGCCAACCGTTCCGTAATAGCGAATCTCGTAAAGCCAGTTGTACGGACCGTAAAACACATCGACCCTTGACCCCTCGTCCATCCATTCCAGGACGGTGAAGTCGTCGTGGTCTACAAACAGCGGTGCTCCATCGGTCACGATCGTCGCTGCCTGTCCCGCCGCGACATCGGTTGGAACCAGCCATCCCAAACCGCTGTACAGCATCAACGCCGCGACGGCCGAAATCAGCCAGCGTCGTATGGCGCCGGTGTCATGCGTGCAATGCACGTGACTCCGTGCGCTCTGGCGAAAAACCCCCATCGTGTCCCTCCTGTGTACTTGGCGCCGACGCGCCGCTTCCCTCAACGACGACGCACACCAGCAAACAGTGAGTAAGGAGTGTACGTACATCATGTACATACTCTACACATGAAGGTGGATATATGCAAGTTCCTAATGAACATACGCTCTATTTGTGATAGTGCCTCATTGTCAACGGCTCACCGCCTCATGGTTCGTGATTGCGGCATTGGCGACCGGCATCCCACACCTGGAGGGCAAACTGTCGTATAATCAGGCTGTACGGGACTGAAGCCGGAGGTGTGTATCTCCGGCGTACTTGCATACCCAGCACAAAAGCAGGGTCGTTCGACACGGCTCGCCCTTCGTGGCGTGCCGGTTGTTGGTGTATTTCGCAAACCCATTGTGATTGGGCGAGACACCAGTTGAGGGGGACCAGCCATGAGCACAGACCGGAAAATTCGCCTGACCCCAGAGGGCAAGGTTCGACTGGAAAAGGAACTGGAACACCTGAATACGGTGCGCCTTCCCGATCTCAGCCAGCGTATTCAGGAAGCCACCGAGCACGGTGATATCTCGGACAACAGCGAGTACGAAGAGATGAAGGAGGAGTACATGCATCTGGAATCGCGCGTGTACGACCTCACCCAGACGCTCGAACACGCCGAGATCATTGAATCCGGCTCCGGGGACGGCACCGTGCAGCTTGGATCCCGCGTCACTGTGCGCGACGAAGGCGGAACCGAAGAAGTCTGGATTCTCGTCGATTCGGCCGAGTCAAGCTCCGCTGAGAATCGCGTCTCGTCCGAGTCCCCGGTAGGCAAGGCGCTGCTCGGTAAACGCTCCAGCGACACCGCCACCGTGGAGGCGCCTGGAGGAGCCGTCACCTATTCAGTGATCAACGTAGAATAGACACTCGAGTCGGACTGCACGAAACTCGCGGCGGCTTCAACACCCGCCGCGTTTCGCATGGGCGACACCTTGCATTGTCATGACCATCACATTTGGAGAGTCATCACCGATGGAGCTGAGCGAACTTCAGGACATTCGCCTCGAGAAGGCACGAGCCCTGCGCGAGCGCGGTGACAACCCTTATCCCAACCGCGCCAGGCGCTCACACACCAATACCGAAGCGCTCAGGCTGTTCGAGGACGTCGAATCCGCCAGCGAATCTGCTGACACACCTGTGGCGACTGAGCCACTGACGCTCGTGGGCCGCATCGTCAGTTTTCGCCATATGGGGAAGACGGTATTTGCCCACATGGAAGATGGCCACGCCCGCATCCAGCTCTATCTCCGCAAGGATGTGCTGGGCGAGGATGTCTACTCCGACATCCTCAAGCTGTACGATCTCGGCGATTTCATGCAGGCCACCGGTACCCTGTTCCGCACTCGCACCGGCGAGGTGTCGCTGCGGGTCTCTGAAATCACGATCCTGGCAAAGGCCATCAATGCCCCACCCGAAAAGTGGCACGGGTTGCAGGATGTCGAAATCCGGTATCGGCAGCGCTATCTCGACCTGCTCGCGAACGATGAGGTCCGGCGGGTCTTCCGTATCCGCGCGAAGGTGATCACCGCCATCCGGACGTTCCTCGACCAGCGAGCGTACATCGAAGTGGAAACGCCAACCTTGCAACCACTTTACGGCGGCGCGGCGGCGCGGCCCTTCACGACCCATCACCGCGCGCTCGATCAGGAGCTCTACCTGCGCATCGCCGATGAGCTCTACCTGAAGCGTCTGCTCGTGGGTGGCTACGAGCGCGTTTACGAGATTTGCAAGGACTTCCGCAACGAAGGCGTCGATCGCAACCACTCGCCTGAGTTCACTATGCTCGAGTTCTATGAGGCGTATGGCGATTATGAATCGATGATGGACACCGTCGAGGCCATGGTCATCGACGTGACCAAGGCTGTGCATGGCAGCACCCGATTCGCCTACCAGGACCTCGAAATCGATGTCGCCTCTCCCTGGCCCCGCAAAACCCTGCGCGATGCGATCCGGGAGACAACCGGCATCGACTACACCGAACATCCGGAGCAGCCGGACCTGCTCGCCGTCGCCCGAGCCGCGGGCGCGGACATCGAAAATGGCACAGTCTGGCCGCGCATCGTTGATGAGCTACTCAAGCAGTTCGTCCGGCCGGCACACGTGCAACCAACCTTCATCATCGACTACCCGGTGGAGCTGTCGCCACTCGCCAAGCGGAAGCCGGACGACCCCACCCATGTCGAGCGGTTCCAACCGATCGTGGGCCGGGTGATCGAGCTGGGCAATGCCTTCACCGAGTTGAACGACCCGATGGATCAGCTTGCCCGGTTCCAGGACCAGCAGAAGGATCGCGACGCCGGCGACGAGGAAGCGATGCCGATCGACATCGACTATGTCATCGCGCTTATGTACGGCATGCCCCCCACCGGTGGTGTTGGCATCGGCATCGATCGGCTCGTGATGCTGCTGGCCAACCAGCCGACCCTGCGCGATGTCATCCTCTTCCCGGCCATGCGTCGCTTGCCCGCAACCATCGGCCAGGATGATGACATCTCACCGGAAACCGAATCGCCAGAACCGTAGCGCTCAGCTATAATTGCCTGCAATTGTTGGGAACACATGCCGCCGCATCCCGGAAACTTTCGAGCGGATAGCGTGGGCGCCACCACGAAAGGAACCACCATGCTCGAGCGCATCAAGGAAATGACCGGAATCTACTCGCTTGGCTTCGACAAGGCGTCATTCGTCGGCATCGCCCTGCCATTGCTGTTCGTGATTGTCGTTGGCGGCGGCCTCTCGGCCCTCGTGCTGATGATGTAATGCCATGACCTCGCCGCGGGAACTGTCGTGCGGGAAACCGTGTGGCATGTCCGCTCGATGGTGACTGGCAGAGTCTCTACGGACATCCCCAAAACTCGGTGATTGCCGCCATCCTGACCGGGCGGACTTGCGTTTCACTCCGACATGATTCTGGTCATCGTCATTGCCCTGCCGCAACGCTTCCTGAACCTGCACGACAACGAGCCCGCGTCAACCAGTCAACCATCACCGCGTTGATGCGCCCGAACCTCCGTGATGGCCGAGGGAGGTGCGTTTTCGCTATCCGTGAACTACACTGCGTCTGGGCAACGCTTTACAAGCGAACGGGTTTTCCGGGCCCTCATCGTCACGTCTGACTTCCGCCGATTGGCGGGGGTCGTCTCTGTATATACACAAGAAAAGGAGAGCGTCATGTCCGATTTGCACCACGCCGTCGAGGCGGAACCATCACCTGTGGCAGCGCGCGATTTGCTCCGCGCCAGGAGTTCGCGCCTGAATGGCGAAGCAGCCGGAGTCCCGGCGCGGGAGCGATGGCCGTGGGTCGGGGTCGCCGCGGGCGTCATGGGTTTCGTTGCCACCTTCATCGCCGACATCCACGTTGAAACGGACGGAGGGGATCAGGTCACGACGATGGAGGTCGTCGGCCAGATCGATCAGCGCATGGCGCATCTCGGCATCGTGAGCGGGTTCATCACCGTCGCGTTGATGCTGATCGCGGCGGCGTTATGGCGCGGCGCGGTCGAGCCACGATTCCCGAAGAGCACCGCCGCCAGGGTCGTGACGCAGGGACTCACGGCCGCAGCCGGAGCGCTCACGCTCGGTTACGGCTGGAAGGGCGCAAGCGCCGTCTACCATGAGGACGGCATGGATGCCGGTACCTACGACGAGATGGGTCTCTACGTCTACTACATCCTGAACGACTTCGGATCGTACATCGGCTGGTTCGGTGTCACCGTGGCCGCTGGTGCGGTGGCATGGATGAGCCTGCGCGAGCGTTCTCTTCCGCTGTGGATCGGTATCTTCAGCTGCGTTCCGGTGCTCGCCGTCATCGGCTTCACCGGAGGTACCGGCCTGCCAGGCTTCCCGGGCGTGACCTCGCAGATTTGGATGGTCGTCACCTTCGCCGGCCTCGCCTTCGCGCGGCTTCCCGAGAAAGTCGCTCCCCGGTAGGGATACGGGAGATGGGCGAACGCCATGCGCGCCCATCCTCCCTGCATCAATCGTCGTCGTCGCCCTGTTTTGACGCGGTCTGGATTTGCTCGACCACGCCGGCATCGGCCAGCGTCGTCGTATCGCCCAGCTTGTGACCTGAAGCGATATCCCGCAACAGGCGCCGCATGATCTTCGCGGAGCGCGTCTTGGGAAGGTCCGGCGTGAACATCAGCCGCTTCGGCTTTGCGATCGGGCTGATCTTTTCCCCGACATAGGCGCGCAGCTCATCACCGAAATCCTTGCTGACATTGGCGCGGGATTTCAGGATGACGAACGCGAAAATCGCCTCGCCCGTGAGGTCGTCCGGGTAACCGACGACCGCTGCTTCGGCAACCAGGTCGTGAGATACCAGCGCGCTTTCGATCTCCGTGGTGCTGAGGCGATGGCCGGAAATGTTCATCACGTCGTCCACGCGACCGAGCAACCAGTAGTAGCCGTCCTCGTCGCGCTTGGCGCCGTCGCCCGGGAAGTACATTCCCTTGTACTTGCTCCAGTAGGTCTCCTTGTAGCGCTCCGGATCACCGTAGATACCACGCAGCATCGAGGGCCACGGCTTGCGCAGCACCAGGTAGCCACCGGAACCCTTCGGCACCGGGTTGCCCTGCTCATCAACGATGTCCGCCGAGATACCAGGCAGCGGGAACGTGGCTGAGCCCGGCTTGGTGGTGGTTACGCCAGGCAATGGCGAAATCATGATCGAACCAGTTTCGGTCTGCCACCAGGTGTCGACGATCGGCGCTTTCCCGCCGCCGATGTGATTGTGATACCAGATCCACGCTTCCGGGTTGATCGGCTCGCCCACCGTGCCAAGCACGCGCAGCGACGAGAGATCGTGCCCATCAGTGTGCTGGTGCCCGTTTTTCATGTGCGCCCGGATCGCGGTCGGCGCGGTGTACAGGATGCTCACCTTGTAACGATCGATCATCTCCCACCATCGATCCGGTCCCGGCCAGGTGGGCGTTCCCTCGTACATCACGCTGGTGGCGCCATTCGTGAGCGGGCCATAGACAATGTACGAGTGTCCAGTCACCCAGCCGATGTCGGCGGCACACCAATAGATGTCCTTCTCCGCCTTGAGGTCGAACACGTATTTATGTGTCCAGCTTGCGCCGAGGAGGTACCCGGCCGTGGTGTGCACGATCCCCTTGGGCTTGGCGGTCGTGCCGGAGGTGTAGAGCAGGTAGAGGATGTCCTCGCTCTCCATCTGCTCGGGCTCGCAGGTGTCGGGCTGCTTGTCCACCGCATCATGCCACCAGATGTCACGCCCCCCGGTCATGGGGACGTCTTCCTTCGTGCGCTGGGCGACAAGGACGTGGTCGACGGTTGACGTGCCTTCGAGCGCCAGGTCAACATTCGGCTTGAGCGCGGCTGGTTCCCCCCTGCGATAGCCACCGTCGGCGGTGATCACGAGCATCGCTTCGGCGTCATTGATGCGCTCGCGCAGCGCGTCAGCCGAGAATCCGCCGAAGACGACCGAATGCACCGCGCCGATCCGGGCACAGGCCAGCATGGCGATCGGCAGCTCCAGGATCATCGGCATGTAGATGGCGATGCGGTCGCCTCGCTTGACCCCCAGCTCCTTCAGCGCATTCGCGGCCTTGCAAACCTCGGTCAGCAGCTCGTTGTAGGTAACCTGGACCTTGTCCCCCGGCTCACCTTCCCAGTAATAGGCGATCCGGTCACCATTGCCCGCTTCGACATGGCGATCGAGGCAGTTGTACGAGACATTCAGCTTGCCACCCGAAAACCATTTCGCGAACGGCTCATCCCATTCGAGCACGGTGTCCCACTTCTTGTACCAGGACAGCGATTCCGCCTGCTCCGCCCAAAATGCTTCAAGGTCCTTTTCGGCGCGGTCATAGATCTCAGGATCTGATATCAGCGCTTGGCGCTTGAATTCGCCTGACGGGGGGAATGTCCGATCTTCGCCGAACAGCGCTTCGATTGTCGCGCCCTGCTGATCCTTGCTATCGCTCATGGAACTCAATCCTCCTCCGCCCTGTCCCGCACGGATTTGTCACGTACGGGCGACGTGTGCTGGCTGGTGAAAGCAATAATGACCGCACGGGACGCCTGACCCATCGAGATCGGGCATCCGTCAGGTCGTCTCCCGCATATCCCTGAGTATACAAACCTCGATCGCACCAGAATGCGTCGTCAATCGCACCATACCAAAGGCACGGAAATCCGCAAGGATGCGCGCATCCCATCCCGCTTTCGATCCACCCTGCACTACACTCAATCACAACACGGCGGCAACCACGGCCATCCTTGGCTGGAAACGTTGCACCAGCACATCACGGGCCGGAAGCTCCGGACAGGAGGATTCATTCGTCATGACCGCGTTTCACAGCACCATTGGCACGTTGATCGTCATCGGCTACATCGTCGTGCTTGCCCTCAATATCCGCGCCGCCATGGGGCGCCCGGTGCCCTCGTGGCAGCGACCGGTATCGTTCGGCGCCGCGTTTTTGCTGCTCGTGCAATACATGCTCGGGTTTTCCCTGCTTGGCGCCGACAAGGACATCTCGGGGATGCACTACATCATCGCGGTGTTGGCTATCCTGCCGGTCGGCGCCGAACATGCGCTGAGCAGCAAGGAACCTGACTCCCGCAAGGCGGGCCGCATCGGCGCGATCGCCAACGCCGTGACGCTGGCGCTGGTTCTCACCGCCTACATCATCGGTCAGGCCAATTAGAGCGGGTTGCGGTATGAAATCCGCTGTAGGTAAGGTCGCGCCGGACGGATCATGGCAACACACGGAAGTCTCCAGCCCGACATCCTGATTATCGGTGGCGGCATTGCCGGCGGCGGTCTTGCCATCCCCCTTTGCCGGGCCGGGTTTGGCATCACCGTGGTCGAGCGCAGCCCGGTGTTCCGAGACCGGATTCGTGGCGAAAGCATCCATCCCTGGGGCGTCCGGGAGATGGACGCCAGCGGGCTGCTCGACATCGCGATCGAGAAAGCCAGCGCCCGGATCCTCCCGCTCTGGACCAGGTACGATGGTCGTGAACCCGGTGAGCCCTATCGCTGGTCCGATGATTTCCCGGACGCGCTCGGTGAGCTCAGCGTTCAGCATCCCGCCCTGCAGGAAGCCTTCATCATCGAGGCGGCCCAGACCGGCGCTACGGTGCTGCGTCCGGCGACGATCCACCAGCTCACCTGGCTCGACGGTCAACCAGAAGCGGTCATCTCGACTGACGATACCGTCATCACGCTCAGGCCTCGACTTGTCGTGGGCGCGGACGGCGACCACTCCTTCACGCGCAAGGCACTCGGCGGCAAGGGCATCACCGACCCCGCGCACCATGCAATCGGTGGAGCGCTCCTCTCTGGTATCGACCTGCCCACCGAATCTGCCCACCAGGCGCTCTACGAAGAAGGCTTCGCGATGGTGTTCCCGCAGGCTGGTGGCGCCAATCGTGTCTACTTCGTGTGCCCCACCGGGGAAGCGGTGCGACAACGGTCAGCACACCAGCCCGATGCGTTGCTCACTCGCCTTCGTGCCCTTCTTCCCGACGGCGCGTTGGCTCATGCCCGGCCAATTGGCCCAGTTGCCTTCTTTTCAAACTCGGAAACGCTGGCCAGCGTCACCCATGGCCCCCGCGCAGTACTGATCGGAGATGCCGCCGGATCGAACGATCCCAGCCAGGGTCACGGATTGTCGCTCGTGTTCCGCGACATCCGGGATCTCACCGAACGCCTGCGCGACTCGTCCGACTGGTCCGCCATTCCGGAGACATTCGCCATTGCCCGGTCTCGGGATCACGGTGTGCTGCGTGCCCACGCGCAATGGGTCGCGCCGCTCGTCACCGGTTCTGGCCCAGAAATTGCGACGTTGCGGGAACGGGTTGCGAGAGCACGAGAGCAGGATCCGAGCGCGGGGGGATTTGCGGGTATCTTCGCCACCGGCCCCGCGAAGCTCGTCGCCAACACCGCCGCGCGCCGGCACTTTTTCGGCGAGGACCTGCAATCCGGATAAGTACCACTGGTCGTATACAGGGGAAGTGATCGCGATTGCGGCGGAATCCATGGCGCCTGAATGGCACAATCATGCGAAGCTCGCCCGCACGCCCGACCATACGCGGTACGCTTTGCTCAATGCAGTGCGTGTATGATGTTGGTAGAATTCAGGGAAGTGGGCATCTTGCTGAACCTTTTGCCGGGTGGCGCCCGGGACGGTTTGCCTGCAGATCGTTGGTTCGGCGGAGACATCAGGGAATGAGGGGAATTCAATGAAACATCGGTTGACAGCGATTGTTGCCGTCATCATGGTCATGGTCGCCATCGCGCCTGTGTTCGCGCCCGTGGCAACGGCCGCCCAGGATGTGACCGCCTGGGTCGAAACAGCGAGCACAGCGCCCGGCGCGGGCTGCGTTGTCGATGTGAGCGTCGAGGTGCGCTCCAGCGACGGAGCGGTCTCGGGCGCTGATGTGTCTGTCGCCGTGTCGGAGGATAGTTCCGGCCAGGTCTTGTCCATGGATCGCGGCACCACCGACGGCTCCGGCATTGCCTGGCTGGTGATCGACACCAGCGCGGGTTGGGACGGCGCCAAGACCTGGATGGAAGTCGTGGTGAATGGCAGCTACCTAGGTGGACAGACGATCTGGATCACCGACGGCGCATGCTCCGGGAACAGTTCACTCCTCAAGATGAACGGCTCGGTTTCTACTGTCCGGGCAAGCTCCGCGGCGTCGGGCGATGCGAGCGCCGCGTCATCTGGCGAAGGCTCTGGCGGCTCGGTGATCATCCCCAATGTCTTCAGGTACCAGCAACAGCGCGGGCTCAGCTGTGAGTACGCCGCGCTATCGATCGCCACCGGCGCGGTTGGCGGCTGGGTGACCGAATACGAGTTCGAGAGTGTTGTGCCACTGTCGAGCAATCCCCACTGGGGGTATCGCGGCGACATCACCGGATCCTGGGGCAACACCGATGACTACGGCGTGTATGCCGAACCACTGGTGCCAGCTCTCGAACAATTCGGGTATTCCGGCGAGGTCTTCTACGGCGCGGGAAACAATGATCAGCTGATCGCCTCGATTGATGCCGGCCGCCCAACACTGGTGTGGATCGGCATGGGCGGCGACATGAGCTTCGACGCCCACACCTCGGATGGCACGCGCTTCCAGCTCACACCGTACATGCATGTGATGGTCGCCTATGGCTACGATGACGGAGGGATTTACCTCTCTGATCCCGGCACCGGCAGCTTCAAGTATTACGATTGGGGCACCTTCATGTGGATGTGGGATGTCATGGATGGCATGGCGCTCGGCGTCTCCGGCTGAGCTATTGAGTCACAAGAACCTTGTCATGCTGAGCCGCGGGCGCATGCCCGCGAGTCGAAGCATCTCGATCCAGGGACCAGCCATGGCACCCCAGCAAGAGACGTAGTGACAGGCAATTTGTTCGAACCATGGCACCCAGCGCGATTGAGATGCTCAACAGGCGGTCCCGTAGGGACCGAGCGGATGCGACCCATCGACTCCGGCCTATCGGCCTTCGCTCAGCATGACATCGCCTTTGTGGCAGGGCATTGATTTGCGCAGCGTCCCCAATCGCTCTATGCTCCAAACCGTTGCGTAATGTCGCTTTCGGAGAATACGAACGCTTTGTGGAGGCTGGACGATGCTACATCCGCGTGATCGCAGGGTCGGGATTTGTTTCGATGATCGCTACCTGCAACACGATTCAGGCGAATACCTGATCAGCTATCGCGACCGGTTCCCCTATGCCGAACCGGTTCCACATCTTTCCAGCCCCGCCATTCTCCAACGCGCCAAACACCTGATCGACCTCTACGAGCTCTCCCGGCTGATGCGGCCGATCTCGGCGCGGGAGGCCACAGATGACGAGCTCGAGCTCTATCACACCGTCGCCCACGTCAAGAAGGTGCGCGAGATCGGCAAGAACGGTGGCGACACCGGCACCGGCGCGCCGATCGGGCGAGGTGGCGACGTCATCGCCAGGCTGGCCGCGGGTGGCGTGATCGAATGCGTCAACGCTGTTTTCGACGACTGGCTCCATCACGCGATCGCACTGGTGCGGCCACCTGGGCATCACGCCATGAGTGACCATGGCATGGGGTTCTGCACCTTCAACAATGTCGTGATCGGCGCGAAGATGGCCCGGCATTTTCATAGGGCGAAGCGCGTCGCAATCGTCGATTGGGACGTGCACCACGGCAATGGCACGCAGGACGCCTTTTATAACGATCCGTCCGTCCTGTTCATTTCGCTGCATCAGGAAGACCTGTTCCCGCCGGTCGGCTGGGGATCGCTCGATCAAACCGGCGAGGGCGACGGCATGGGCTACACGATCAATGTGCCGCTTCCCGCTGGCTCCGGAAACCCCACCTATCAGGCGGTAATGGACCAGATCGTTGCACCCGCGATCCGGAACTTCGCCCCCGACCTGATCATGGTCTCGGCCGGGCAGGACGCCTCAGTGATGGACCCGCTGGGACGAATGGCGCTCACCACCGCCAGTTACCGGACCATGACGGGTACGATGCGGGCCCTGGCGGATGAGCTGTGCGACGGTCGCCTGGTGATTACGCTGGAAGGCGGTTACAGCGATATCTACACGCCGTACTGCACCGCCGCCATCGCCGAAGGCCTCGTCACCGGCATAGGCGGGTTCCACCCGGTCGACGAGCCTTACGGCGCGCGAGCGGAAACGATGCCCGCCACCCGGAGCATCGGGCTCGACGCCCAGGCCGCCATCGACGCCGCACTAGAAATGCATCAGCAGCACGTTCGATAACGACAATGGCACAACGCCGGTCGGTGTGTGTACCGCTCATTCCGTCGAACTTTCCCCGCTCAACATGGTTGGGGTCAGCATCGGGCTCCAGAACTTACCTTCCAACTGTCGCTCAAAACTCGCTCAATCAATTGCGAACGGATCATCAATGCCGAGGTCTTTCGCCAGCTCCCGCAGCTCCAGCCGCAACCCCGGCGCAACCGGAATACCCTCGATCCGGTTGCGGCGCTCAGCTTCCGCCTCCGGGTCGCCCGGAATCAGCACCGGCCCCGGCGCGTCGTCCGCCAGCGGCGTCGCCCGCAGCTCGCGGATCATCGCATCCATATCGGCCCTGAATTCGTCCGAATCGCGGAAGGCGTCAATTCGCCAGGCCATGAAAAAGTGGCCCGTGCCCGGCGGTTCGGTCTGTTCGAGCAACCGCCCCACATGGTTGCTCCAGACGTTGCCGGACAGCGGCCCGGTGAGAATCTCGACCATCAGGCCAAGCCCATACCCCTTGTGCCCGGACATGACCTTCGGACCACCCAGCGGCATGATGCCCTTCACCTGCCCCGGATCAGTCGTCGGACGGCCATCATCATCGACCGCCCAGCCATCCGGGATCGGCAAACCCGCCCGGCGAGCGATCTCGATCTTGCCCCAGGCAACCGTGCTGGTCGACATGTCGAGCACGAACGGGTCACCAGAGGTCGGCACGGCGAATGCGATCGGGTTCGTGCCCAGGCGCGGCTCCCTGCCATAGGTCGGAACCACGATCCGGGATGCGTTGGTCATCGCCATGCCACCCAGCCCTTCCGCCGCCGCCATGCAGGCATAGGTCCCCGCGATGCCGAAGTGGTTGCTGCCATGCACGGTGGTCATGCAGATGCCGGTTTCCTGTGCCTTGGCGATTGTCCGTCGCATTGCGTCCGGTCCGATCAGCAAGCCCATGCCGCCATTGCCGTTGATCGCGAGCGTGGACGGGGATTCGCGCTCCACCGTCGCGACGGCATTGGGAAGGTCGAACCCGGTTTTGAGCCGCCGCACATAGATCGACAACCGCCCCAGGCCGTGACTTGCCACACCCCGCAAATCGGCCGTCACCAACAGCTCAGCCGCCTGACCAGCCTGGCCTGCATTCACGCCAGCCGCCGTCAAGGCATCGACGACAAACCTCACCACACAATCGTATGCAACTCGCTGGCTGCTGGCTTCGGTCATTCTCGTCACCTTCATCGCGTTGTATCGACTCGTGAATCCATGGGCGGCGTGCGCCGGGATGCTACCGTTCCGCCTGCCGATCCCGGCGGATTCCCTCACCGATTGTCGCACCCGACGTGAATCTGTCCATGCGGCACACACCATCTGGTTCATCATCAAGCCTTATGGAAGATTACGCTTGCGGAGACAAGGTACGACCCAGCATTGGTGACGCCCGCCTATTCGGCTCCTCAGTCATCCAGCCAGACTTGACGAGGATATCGCGACAACGCTAGCATGGTGGAAGCAGGTTCTCTCATGAGGGCTGGCTTGTGATGCGGGTTGAGCAACGATCTCCCCGCCTGTTTCCGCGAAAGGCCTCTCGTTGGACGCTGGTAGTCCTCGGAATCATCAACATATGCGACCCTGGTTCCGACCGGTCCGACGCGGCTGCTGACCTTTGCACCGCGCTCCGGCTGTCGGCCGGGGCACTCATGTGACGATTCCCAGCAGCGGAATCGCACATGTCACAAGGCGGTGCGCCCATGTCAAACACCCAGAAAGCCATTCGGTACTACATCGATCGCGAGGCCAATAGCCCCGTGGTGCGCTCGGTTCCTGTCACCCGGGCCAACCGGCCCTCCCCACCCTCGACGCCGATAGACCAGCAAGCAACCAGTCACGCCGCGGCGGTAAGCCGTCGCCGGAGTGCGCGACATCGGATCACCAGCATGGTCAGGGCGTCGGTTCGACGCCACAATCACCACCAGCCATAGTCTCCAGGCGACCATTCGTCACATTCGTGTGAGAGACAGGTGGTTGGATCCCCATGACTGATCTCCGAACACAGGGGCCCGAAGGCGCCGACCTCGATGACACGTCGCTACTCGACCAAATCCGCTCCGCTGTCGCTGATGGGGACGTCGATCGGGCCCGCGCCTGTGCGCAGCGGATGCTTGAAGACGACGCCCTCGCGCTGCTGGAAGACCTCACCCCCAGGGAGCTGAGCCGCCTCTTTGAGTTCCTCGGTGACGAATCCCTCGCGGTGCTCCTCGCCCGGCTCGACGACAGGGACGCCGCCCACATCCTGGGCCGGATGCCGGCGTCCCAGGCGGCCGATATTCTCGAAGAAATCGATCCGGACGACGCGACCGACATCTTCGCCGTAATGGAGCAGGCCGACCCCACCGCCGCGGGTACCGTGCTGATCGAGATGGAGCCCGACGACGCGGCCGAAATCCGCGACCTGATGGCGTATCCGCCGGATACCGCCGGTGGCATCATGACCCCGGCTTTCGTCGCGGTGTTTCCCGATCTGCGAGCCGACGAGACCGTCCGGGCGCTGCGGCAGGTGGCAGCGGAAGCCGAAACGGTCAACTACGTCTATGTCGTGTCTCGCGAGGATGAATCGCTGCTCGGTGTGCTCCCTCTGCACCGGCTGGTGTTGAGCGCGCCCGACGCCCAGGTCCAGGACCTGATGACTGAGGATGTCATCACGGTGCCGGTTAGCGTCGATCAGGAGGAGGCCGCCCGTATCGTCACCGGGCACGACCTGATGGCCCTACCGGTGGTGGACGACAGTCACCGGCTGCTCGGCATCATCACCGCCGACGACATCGCCGACATCCTGGAAGAAGAAGCCACGGAGGATATCGAACGACTTGGTGGCTCGCAACCGCTGTCAGTCCCGTATCTCCGAGCGTCGCCCTTCTTGCTCTTTCGCAAGCGCATCGTCTGGCTGCTGGTGCTCTTTTTCGCGCAGTTCTTCACGGTGACGATCCAGGAGAACTACGCGGATATTCAGCAGCAGGTGATCCTGCTCACGGCATTCATCCCGATCCTGATCGGCACCGGCGGAAATGTGGGCTCTCAGACCGTGTCAACGATCATTCGCGCCATGGCCGTCGGCGAGGTACAACCGAATCATGTGCTCCGCGTCGTCGGCAAGGAAGCGCTCACCGGCCTGGCGCTGGGTTTGGTGATGGGCGGCCTGATGTACCTCCGGGCCGACTTTTCCCCGGACAGCACGACCCGGATCGCGCTCACGGTGGGGATCACCGTGCTGATCATCACAACCTGGGCGGCAACGATCGGCGCTGTCATCCCGATCGTGCTGAGCAAGCTCAAGATGGATCCAGCCGTGGTTTCGGCGCCGTTCATCAGCAGCTTCGTCGACGGCACCGGCCTGATCATCTACTTCACCCTCGCCCGCTATTTCCTCGATCTGTAGGCAGTTCCGTGGCCCACGTGAGTAATCCAGGTGCTTCCCGTGAAGGCGAATCGCTAGGAGGCCCGGAGGGACAGGCACAAGGCCTGTCCCTCCGGGAGGTCACCACCTTTCAACCAATGGCCGTATGTAACATCGCATCACCCAACGGGCGAAGCGACCGGTGTGCCGATCACGACCGGCCATGCCGCATCCTGGTTCAGGAAACCCAGGATCACATCCATCAGCATCGCCCCTTCGGGCTCATCGAAGGTGTTCTGGGCGTGAGCGTCGCCGGGGATGATCTCGACCCGGTTCGCGTTACCGGGGGCTTCGTCCGCCATCGATTCCAGGCGGTCGCGCATGCCCTCCCCTTCACTGGCGGTGAACAGCTTGGGATACGCACCGAGCTCAGCGGTGCCACCGGTCGCGCCCATGAGCACCAGGCCCACGATACCGGTCGGCTGTTCCGCCAGCACGTCCAGGGCCGCACTCCCTCCCGCGCTTGCGCCGATCACCACCACACCAGTGGCGGATCTCCTCTCCAGCAACCACGAGATCGCGGATTGAATGGACTCATGCGAGATCGACTCCACTGCCAGCACCGAGTAACCGGCATCATTGATCGCCTCCGCCTGTTCGATCCAGCTGGCGGCGTCAAATCGGGCTCCATGCGCCAGCAACACCGCCCGCGGCCCACCTTGCCAGTACTACGCCTCACCAGCCTCGCCGGGAAGCTCGATCCGGTCTGGCGACTCTCGTGACCCCGCCACAGGCGTGCTGTTCTGCATGGCCAGCAGCGATCCCCAACTCACGGTCAGCAACATGAAGAATCTCAGCATGTTCACGGTGTCAATTCCTCCTCGTGTCATCACGCCTTGATGCGCGCTCACCAGAACGCGCGCAAGCCGATGTGCGCTACACTCCATTGTGCCTATTCGGCACAGCACAATTCGTGCCCCACTGTGATTCATCACGCCAAACGCATCGTCAGGCAGGTTCATGCGCGCCAGCACCGTCGTCGCCATCATCCCTGAAGAACGCCAAAATGATCTCGTCGCGGCACTCCATTCCCGCAATGCCGGGCACCTCGCTCGGGTTGTACGGCAAGACCGAGGTGACGTGATGGCACAGGTCGCCCGCGCGGGTGTGGACACGGCGAACGTTCCAGCCGCGATCGGCACGGCGAGTCGCATCCTCATCGTCGCCGCGGCGCATCGTTCCCCCGAGATCGGCTGGTTGCTGCTGCAACGCGGAGCGATCTCAGTTTGGATCGTCTCATCCGAAGGCGCCTGGTCCGCGATGGACGACACCGCAATCGACATTGCCGCGGTCTCTGGCCTCCCTCCCATGCCAATCCCACTCGCTCATCGCTCCGCTCGAACGTTCCGCGCGGCAAAGCACCGGCGCCGGTCCCGCCATGTGCCAGCCGAACCCTCTGCCCGCTCCAAGGAATCGTCGCAATCCTGAGACACGTGCTAGCATCGAAGACACCGGCACTCGGCGGTTCCCGGAAAGGCGAGTGAACACGTGTCACGGTTATCGCCCGCAAGCATCACCACAACCGTAGCCGATGCATTTCAACGTATGATCTCCGGCCCTCACGCGATCGCCGCGGTCTCCGGCCTCGGGCTGGTGGTCGCAGCAGGGTTGATCGCGCCCGGGGAGGCTCCAGGGCTGTGGGTCTGGGTCAGGGTGCTGATCGCCGCCTCCTGCGCGGGACTCGCCCTCGCCGTGATCGACGCGTCACGCGAACCCACCGTCGCCGCACGCGGTCGATCGAGTCACCTGCTGATCTCAGGGTTGTTCCTGCTCATCACCGTTTTGCTCAGCGCGACCTTCACCTCGCTCACCGTCCTCATCGCGTTATTCGTCCTCGGGCTGGTGCTGTTGCACCTGAACGCAAGCGGCCCGTCATCCCTGCCGGTCCTTTGGGCGCTACTCGGCATCCTGATTCCATTTTGGGTCTGGAGTGCATTCGACGCGTGGGACAGGTTGCTGCTCCTGCTCATCCCCCTCGGGGTGGTGGGAATCATCTCGCTCGAACACGCGCTCCGCGCCGACCTGTATGGTGACGCCATCCGAGAGCGATATGCGGGATGGCTCGGGATTATCGCAATGACGGCATTGCTGCTCATCGGTGGCATGATGGCGTCAATCGACACAAAGTGGGTGGTGACCGGCGCGATCGCAACCGTGATCCTGGTCGCGGTCGATCTGGCGCCGCCGAGGCGAACCATGTCCGAGGCGATTCCGTCGATGACCCTTCCGGCCATCGCCCTGCTTGCCCTGATGCTGACCTGGCTGGTGGCACTTTGATCGACGTCATTCTTGCGCTCGACCTGGGCACATCATCGATCAAGGTGCTCCTCGTCGATGATGAGGGCGCCGATGCAAGCAGAACCCAGCTCGACACCTTCCGGCGCATCGCGTCTTCCGCGGCCGAGCTGGCCCCGGACCTATCCACATGACCGATCGCTCGATTGTGACAATTCGAACTCGCGTCGAGTCAATCTCCCAGTCCGGCAGCCTGTCCCTGATCGACCGGTATGCCGGCAGTACAGACCACCCCACCCGCCTGCGTTACGACGTTCCCGGTCATCTGGGCATTGACCTGACGCTGATTGACACCTCCAGCCCAACGGTCGAAACGCCCGCTTCGCCAGCTGGCCACACCTCGCTCTGGCACGTCATCTGGATTCGAAATGAAGAGGACGCCACAGCCACGGTCACGATGGACTCGGCTCGAGAGACGTGGCCGATCGCTCCCGGCGATTCGCTCCTTGTGCCACCGGCAGCTTCGCTTTCGACAACAGGCGGGTACCTGGCCCTGTCCGTCCGCACGAAGACGCAACCGGCATCCGAATCCCTTTTCGCTCCACCCACCCATGGAGTCGAGCGCTACGTCGAATACAACCGCCAGACGATCTATCCGGAGCTCGCCGGTATGGTCTCCGCACGCTGGAAGATCACCCAACCACTTGACCTGTCACGTCACCACCCGACTCCAATCATCGTGTTTTCGCTGGCGGGCGACCCGGCAATCGCCACACAGACTGAGTCGCTGACCCTTCGGCGCGGGCAAGCCGTGCTGGTAAAGGGCAATCAGGGCGCCTCGGTATATCCGAACGGTCTTGGCTATGTTTTCGTGATTGAGTCGCGTGCCGGGCACGACAGATAACCAGGGCAGAAATTCGCACTCCGTCAGGCCAGACACCGTCAACCCTCCCCGTGGTGGCAGACCCTGTACTGCCACATGTTGAGGGTTGTCCTATCATCGGGTATCGTGAACGCACCGAACCGTGGCGCGTCATTCCTGTGAGGTGATCTGCGTGGTAACGAGCGAGAACAACTGGGCGGGCAACTACACATACAGATCAACCCGGCTGCATGAGCCCGCCACCGTCGATGAGCTGCGCAAGATCGTGTCGACCGCGCCGAAAATACATGCCCTTGGTTCGCGCCATTCATTCAATGACATCGCCGACTCCGCTGAGCTTGTCTCGCTGGAGCGGCTCGACGACGCCATCGAGATCGACTGGGAGGCCGTCACCGTCACCGTCAGCGGTGGAATACGGTACGGCACGCTTGCCCAGGCGCTCGAACGCGAGCATCTGGCCCTGCACAATATGGCGTCGCTGCCGCACATCTCGGTGGCCGGCGCCATCGCCACAGCGACCCATGGCTCGGGGGATGGAAATGGAAACCTGGCGTCGGCGGTGGCGGCCATCGAACTGGTCACAAGTGACGGTGACGTCGTTCGGGCTGCCCGGGGAGACGCCAATTTCAACGGAATGGTGGTGCATCTCGGCGCGCTCGGAATCGTCACCCGAATCACGCTCGACGTGCAACCCAGCTACCAGGTGCGGCAACAGGTCTTTGAGCATCTGGCATGGGATGTCGCCTTCGACCGTTTCGATGAGATCATGGCCAGCGCCACCAGCGTCAGCCTGTTCACCGATTACGGAGACACGATTGACAATGTTTGGCTGAAAAACCGTGTCGGCCCTGACCAACCAATGCCGCTGTTGGATAGCTTCATGGGGGCAACCCAGGCGCCACAGTCACGGCATCCTGTTCCGGTGCTTTCCGGCGAATGCTGTACCGAGCAGTTGGGGGTGCCGGGGGCGTGGTGTGATCGCCTTCCCCACTTCCGCGCCGATTCAGTTCCCGCCGGTGGCGACGACATTCAGGCCGAGTACATGCTGCCCCGGCAGCACGCGGTCCCGGCCCTGCGGGAGCTCAGGAAGCTGGCGCACTTGATTGGGCCGCACCTGATGATATCCGAAGTCCGCACCGTCGCCGCCGACGACCTGTGGCTCAGCACCGCCTACCACACCGGCTCCGTTTGCATTCATTTCTCATGGAAGCCGGACCAGGCCGCGGTGGAGCGAATCCTGCCCGAGATCGAGACGGTGCTGGAGCCATTCCTGCCCAGGCCACACTGGGGCAAGATGTTCAACGCCGACGCGGGTGTCCTGGAGAATCGCTATGAGCGCCTTGCGGAGTTCCGGGCACTCGCGAAGAACCTGGACCCACGCGGCGCGTTCCGCAACGATTTCCTTGACCGGCGCGTGTTCGGTTGACACTGGGTGGCGCGCCATAGGCAATAAGGTTCAGAGCGGTTTGCCCAGTCATGCTGAGTGGTGCGTCCAGATCGTTGTGTCACGCTTCCCCCACGACCGTCACCCTGAGCGCAGCAAATGGGTCCCCGCGCTCATCGGCAGCGTAGCTGGCGTATGACGTCCAAGCGGGATTTTGCGCTGCGCGCAACGGCGTCGCCGGGGGATGCTTCGACACGCGGACATACGTCTGCGGCTCAGCAAGACGGTCGTTGTGGTGGGCACGACAGCCTGGACAGACCACTGAGCTTGCCGATGGACCGCGTCCGCTCAGTCCCTGCGGGACTGTCTATTGATCATCCCCGTGCTCATCGGCAGCGTGCTGCCGCACCCATCCCCATTCTGCTTCTGCCTCCTGACGTGTGTCCTTATGGTTGCACTTCGCGCGGGAACCCGTTCCCCTTCGCTCCGCTCTGGGTCAGGGTGACGGGGTTTTGGTTGGATACGATCCGCTGGACGAACCAATCAGCATGACAAACTGCCCGTGACGGAACACCCGGTCGGTTGCGCAGTTCCCGTGCGAAAACCGCTACCGCTTCCTCGACCGCGGATCGAGCGCATCTCTCAAACCGTCGCCGATCAGGTTGATCGTCAACACGGTGGAAAACAGGAAGGCGCCAGGGAATACCGCCGCCCACCATGCTTGCTGGAGCCTCGGCTGGCCGGCGCTCACCATGCCTCCCCAGGTAGGAATATCCGGTGGCACCCCCGCGCCAAGGAATGACAGGGACGCCTCAGCCAGGATGGCAAATGCGACGACGAATGTGCACTGCACGATCAGTGGCGACAGCGAGTTCATCAGGATGTATTTGCGCATGATGGCGAAATCGCGCATGCCGGCAACCCGCGCGGATTCGACGTAAAGCTCCCGGCTATTCATCAGCGTTGTGCCGCGGACCAACCGGACGATGTTGGGCAGGTAAACGACCGTCAAGGCGATCACCACATTTTCAATTGCCGCCCCGAACGCGGCCATGATCGCAATGGCCAGCAGAATGCTTGGGAACGCTTCCAGTCCATCCATGAATCGCATCAGCGGAATGTCGGCCTTGTGATAAAAGCCTGCCACCATGCCAAGCAGTGAACCGATCACAGTGGCGCCGATCATCACCGTAATACCGACCAGCAACGAAATTCGCGCTCCAAAGACCACCCGGCTGAAGACATCACGTCCGAGACTATCGGTGCCGAACCAGTAGTCGGCGGACGGCCCGGACAGCCGCACGGCGGGATTCACGAAGTCCGGCTCGTACGGCGCAATCACTGGCGCAATCAGGGCAAGCACGATCATGAGCAGGAGGAAACCCAGGCTCAGCAGCGCGGCTGGATTCTCCAACAGGAGACGTACCCAGTAGAAACGGGATGCGGTGGTGATGGAGGACAGATGCAGCCAGGGGAACTTGTTCGTCGACGGTTCGCGCCGCGCCGCCGTGGCGTCAGTCAGTGCCATAGCGAATCCTCGGATCGATGTAGACATACAGGATGTCAATGAGCAGCATGACCAGAACCTCGATCGTCGCCACGATCATGACGGCGCCCTGCACAACCGGAAAATCGCGACGCGTCACGCTCTGGACCACCAGGCGACCCATCCCCGGGATGTTGAAGACCGTCTCAATGACGACGGTGCCGCCGAGCATGGTGGCCAACAGGATGCCAATGACCGTCATCACCGGAATCGCGGCGTTTCGTAGCGCGTGCCGCAACACGACATGACGTTCACGGAGACCCTTGGAGTACGCGGTACGGACATAATCCTGATTCAGGACATCCAGCATGGTCGACCTCACCAGCCTTGCGAGCAATCCGGCGGCCGAGAACCCAAGCGTGATCGTCGGCAATATCATGTAGCGAAAATGCTGGATCGGGTCGTCTCCAATGTCCACGTAGCCTCCAGATGGAAGCCATCCGAGCACCACGGCGAACAGCAGGATGAGCACGATGCCAAAGAAGAAACTGGGGATCGCCGCTCCGCTGATTGACAGCACCATCAGAAGCCGGTCGATCAATGTATTCGGTCGCACCGCCGCGATCACGCCGGAGGGTATTGCAATCAGGATCGCGGTGGAGAGCGAATACAAGGTCAGCAGGCCAGTTGGCTGGACCCGGTCCAACAGCGCTTCTGTGACCGGCTTGCCAATGAAGAGGGAGTCACCAAAGTCAAGCCGAACGGCGTCCGCAAACCAGTTGACGAACTGAGTCGCCAGCGGCTCATTGAGGCCAAGCATCTCCCTGAGCGCTTCTTTCTGCTCGAGCGTTGCATTTCTGCCGAGCATCACGGAGGCGGGATCGCCCGGTGTCAGGTGGATGAGAAAGAACACGATGATTCCAACAATCAGGAGCACCGGGATGAGCAATAGCAAACGGCGAATGATGTACGCTAACACGCAGTTTCTCCCATGTGATCGAGACTCATCGCCGCTTCTTGCCAGCGCAAATTGGAGCCAATGGCCACTCTGCCCTGAAACTGATTGTGAGCTTCCGGTAGTGGTCGACCCTGGCGACCTTCCAAGGCGGACACAAGGTCCACCATTACCGATACGTTGCCGCTTTCCTGTCGCGGCGATGCGCGCCAGGATTCATGACAAACCGCAACGTAAATGGGCGTTCCACCGCCCATTTACAGGAGCCGGGATGCGGGAGGACGCTTCCGCCGAGATCAGCGCGAGATCCAGGCTCCCCTGCTCGAAGACATGGGGAACGAGATGTGGGCATGTCAGGTGATGGCGGCGGATGGTGGATGAAGCGGGCATTCGGCCCTCGTCCACCATCCGCCCCTGGGCTGGTCAGGTCGTTTTATTCCTCTTGCAGCCAGGTATTCGCAAACTCGGGCTCGATTTCGAAGTGCATTTCCCCTAGCAGTCCCTGAACGCTGCTCGCCAGGGCGGCCACACCGAACTGGTTCGTGATCTTGATTGCGGGTACCTGTTCGTACCAGAGCCGCTGGAGTTCCTCAAACGCCTCGAAACGCGCCTCTCGATCGAGTTCGGTTTGCAGCGTATCAACCGTTGCAACCTTTTCATCCGAACACCACTGACCCGCCGCCGTGCAGCTGGCAAACGCGGCGATGAGCACCGGATCGGGCCTGAACACATACGAATCCGTATTCATCTCCCACCGGTTTTCATCTTCGAGATTGACATCGAGCGTCGCCTCGTCGGATACCTCCAACTCCACGGTGAACCCACCTTGCTCGAGTTGCTGTTGAGCAACGACCGCGGCATTGTAGTCACCGAGATCTTCCTGTGTCGTCAGGAATCGGATGACAGTGCCATCGTATCCGGCTTCATCCAGCAGCTGCTGGCACTTTTCCGGATCGCCCTGGTTGTAAAGCTCGGCGGACACATCCGAGTCCCACACGGTCTGCGGGAGCATGATGCCAGGTCCTGGCTCGAAGTACCCCTCACCGTGGGACGCCTGGGCCAACGGCTCCACGGCGATCGCGGCCTGTGCTGCCTGCCGGATCTTCACGTCGCTCATCAGGCCAGCCGCCGTGTTCATGATGATCACGCCGTAGCTCCGGGGTGGCAGGATTTCGATGGTGACGGCGGGATCATCACCGATGACCTCGATTTGATCCGGAATGATCTCCTCGAGGTAATGGTAATCTCCGGCCTGTAACCCGGCGATGCGGGCTGCCTCATCCGGGACAGGCACGAATTCAAGCTCGTCGAGGTATGCCGGCTTTTTCCCCGCGTAGCCGCTGTGTTCGGCTTCCACACCCACGTAGTCCTCGAACCGCTCGAGCAGCGTATACCGGTCCGCCTGGAGCTCGACAAACCTGTACGGTCCCGTGCCGATATACCCCTCGTGTGGCAGGGGGCTTTCACCAGCCGCATCCAGGACGGACTTCGGATGGATCGACAGCCCCTGGGATTGGCGCGCCAGCATGCTGGACAGGGCAACCAGCGGGCTTGTCAATACCAGCTCAACAGTGTAGTCGTCGACCGCGGTGATCGATTCGAGGAACGGCTGGATGGCAAGCCCGAGCGCGCTCACCGGCAACCATCGCTCGAACGAAGCGATCACATTGGCGGCCAGCATTTCCTCGCCATTGTGGAACGGCACGCCCTGACGCAACGTGATCGTGTTGGTCAGCCCGTCCTCGCTGATCTCCATCCCCTCGGCGAGCATCGGGACGGTCGCGTAATCGGCGTCAAAGGTGAACAGCGCTTCGTACATGTTCCAGGCAATGAGTGTCACGGTACGGTTGTTGAGCAGGTGGTTATCCAATCCCGCCGGCTGGCCAGTGGAGGCAATGCGCAACGTCCCACCGGTTCGCGGTTCACCATCCTGCCTGCGAAGGGCGCTCACCTGGAAAGGCCGACCCTGTGCGGAGACGTCCATCGCGCTCGCCGCGGCGATACCAGCCGCGCCGGCGACACCAGCGCCGACGACCTTGCGCCGGTTCAAGCGCTGGTCCAACAGGTTCTGCTTTGCGGCTTTCATTTGCGTGTTTCGCTTGCTCATGATTCTGCTCCTTTTACGGGTCAACTCATGATTTCGATCTACGACGTCCCGACCGCGCGCTGACGCGCCGCCATGTCCTTGTCTACGCCGCGAGGCCACTCCCTTCCCAGCGGATCGGACACGGACACCGCCAGTGTTCCTATCCCCTGAATTGTCATTTCCGCACGGTCCCCATCCTGTAGCGCGCCAAGCCCCTGGTGCTGGGTTCCGCACATGATCACGTCACCGGGAACCAGCGTCATGTAGGAGCTGATGAACGCCAGCACCTCGACGACGCTGTATTCCATTTCCGTCGTCGAGTAGGCCTGCCTCTGCTCACCATTCACCGTCAACGTGACCTGCAGATCCTGAGGATCGGGCACGTCATCGACGGTGACGATGGCCGGGCCGATTGGCGTGAATGTGTCAAACGATTTGCCGATCCGGCTCGGTCCGATCCGGCCAATTCCGCGCGCCGACACATCGATGGCGCAGGTATACCCGGCCAGGGCCGCAAGCGCGCGCTCATCGGCGGGCAGGTCTTTCGATCGCGATCCGATCACCAGCGCCAGCTCGGCTTCGTGGTGAAAGATATCGACCGGGTGATCTGGCAACACCACGGTTCCGCCAGGCCCAATCACCGAATCCGGGCTTTCCAGGAACATGTCCTGGATTTGACGCTCCCGGTCCCAACCTTCGCGATAGTTGCTAAACGCGGCGATCAACTTCGGCGGTCGCGGCACCGGCGCCCGCAACGCTGGCAATGGCTCCGGCTCGCCACTCGCCACGAGCGCTTCCATCTTCGAGCGGCGATCACCGAGCGACGCCAGCACCCGCGGCATTCGATCAGCGGAGGTACGGAACGGGATATCGTCGAAAGCGGCGGACACGTCTACCATGCCGCCGTTCGTGAGTGCGCCGATACGGTCGTCCTGGGTCAGCACGAGCTTCATGTGGCGGAATCTCCTTTCCGCGGCGCAACCGGGTGCTGGGCGGATGCCTTCACCCGTTCTCCCGCTGCCCGGTCGATCCCCCGTTGCCATTCCCGCTCGTGATCGTCGCGAACGTGAATCGTGAACGATCCCACGCCGGAAACCGTCGTCACAACTGCATCGCCATCCTGCATGGAGCCGAGCCCCTGATGATTGGTTCCACAACATATCACGTCCCCTGGATACAGGGTGGTGACGGAGGAGATGTACGTGATCAGCTCGGTTACGGGCCGTTCCATGTCGCTGGTCGAATAGTCCTGCCGCCGCTCGCCATTGACATCGACCGTGATGCTCAATGCCTGTGGATCGGGAAGATCGTCTTTCGTCACGATCCATGGCCCGAATGCGGCGAACGTGTCGAATGACTTGCCGAGGAAGCTGTTGATGCCGGAACGACCCAACCCCCGAGCGGAAACGTCGTTGAACCCGACATAGCCGAAGACCGCATCCATGGCCTCATCGGCGCTGAGATTCTTCGACTCGCGACCGATCACGACCGCGATCTCGGCTTCGTGATGAAAAATGTCCGCCTGGTGAGGTGGCAGAACGATCGTGTCACCGTCGCCAGAAATACCTTCGGGGGATTTGAAGAACAGGTCGAGCCTTTGAAGTGGGCGGTCTGTGCCTTCCCGATAGTTCCCCATCAGGCAGACAATTTTCGAAGGTCGGGCCAGCGGGGAATTGAGGCGCGCCTCGCGCAATGGCGTTCCCCCACCTGTGTCCTCCCTGCGCTTCAGCTCCGGTTCGAGCTCGGCATAGTGCGTAATCAGGTCGGGGAGCTGATCCTCAGGTCCGAGTGGCGAGAACTGCCGCAATAGGTCGCCGATATCAACGACCGTTTCGTCGGATGCAACAATACCTGTCCTCTCCCCATCGTACGCCGCTATTCGCATTGGGCCTCCTGTTCGTATTCGCGACACTACGGTCTATGAAGTAGTTTGGTAGCGCGATACTTGCACAGTGACAATGACGTGTCAACGCCATATGGCACCAATGGCGATAATTCACCGGGCTGGTTCAGGCATCGTGATGGGCATGCAGGCTGATCGAGCGGCGTCCAGGGCACAACCGCCCGCCCGCCTTGAATGGCGACCAGGCAATGCGCGGCATTCTCCCGAAACTGTCGCAAACACGGACCAGAAGTGTCCGCCCGCCGCGGTACGCTCAAGCTGATGAACTGAATGAAAGTGGATGCGCCCGTGTACTAGCAGGCGGCGAGGTCGCGGCTGTGCCACCCTTCTGGCTGATACAAGGAGATCGTATGACCGCGAAACCGGATCTGCCAATCATCCCGTTCGCCTCCCGCGACGAGTGGGAGACGTGGCTCGACGAACACCACGGGACCTCGAACGGACTGCGGCTCAAGTTGGCCAGGAAAAACTCGGGTATCGACAGCGTCACCCTTGCGGAGGCGGTCGAAGTTGCCCTCTGCTTCGGCTGGATCGACAGCCAGGCTGACAAGTTCGATGATGACTACTGGCTGCTGCGATTCACACCCCGCGGGACAAGGAGCAAATGGTCGCAGGTCAACTGCAAGAAGGTCGAGTCACTCATCGAAGCAGGCAGGATGCAACGCGCGGGCATGCGCGAAATCGAGCGAGCCAAATCCGACGGCCGATGGGACGCTGCCTACGAACCTCAGAGTAGGGCAACGGTGCCGGAGGATTTGCAACGAGAACTCGACAGGAACGACGGAGCGGCAGAGTTCTTCGGCACCCTCGACAGCAGGAACAGGTATGCGATCCTCCACCGGATCCACGATGCCAAAAGACCAGAAACGCGGGCGCGCCGCATCGAGAAGTACATGACGATGTTGAGCAAGGGGGAAACAATCTACCAGTCATGACACCGGATCCGGGTAATCAGTGGGGGATGAGCTTCCGTACACCCGTGTCGGACCGTGATTTCAGTCTGGCGTACGATCATTCCGTGCGTAGAAACCGCGAAGGCTTCACCCGGACTTGGTATAACGAGCTACTGGCAGCTCCGGACCCACGTCCGCGTTGCAACAATCATCGTCTCGACTGCCTGCAGTGAAGGAGGGGGAGCCGTGGCATCCCCCTCCTTCATCATGCTATCCACTTCGCTTCAGGCGACCGGTGCGCTTGGCGAACATCTCACCGCGGTGGAACAGGTACAGCCCCAATGGCGGGAAGATCAACCCCATGATCAGCAGCGGCCAGATGTTGTGCCACTGGTTGGAGAACGACGCTCCCTCCAGCAACATCTGCCGGATGCCATCAAGCGCGTACGTCACCGGCGAGATCACCGACAGAGGCTGGAGCCATCCCGGCAGCACGTCCACCTTGTAGTAGATGCCCGAGATCAGCAACAGCACGGCAGTTACGATGCTCGTCACCTGCTGGCCCTTCTCCGGCGACAGCAGCGGCATCACCGCCGCCACCATCCCGAAGCCCACCAGCGAGATGCTACAGATCGCCAGCAATCCCAACGCGCCGAGGAAGTTCGCGTTGCCCAGGCTCATGTCGAAGAAGAGCGAGATCGCGCCGAGCATGATGATCATCCGCACGATGCCGTAGGCCACCGCGTAGACGCCCATGCCCAGCAGCTGCGTGGCCCTGCTGGCCGGGCTCATGAACGTATACTCGATCGTGCCTTCCCAGCGCTCCCAGCTCACGGTCTCCGACAGCAGGTCGAAGATCATCGAGAGGTAGCTCCAGATCAGCGTGCCGATCAGCAGGTACGTGGTGATTGTGGCGACTTCATCCGGTGAGCCGGCAACTCCGACACCAATGAATCCGATCGTCAACGCGTTCATGGTCGAATAGACCAGCCACACAACTTCCCAAAGGAAGTAGCGCTTGGTCAAAAAGTAGTTTCGCTGGACGTAGCCCCAGATCGCGATGGCTTCACGTTGCCAGTTCGATCGGGACTTCGTCGCCGGTGCGAGCTGCATTTCCTACACTCCCTGTGCGACCGGCTCGTCGTCGAGCTCGCCCGCAAACTCCGCCTCTTCCAGTGTCGAGCCGGTCGCCGCCATGAAGACCTCTTCCAGTGATGGCAAGACGCCATCCTTCTGGTAGTGCTCTTTCAGTCCTTGCACCGTATCCAGCACCACCAGCTCGCCGTTGAGCAGGATGCCGATCCGGTCGCAGAGCTGCTCCGCCTCGTCCATGTCGTGCGTGCACAACAGGATCGACGAATCATGATCGGCCCGTATCCGGCGGATCAGCGCCTGCACGTCCTTCTTGCTGCGCGGATCGAGACCGGTGGTCGGCTCGTCCAGCAGCATCAGCACCGGGCTGGTCAGCAGCGCCCGAGCCAGCGCGATCTTCTGCTGCATGCCGCGCGACAGGTGCTCCATCGGATCGCCGATGCGCTTGTAGTCGAAGCCCACACTCTCCAGGATGTCCTTGATCCGCGGGCGGCTCTCGGAGTCGGGCACACCGTAGAGCTTGGCCCCGAACAGGAGATTTTCGAGCGACGACATCTTCTTGAAGAAGCTCGCCTCGACACTCACCCGGTTCATGTACCGCTGCACCGTCTTTGGATGCTTCACGGCGTCATGACCGAAGATATGGACGCTACCGGTATCCTGCGTGGTCAATGTGGAAATCACGCGCACCAGCGTGCTCTTGCCCGAGCCATTCGGCCCGAGAATGCCGATACATTCGCCGCGCCGCATCTCCAGTGTCACCGACGTGAGCGCATGCGCGTATTCGTTTCGCTTTTTCTTGAAGACCTTGCCCACGTCCCTCAGGTCGAGGGCAAGGTCGTGCATGTTACCGGACATTCCGGTCTCCCTTGTCGTGTTGCCGGCCAGCGATTCATCGGGACCGTGCTATCGATCGCCGTCAGGTTCGTTCCGTGCCGGATTGTTGCCAATGCGGCGAAACATGATCGCCAACGGCCTTGAGGTTGATCCCGTGGTCGTGGTCAACCTCTTTCGACGGTTGCGTTCAACGACATGTTCGCCCCTTCAGGAGCTGGTTCGTCCGTGCGCTGTGGCGGCGCGATCCAGGTTCCCACCGAGATCAGCACCTTGCTCGTCAGCGCGCGGACGCCGGAGATCGGGCCATTGCGCGGCTCTGGTCCTCGGCTCTCGCGATGACCCACGGGAACGTTGCGGCTCATTTCCCTGCGCACCATTTCCTTGTGGATCAGCATGATCGTTCCTGGGTGTTCAATCGGGTTCATGTTTCTTTCTCCTGAAGCGGCTCAGTTCTGCCTGGTTTGTGTCAGGTAGGCGGCGCCGGTCGTTGTGTGCGCCGCTGATCGTCGTTGGATTCCGCTGTCCAAAACGCTTCTGTGTGCTCGATGTGACAAGGCTCAGCCGATTCGCACAACCGGCAACGGGTCCTTCGTTAGACATTGTGATCGTTCCTTTTCGGCTGGCGGGGATGTCGCGGCATGTGACACTCCTCCCGCACCTGGTAGTTCCGTTGTGTCCCCTGCCGACCCAGAATCCGGACATTGCCGATCAGCGCCGGCAAGGGACATTCGACTGTCATGCGTTCTCAGCGCTTTGCGGCACGGACATCTTCGCCAGGGTATGGCCAGGGTTGACCGCTCGAGGTGTCGCGGCAATGCGCGCGCCGATCGTCATCAGGGTTGTCCCGGTGATGACTCGAAGGCGGGAAACGCGTTGCGACGCCGGACGCTGTCGTATGGCTGTAGCACGTTGGATCCGTTCCTCGTGCATCGACTTTTGGATCAAAAGGTAAAGATCTGGATGCTCCACGTTCGTTTTCTCCTGAAGTGATGGTTCTTCGTTCGTCTGGGCACGACACGCTCGCTCGCGCTGTCTGCATCAATCGTGATAATTTCGCTGGTATCCGCCAAATCGGCGGTATCGATGCTGTTTCTGGAAAACACAGGTCATTCCCTCCCTCAATTCAAATCAAAACCGCGACGATCGGGGTCCCTGGATCATTGCTCGTCAAGCGATCGTTCTCACTACATGCACCATGTTCCGCTCCATTTCATGTCGTGAACGCCAACCTTCCGCGATGCCTCAGCACACCTGACCATTCCGCGGGCACGAAAAAATCCCCTTATACCCGTGGCCGGGAGGGGAGTGGTCTCGCGTCGTTGGATTGTCAGCTAGTAATGCTGAAGATCCTCCGTTCGATGGGCACACTCCTCCCATGCAGCCTCGGCACCGCCAGGTGCGACCTGCGAGAGATCGATGACGAATATGTGCAGGTTGTTGATGTTGGTTGTCTGCGACATTTTCGCCCTCCATGCGTGCTTGCCATCTTCGCGACGGCGTCAAACGGTATCCGCGACAATCCCGATCGGGTGTCGCACGAACATCATCATATGGCATGAATTCCCAAGCGTCAATACCTTTTCGGAGCCAATTTTCGATTATTCCCCGAAATCCAAAATCTGCCGTGAGAGCGCACCGTCCGTCAGCGAACGAGATGCCACAGCTGGAACGCCATTTCGTTGCCGGTGTGGCATCTCGTAAGGCGGCGAAATGATCAGGTCGCAGTCAGGTTCAATCGCAGTCGCCGAACTCGAACTCAGTGCCGCCGACCTCGATTACGAAGCAGTTGTCGTCGTCGACGTCCACGTCGCTGTTGTCGCCGATCGCGATGCCGGTGCTGTTCTCGACCTGCTCGTCGTCAACGTCCGCCTGGCTGTCTACGCCCACCGCGATCGCCGTGTTGTTGACGCCTTCGGTGTTCGCGCCGTGGAAATCACCGACTCCGATGGCCAGGTTGTTCTGATCCTCATCGTTGTCGGAGGCGTCGACCAAGGTATCCGTGCCGACCGATATCGCGGTGTTGTTCGTGCCGTCGGCGGCGTCGGCGAACGCATCGTCCCCGACCGCCAGCGCAAGGTTGTTTTCGGCGGTTTCGCCCTGAAAGTCATCCCCGCCCTCGGCAAACGCATCGAAGCCAATCGCGATTGCGGTGTTGTTCACGCCCTCGGTGTCCGCGAAGCTGCCATCGCCGACGGCGATGGCGCTATTGCCACCCTGCTCCGAGTCGCAGTCCGCACTGCCGTACTGGTAGATCTCCTGGCCGTCATAGCTGATGCAGACATCCTGCTGGGCGGCGGTGGCGGGCGCGAGTCCTAACGCCAGCAGGCACGCCATCACGAACGCGCTACTCAGAACCGTAACCCGATGTTGCATCATCTCCTCCATCCATGAGCGCGTGGGTTCGAGCCACGTCGCCGTTCGGTAGTCCGTCAACGAGTCACACGTTCAGGGTAGCGAGTCGACGACGTTACGTCAATCGTCAATCGCACCATGAGACGCGACTGTGAGAAGACCATGGCGTGCGATTGCGTTCACCATGACTCCAAACCACAAGCCCCAAGGCCGCAACCATGTCCGCGGCGTGAGAGTGGGAGCCGCCTGCCTGGACATCAGGCGATTTCCTTCGCGTGGATATGAAACACCGGATGGTTGGGCGCGATCTCCGCGATCTGCTCCAGCGTTGCAACCTTCGGCACGTCGACATACGAGCCCACCTGCCAATACCAGCGGTCGAGGCAGGCACGAATGATCACTGGACGCATCGGGTCGGGGCAAACGGTCGAAGCCCGGGGACAACAGTCCGACGCATTTCGGCGTGATCCCAGTTAGCACCTGTGGCGGGCGCTTCGCCTGCCAGGCGATTGACACGATTGCATGCCCGTGAAAGACTGTCGGGCATCAAAACAATCCTGTCCCTGCGTTTCGTCCGAATGCCATCAGGCATGCAAGAAGGAGTCGGGAATCATGAAAGATCACCGCAAGATCGACTGGAGCGTTCTCAGCGGACCGCGAGTAAGCCGCCGCACATTGATGCGAGTTGCAGCCGCCAGTGGAGCCACCGGTTACGCCGCGAGTCTTGCCGCGGCAGCCAATACCGCCAGTGCCCGCCCGGATCGGGTTTCATCGCTCCGCCAGGACGCCAAACAGGGCGGTACGCTGAATTGGGGCTTCGGTCTCGGCCAGATTCCGACGCTCGATCCGGCACAGGTCAATCTGGGTATCGTGGCCGGAGAGCTGGTCGCCAACCTGTTTTCGGGATTGGTCCAATTCGACGAAGAGCTCGGCATCATTGCCGACCTCGCCGAAAACTGGGAAGTCTCCGAGGACGGACTGGACTACACCTTCCACCTGCGCCCTGGACTCACCTTCCACAATGACGATCCACTCACAGCCAACGACCTGATCTATACGTACGAGCGGACCACCAACCCGGACTTCGCTTCGCCGCACGCCAACAAGCTCGCGCTCATCACCGACATTACCGCTCCTGACGACACCACGCTGGTGATCACCCAGAGCGCCCCGTATGCTCCCTTCCTTGGCACCGCGTGCAGCCGGGGACCAGGACGTGCCCTCACACCGATCTCGCAGCGTGCCATCGAGGAAATGGGAGATGAACAGTTTGGTTTGGCCCCGATTGGATGCGGCCCATTTATGATCGACCCCGAAACGGTCGAGGTCGGTGGCGGATTCGAAATGGTCGCCTTCGAAAACTGGTACGGTGGTCGTCCGTTGCTGGACAAGGTCGTTGTCCAGTTGGTCGCCGAACCGTCCACGCTCATCAGCGCGCTCGAGGCTGGCGATGTCGACATGGTTGATATCGTTCCACTGATCGGTTTCGAGCAGCTGGCCGCGAACGACGAGCTGACATTGGTCGAGGCAGCCGGCACCAACTGGATTGGTCTGGCTATGAACTACAACCGCCCGCCCTGGGACAACCCGGACGCCAGGATGGCCGTCGCTAAGGCCATCGATCGCGATGACCTGATTCAGAAGGCGTTCTTTGGTCGCTCGACGCCGAGCGTGGGCCCGATCGCACCCGCCTTCGGCTGGGTGTACCGTCCGCCGGAAGAAGTTGACAACCAGCAAGCATTCAACCTTGATGAGGCGGGACAACTTGCCGAATCGGCAAGCCTGAGCGGTGTCCAGCCCCAACTGATTGGGACGGCAGCCAACCAGCGAGTTACCGAGACCATCAGGAACCAACTCAGCGAAATCGGCCTCGACGTGCAGGTCGACCAAATGCAAAGCAACGCCTACAACGAGCGCCGGACCGCTGGCGATTACGACATGGTCATTCTCGGCAGCGTTGTCGATGTCGATCCGGATGACAACGTCTGGAATTTCTTCCACTCGACCGGGCCGTTCAATTCCTATGGATACAGCAACCCTGAAGCCGACAAGCTTGTCGATGGACAGCGGCTAACCAATGATCGGGAGGAGCGCGCTCAGCTGTTGCAGGAGCTTCAGGCGTTGCTCAACGCCGAGGCCGCCTACGCGTTTCTGTATCACAACCCCGACGTCACCGGGTTCTACAACTACGTTAAGGGATATGTGCCCATCCCCGAACAGCGATATCTCGAAACCATCTGGCTGGATCAGTAACGTGCGCAACCACGCATGATCCATCCTGTGAAAGGAACGCCAACATGTGTGAACGAATCGATTGGAGCGTTCTCAGCGGACCGCGAGTAAGCCGCCGCACGCTGCTGCAGGTCGCTGCCGCCACCGGTGCGACCGGCTACGCGGCCAGGCTCACCAACGCGGCGGCTTCCGGCGTCACCAGTCAGCAAACGTCACGCGCGCTCCGTCAGGACGCCAAACAGGGCGGTACGCTGAACTGGGGCTTCGGTCTCGGCCAGATTCCGACGCTCGACCCCGCCCAGGTCAACCTCGGCATTGTGGCTGGTGAGCTCCTGTCAAATCTCTTTTCAGGACTTGTGCAGTTCGATGAAGAGCTCGGCATCATTCCCGATCTGGCGGAGGACTGGACAGTTTCGGAGGATGGCCTCGAATACACCTTCACCCTGCGCTCGGGACTCTCCTTTCACAATGGTGACCCACTCACGGCAAATGATCTCGTCTACACCTTCGAGCGCACCACCAATCCTGACTTCGCCTCACCACAAGCCAACAAGCTCGCGCTTGTCTCGGACATCAACGCCCCCGACGACATGACGTTGGTGATCACCCAGAGCGCTCCGTATGCGCCGTTCCTCGCCACCGCGTGCAGTCGCGGGCCCGGACGAGCCCTTGCCCCGATTTCCAAACGCGCGGTGGAGGAGATGGGAGCTGAACAGTTTGGTTTGGCGCCGATTGGTTGCGGACCATTCATGATCGATCAGGAGACAGTGGAAGTCGGTGGTGGATTCGAAATGGTCGCCTTCGAAGACTGGTACGGCGGTCGTCCGTTGCTGGACAAGGTGGTGGTGCAGCTCGTGGCCGAACCGTCCACGCTCGTCAGCGCGCTCGAAGCCGGCGATGTCGACATGGTCGATATCGTCCCACTGATCGGGTATGACCAGCTTGCCTCACTCGACGATTTGACGATGGTCGAAGCAGCCGGCACGAATTGGTACGGCCTGACGATGAACTACAACCGACCACCCTGGGATAACCCGGACGCGCGCATGGCCGTCGCCATGGCCATCGACAACGAGGATCTGATCAGGAAAGCATTCTTTGGCCGATCGACCCCAAGTGTGGGCCCGCTCGCGCCGGCCTTCGGCTGGGTGTACCGGCCGCCGGAAGAAGTCGACAACCCTCAGGCCTTCAACCTCGATGAGGCAAAACGGCTCGCGGAATCCGCTGGTCTGGACGGTGTCCAGCCTCAGCTCATCGGGACAGCTGCTGACCAGCGTGTGACCGAGACACTCCGGAGCCAGCTCAGCGAGATCGGCCTCGACGTGCAGATCGACCAGATGCAAACCAACGCCTATGTCGAGCGCCGCACAAGTGGGGATTACGACATGACCATGCTCGGAAGTGTGGTCGATGCCGATCCGGACGATGGTGTGTGGAACTACTTCCACTCGACCGGACCATCGAACTCCGGTGGCTACAACAATCCGGAAGCGGATGCGTTGGCCGACGGGCAGCGCCAAACGGACGATCGGGAAGAACGAGCCCGGATTCTCCAGGAGCTCCAGGCGCTCGTGGCGGGCGAAGCTGTGTACAAGTTCATTTACCACAACCCCGACGTGACCGCGTTTTACAACTACGTCAAGGGGTATGTGCCCATCCCCGAACAGCGATATCTCGAAACCATCTGGCTGGATCAGTAACGTGCGCAACCACGCATGATCCATCGTTCGAAAAGGCAGCCAACATGACAGAACGGATCGACTGGAGCGCGCTCAGCGGACCGCATGTTTCGCGCCGCACGCTCCTCACACTCGCGATGGCAAGCGGCGCTGTTGGTTACGCAGCCCGGCTCAATGGCGCGTGGGCAACCTCACGGTTGCCCACGCGCCTCCAGGACGTGCCACAGGGCGGTACGCTCCGGCTTGGCATGGGCATCACCGACATTCCGACCCTGGATCCCGCGCAGGAAACCACCGGCATCATCGCTGGCGAGATTCTGTCGAACATCTTCTCGGGTCTTGTCCAGTTCGATTCGGAGCTTGGCATTATCCCCGACCTCGCGGAAGACTGGACCATTTCGGACGATGGGCTGGTGTACACCTTCACCCTGCGATCTGCCCTCACATTCCACAATGGCGATCCATTGACCGCGAGTGACCTGATCTACACATACGAGCGAACAACCGATCCCGAGTTCGCCTCACCACACGCCAACAAGCTCCAACTGATCACCGACATTGCCGCGCCCGACGACACCACGCTGATCATCACCCAGAGCGCTCCGTATGCGCCGTTTCTCGCCACGGCCTGCAGTCGTGGTCCCGGGCGGGCGCTCAACCCGATCCCGAAAACCGTCATCGACGAGATCGGCAACGAAGGATTCGGGCGCACTCCGGTGGGGTGTGGTCCCTTCAAGGTTGTTCCGGACTCGGTTGAGCTCGCCAGCGGTCTCGAGCTGGTCGCCTTCGAAGACTGGTATGGCGGACGACCACCACTCGACTCGATCGAGATTTCGGTCATTCCGGAAGTCTCCAGCCGCCTCAGCGCGATGGAGTCCGGAGACATCGACATGCTGGACATCGTGCCAGCGATCGGGGTGGACCGGCTCGCCGCCAACGACCAGTTCACCATCGTCGAAGCGCCGGGCACCAACTGGTGGGGTCTGCGGATGAACCTCACTCGCCCACCCTGGGACAACCCCGACGCCAGGATGGCGGTCGCCAGGGCGATCGACCGGGCCGACTTCAACGAAAAGGCGTTCCTCGGCAAGGTTGTCGAGTGCGTCGGCCCGATCGCCCCAGCTTTCGGATGGGTGTATCAGGATCCGGAGACAGTCACCAGCCCGCAAGCCTATAACCTCGAGCAAGCCAAACAACTCGCGGAAAAGGCGGGGTTGGCCGACGCGAAGCCGAAGTTGATGCTTCAGTCCGACGATCCACGCCCCGCCGAAAACCTCCGCAACCAGCTCGCCGAAATCGGCCTTGATGTCGAGCTCGATCTCGTCAACACGACCGCCTACTTCGAGCGATGGGACGCGGGCGACTACGACATGAACATCACCGGCAGCGTTGTGGATGCCGATCCCGACGACAATGTCTGGAACTACTTCTATTCCGAAGGTCCCTGGAACACCCACGGCTACTCGAACCCAGAGGTGGACGAGCTTCTCGTGGCAGAGCGGACGACCTCCGACCAGGAAGAACGGGCAGCCATCTTCCAGCAAATCCAGACTATCGCCCAGCAGGATGCCCCATTCGCGTTCCTCTATCACGAACCTGATCGCACTGCATTCATCTCCAGTGTTCAGGGGTATGTCCCAATCCCCGAGCAACGGTACCTCGAGACGATCTGGCTCGAAGGTGAGTAACGCGTCCTCTTGAGGCATCTCAACCGGCCAGCCGGTCGGGATGCCTTCACGCGAGGCGACAAGGTGACTCAATACATCATCCGGCGACTCATCCACAGCGTCATTATCGTCTGGGGTTGCGCCACGTTGGTCTTCTTCCTGATCAGGGCGATTCCAGGCGACCCGGTGATCCAGATGCTCGGTCCGGAGTACACGCCGGAAGCCGCCGAGGCAATGCGCCACAAGCTCGGACTCGACGAGTCGGTGATCACCCAGTACTTCCGCTGGCTGGGAAACATCCTGCAGGGCGACCTGGGCTCGTCGATCACCGGAGCTGAAACCGTTCGAGGCGCGATCCTTTCGGGCCTGCCCAAGACCATGAGCATCACCTTGCTGGCGTTCCTGATCGCGACACTGATCGCCGTTCCCACCGGCGTGCTGGCTGCCCTGAGACGCAACTCGTTTGCGGATTTCGCGGTGAGCCTGGTGGCCTTCGTCGGCGTGAGCATGCCGAGCTTCTGGTTTGGCATCATCCTGATCCTGATCTTCTCGGTACAGCTGAACTGGTTACCGTCGCTCGGTTATGCGTCATTCACCGAAGATGGCGCCTGGGAATGGCTCAAACACCTGATCCTGCCGAGCCTCGCGATCGGTGCGGGCTACTCGGCGATCCTGATGAGGTTCGTCAGGGCCGGACTGCTGGAGGCGCTAAGCAGCGATTACATCCGAACCGCGCGATCCAAAGGCCTGTCGGAACGTCGTGTGGTCATTATCCATGGGCTGCGAAACTCCCTGATCCCGGTCGTGACGGTCGCCGGCATTCAGGTCGCGCTCCTCCTGAGCGGCACCGTGGTCATCGAGACTGTCTTTTCCATTCGTGGTATTGGCCGAATCCTCGTCGGCGCGATCTTCGACAAGGATTACCCCATGGTACAGGGAACGATCCTGCTGATCACGGTGATCTTCGTGCTCGCCAATCTTGTCGTGGATATCACCTACACGCTTCTCGACCCCAGGATCAAATATGGCTGATGCAACAATCACTGACTCGGATATCGCGTCGGCGACGGCTTCCACTCCATCCAGCCGTGGTCGCTTCTGGCGACGGCTGCGTGGGGAACGCAAGGTGCTGCTCGGGATGGTGATCGTGGTCATTCTCACCGCGGTGGCTATCCTGGGGCCGACGATCGCGCCATATGATCCCGAGGCGGACGACTTCGAGCTCTTTGGCGCGCCAAGCCTCGACCATCCCCTGGGCACCGACTCCTTCGGTCGCGACATTCTCAGCAGGATGGCGGTAGGCACGCGCATCTCCTTTACCGTCGGGGTTTCGGTAGCGCTTTTGTCGATGGCAGTCGGCGTGACACTCGGCCTGATCGCGGGCTACTTCGGTGGATGGCTCGACAGCCTGATCATGCGATTCATGGATTTGCTCTGGGCGTTCCCGGAAATCATCCTGGCCGTCGGCATGGTCGCGGTATTCGGCGCCGGCATCCGCAACATTATCATCGCGATCGCGGTGGCCTACGTGGATGACTTTGCGCGTGTCGTTCGTGCCGAAGTACTGCGCCTGCGCGAGGAGGAATATTCGGTGGCGGCGCGGGCGATGGGTGCATCGCACAAGCGGATCATGCTCCGGCACATCCTGCCGAACACCATGGCGCCGATCATCGTCCAGGCGACCTTCGCCGTGGGACTGGGCATCCTTGCTGAATCGGGCCTGACATTCCTGGGGCTCGGCGTCTCACCGTCAACACCGACGTGGGGCCTGACCCTCAACGAGGGTCGGGACTTCATCCGGCAAGCGTGGTGGATCAGCGTGTTCCCGGGTCTTGCGATCATGATCACCGTGCTTGGCCTGAACCTGCTCGGCGATGGCCTGCGAGACACCCTGGACGTCCGAGGGGTGCGGGACGCCCCGTAACGACTCGCCAGAGCCGATTGCGGGATGGCTGCGTGACCGCGATGCCTCGCGGGAACTGGCCCAGTTGCGCCCGTCCGAATGGCGGAACGACCGCGTGGTCAATCGGCCCTGCGTCAGGCGATTTCCTTCGAGTGAATGTGAAACACCGGATGGTTGGGAGCGATCCCCGCAAGCTGCTCCAGCGTTGCATCCTTCGGCACGTCGACATACGAGCCCACCTGCCAATACCAGCGGTCGAGGTAGGCACGAATGATCTCGGGTTTGTCGCTGTCAGGAACCTCACGGCCAAGGATCGGTTCTCGATTGTCCCCAACCCGCAAC
>Ga0209176_10000034_pt1 | contig 42811 bp, 33 predicted proteins | sample NGEPer11B_FD_184511 | JGI IMG/M metagenome (GOLD analysis project Ga0209176, IMG submission 184511) | Arctic peat soil microbial communities from the Barrow Environmental Observatory site, Barrow, Alaska, USA - NGEE Permafrost305-11B... | ecosystem: Environmental > Terrestrial > Soil > Wetlands...
CTTTCAAAACCGTGGCACGGTGGTTGATAGGTCACCGGGTATGATGGCAGAACCACGTGTTTCCGACGATCTCTGGGCCGTCGTCGCCCCGCTGCTTCCAACCGAGCCTCCCAAGCCCAAGGGTGGCCGACCCCGCGTGCCGGACCGGGCCTGTTTGACCGGCATCATCTTCGTGCTGAAATCGGGTATCCCGTGGGAACTGCTCCCCCAGGAGATGGGCTGTGGCTCCGGCGTAACCTGCTGGCGCCGCCTGCGCGACTGGGAGAAGGCCGGTGTCTGGGACCGCCTGCACCGGACCCTGCTGGATCGGCTGGGCGCGGCTGGCCTGATCGACTGGTCGCGCGCCTGTGTGGACACGGCCAGCGTGCCGGCAAAAAGGGGGGCGATACGATCGGGACAAACTCCACCGATCGTGGCAAACCGGGGACCAAGCACCACGTGATGGTCGATCGCCAGGGCATTCCGTTGGCCACGCGGCTGACGGCGGCGAACCGCCATGATACGATCGGGTTCGAGGCGTTGCTCGATGCCGTGCCGCCGACCCGGACACCGGCGGGGCGACGGCGCACCCGCCCGGCCAAGGTGCACGCCGACAAGGCGTACGACATCCCGCGTTGCCGCCAGGCGCTGAGCCAGCGCCACATCACGATCCGGATTGCGCGCAAGCGGGTTGATTCCAGCAAGCGGCTGGGGCGGCACCGCTGGGTGGTCGAGCGCACGCTGGCGTGGCTGCACCGGTACCGCCGGTTGACGATCCGGTACGAGCGGCGTGCGGACATCCATCAGGCGTTCCTGACACTCGGATGCTGTCTCACCTGCGCCAACCGCCTTCCCGCCAAGGAGGGGTTTTGAAAGGCACTCTCAATAGTGTGTCAGTACCCGGTTCGGGGGGCGCAATCGACCTCGGCGACATTTCCGGTTAGCGGCGGCAGACGCTCCGCCGCCGGATTCGTATACTTCACGGAATGAAAACCGCTGACACTCCAGACCCATCCCAACCCCCCAGGCATCGACGATTCGTGATTGGCACAGCCGGTCATGTGGACCATGGCAAGTCGACACTGGTGCGCGCCCTGACTGGCATCGACCCGGATCGTCTCGCTGAAGAGCGGCAACGCGAGATGACGATCGATCTCGGCTTCGCCTGGTTCACCTTGCCCAACGGGCGAGAGGTCAGCGTGATCGATGTGCCCGGCCATGAGCGCTTTGTTGGAAACATGCTGGCGGGCATCGGCGGGATCGACATTGCGCTGCTGGTAATCGCGGCTGATGATGGACCCATGCCCCAAACCCGGGAGCATCTGGCGATTCTCGATCTGCTGGGTGTGCGACATGGCGTGGTCGCATTGAGCCGCGCTGACCTGGTGGACGAAGAGTGGCAATCCCTGGTCATGGAAGAGGTGCGTGAGCTCATCGCGCCCACCTCGATGGCCAATGCCCCAATCGTGCCTATCTCCGCGCTCACTGGCGCGGGCCTCGATGAGCTGGTGTTGGCGCTCGATGGTGTCCTGGATTTAGCGGAGCCGCGGGACGCAAACGGGCATCCGCGGCTTCCGGTGGATCGCTCGTTTCGCGTGGCGGGATTCGGGACCGTGGTGACAGGCACGCTGATCGATGGCGAGCTGTTCGCCGGTCAGGAGCTCACGGTGTATCCCGCCGGTCACAACGTCCGTGTTCGTGGCCTGCAGGAACATCAGCGTCAGGTCGAGCAGGCGAACGCCGGAAGCAGGGTCGCGGTCAATCTCGGCGGGATCGACTCTCATGAAATTGTCCGTGGGGATGTGCTGACGCCGAGCGGCGGGGTGTCGCCGTCGATGCGGCTTGACTGCCGTATAAGGCTTCTGCCAGATGCGCCAGGAACGATGAAGCAGAACGACGAAGTGATGGTGTTCACTGGTTCGTCCCAGCTACCGGCGAAGGTGACGCTGCTCGATCGTGAGACGCTGTCTCCCGGAGAGGAAGCGTGGATTCAGTTGCGAATGTCGTCGCCCGCCTCCGCGTTGCGCGGAGACCGGGTGATCCTTCGGCGTCCGTCCCCCGCAACCACGATCGGCGGCGGCACGATCGTCAATCCTTCGCCGCCACGCCACAAGCGACATCAGGAGTCGGTGATTCGAAGCCTGGAAGTGCTGGCGGAAGGCACGCCGGAGGACCTGGTCCTGCAGGCGCTGGGCGACGATATCATCGAGGCCAGCGTGCTGGGGCGCCAGGCAGGTGTGCCGGATATCCTGTCGACGTTACCGGCCATGATCGCATCGGGAGATGTGGTGGCCACACGGGACAGTGACGAGCGAGGCGTCGATGCGGGAACCGGGATCGTGCGGCGCGCGGTGTTCGAGCGAATGGCGGCATTAGTGACTTCACTGCTGGCGGAGCATCACCGGACCAGCCCCCTGAGCGCCGGGATTCGTCGCGACGATCTGCGAGGGCGGCTCAACATCCGATCGCAGAAATCGTTCGACGCGGTCTTGCGTGAGATACAGGCCCGAGGTCTTGCTCGAAGCGATGGTGCGGTCGTGGCCGCGCCCGATTTTGAGGTCCTGCTCACCGGGGAGCAACGAACGATGGCCGATGCGTTCCTGGCGTCGGCACGATCTAATCCGTATTCGCCGATCGCGCCGGAGGAGTGCGGCCTTGCGCCGGAGCTTGTCAACGCGCTGGCGACGCGTGGTGAAGTCGAGCGGGTCAGCACGCAGCTTGTCTATCCCGCGGATGTGTTCCAGACGATCAGGCACCGCGTGCTCGACATGCTGGAGGAGCATGGTGAAATCACACTGGCCGGTTATCGGGATGAGTTCGGCACCAGCCGCAAGTACGCTCAACCCACCCTGGAGCATCTGGACGAGCTTCGGGTGACGCGAAGAAAGGGTGACGTACGCGTGAGGTTCTTCGGTCCGGGATCCGCATCCAGATGAATCATGATCGAGGACGATGTGACATCGCGGCGATTCCGGGTTTGGGGGCGCGATGAGAGCCGTTTCGGGCCGCGTGCTGTTGTTTATCTACCGCCTTCCTGCCAGCTGGCGGTAAAGTGCCTAGTACCATGGTACTGATCCAAAATGGCCTGGCGCCATGGTGATCGTCAGCCAGCTCAAGCCACAATGTCGAAGCTCACATCATCCGGGACCAGTTTGAGAGCGTCGCTGATCGGCCAGATTGCCTAGATCCGGCACGATCATTGCTCTGGATCGAGCAGGGTGCCTCGATGCCGGAAGCATCGAATAGTAATGATTTCTAACCTGTGTGATAACAATAGATCCGAAAACGGCCAGTGGGCAACAGATACTATCGCGTGCTGTCCAGGTGGATGTGTCCGACGGCATGGCATACCAGGCGACGCATTCGAATCGTGATGGCCAGCGTCATCGATCTCTGGGGCGGCAGTGAGGCCAAGGATCATGCTTGTGCGATGGACGTAGCGAGTGGCACCTTTGGGCATCCGGTGGTGTCTCAATACCCTGAATAGGAAGATCGCGTGCTTGACATTGTGGCGGGAGCTTTTATCATGGTAAGTACTGAGGCATCGGGAGCTCTGCTGAACACCTGAAGAAATTGATCAGGATCCCTAATTGTTCAGGAGACCCGTGGGTGGCTGGAAGTATTCGAAAAACATTCGAATGCATCCTTTTCCAGATCTCTCAGGAACCCGGTCGGGAGTCAGCTTCGGCAACCGATGGGCGTCTGGAATATCGTGTCGAACGCACCACTTCGATGCATCCAGACGTGGTGACCATGCAAAGTGGCACCGCAACGGGGTTCCATCAGGCGAGGCGACTTGTCGCTGTTTGAACCTGTTGGCCTGAGACGTTTGCCTGTCCCAGGGCGGCGACTTAAGTAAGGATGCTTCAGTGAATGCAAGCACGCCGGTCCGCTTCGGTGGACCGGCGTTTTGCTGCCCGGTCGTGTCGTACACTCCCATGCAGGATTGACGCGGTGGTTTGGATCAGGAGCAGCATGAACGTCGCCGGCTTTGCGGGATTGTTGATCTATGGCATGTCGATTGGTGTGGCGCTGGCGGCGCCGATCGGACCGATCAATATCGAAATCATCAAGCGGGGCATCCAGGGTGGCTACCGGCATGGCTGGCTGGTCGGACTTGGCGCGTTGTCGGCAGATACCGTCTACGCCGGGTTGATCGTCAGTGGGCTCACCCCGGTGGCGGATAGCCCGACGTTGCGCGTGCCTCTGTTTTTGGCCGGGGCGATCATGCTGTGCTATGTCGGATACAGGAGCATTCGCACCTCCCTGAATGGAGATTCCGTTGACGATACCGGCAGCGTGGCGGGGCGACGCAGCTATGTGACCGGCCTGTTGATGGCAGTGTTCAACCCCATGGGTATCGTGTACTGGCTTTCGGTTGGCGCGGCGCTCGTGGCCGAAGCGGTCGATCGCGTCGGCACCGCTGGATCACCGGTCCTTGTCGGTGGGGTGTTTTGCGGAATATTCCTCTGGGTCACGTTTCTCTCCTGGCTGGCACAGGTATCACGTCGGTTCGTGACCGGAAACGGCATGCGGTGGATCACCGGGATCGGAGGCGTTGCCCTGATCGGCTTTGGCATCTGGTTTTTCTATCAGGCGATGGCAAACCTGTCGTGAATGGTTCGTTCGTGTACACGGGTACTGGGCGGCTGAGCCGGTCGAGCATTTGAAGTGGGGGGATTCGTTCACCATGGATGACGGGAATTTCAGGCGGAGAGTGACACGTCGACGGTTTATCGCGGCTTCGAGCGCCGTCACGAGTCTCATGCTGGCTCGAATGGCCGAAGCCCAAACACCGGGACCCAGCCCGGACGCATCGCCAGTTGCCACCCCCGAGGCGTCGCCCAAGGCGAACCCCATCGCGTCGCCGGCCGCCACGCCCGTGGCTACCCCGCTTCCTGACTATCCGCTGGACATCATCCATGAATCAGATTTGAACGAGGCCGGCACGCCAGTGCCAGGTGGCGCCCTGCGTATTCCCGTCAGTCGAGCCAACTTGACACAGTTCGCGCCTCCACTCCAGCGGCAGGATCCCCTTGTCGCGTGGAGCTATCTCGACCCACTGGTGAGAATCGATCCAGTCACGATGGAACCGCGGCCCGGACTCGCGACCCGGTGGAGCTGGAGCGCCGACGGGCTTCAGCTCACGTTCAACCTGCGCGCCGATGTCCTGTGGCACGATGGCAGGAGATTCACCGCCGCCGACGCCGCCTTCACGCACGTCGCCTATCGTGACGATTACCAAAGCATGGTGGCCGGACAATCCGGCCTGGTGGCAGACATCAGCGCGGATGGTGACGACACCCTGAAGGTGACATTTGCCGAGCCCGATGGCGCATGGGTGTACAACGTGGCGAGTCTCCCGATTTTCCAGCGTGAACAGTATCTTTCCTGGTGGGACCGAAACCCGCCAGGGGAGCGCACCGTGGCAGGTATCGAGTTTGACGGAACCGTGCCGCAAGGCACGGGCCCATGGAAGATCGAATCGTTTGACCTCACTGGTGTGACCTTCGCCCGAAACGACGACTATTTCGACGATCCACCATTTGCCGAAGCATTGGAGTTCATCGCGGTCGACGACCTTGCTGAGCGTCTGAAGATGTGGCGCAATGGCGAGCTCGACCTGATCCCCGATATCGCCCCGCTCGACGTCGAAGATCTGCGTTACGAACCGGCGCGACTGGTTGTCGTCGATGCCGCGCGATCCGTGTTCGGCGCCTTCAATTTTGACAATCCGGGCCGGTGGGAGCCTGACCTGCTGGCGGATCCAACGGTCCGTGAGGCAGTGAATATCGCGCTTGACAGGGATCGAATGGCGACCGGGGCTTATGCCGGATTTCTCCGATCGGATCAGTCCGGTGTCATTGCGCAGCCCTGGGCGCATGACAGCTCCATCCGGAATCCCGCGCAAGACCTGAAGCGGGCCGCCAGGCTGATGCACGACGCCGGCTGGAAGGACACGACGGGCGACGGGATTCTGGAAAGTCCCGCCGGCGACGCCTTTGTGCTCTCGACCCTGGTCCTGGATTCGGTCGGGCCAGAGGTACCCAGGATGCTGGAGCTCGCCAATCAGGACCTTCGCAAAATCGGTGGAGCAATTGGGGTGGAGGTGCTGCCTCGCGACCGATTCATCGAACGATGGCAGGTGGAGCGAACATGGGACCTCATCGTCTACGACTTGCGGCTCTACCCGGCCTTCGCTGAGTTCGACCTTTTTGGCTCCGCATGGGACATTCGCGCCAATCCAGCCGGCTGGAATCCCGGTGGCTACAGCAATCCGGACGCCGACGCGGCGATCAATGCCTGGTTCGAATCGGTGTCAGAGCCGGAGATGACGGCGGCGCTGGACGACCTGCAGCACGCGGTGAATGAAGACCTGTTCGGCATCTGGTTCGGCTTCCCCCAGGACCTCGTGCTGCTCAATGACAGCGTGCGCGGATTCCGCCCGAACCGCCTCTTGACGGCGGGTGACACGAGGCTCATGTGGAAGGCATCTCCGGGAGATGCAACACCTGTTGCGGACCGGCACCGGAAACTGTCTGTTGCATCTGGATCCGTGCATATGCCTATTGCCGATCTGCCCCGGTAACCGACCATGTCGAAATCAAAGGAGCTCAAGTGCCCGATATTTCACAGCCTCAACGCGCCGCCGGCATCACCCTGCACGGTGCGTTCAGTCCCGAACAGCAATGCACGTTCGAGCATGTGCCATTCGAGGTGCCGGATGGTGTCAACCAGCTGCTGATCGACGTCACCTACAACGACCGCATCGACTCATCGCCCAGGCAACAAGGTGGCAACACCCTCGACATCGGGCTGTTCGACCACCGGGGAACCGCGAGCCGCGGTCCCGGGTTTCGCGGCTGGAGCGGCAGCGTCCAGACCCGTATCGTCGTCGGCGCCGATTGGTCGATCCCGCCGTACCGCGCCGGAAAGCCGGAAGCAGGTATCTGGAACCTCCTGTTCGGACCGTACAAGATCGGACCAAACGGGCTGCGCTGGGAAGCGTCGATCTGGTTCAATCCCGGTATCGCCACTCCCGAGTCGCAACCGGTTCCAGAAATCTCCACCTTGCACCGACCGGCGCTTCCACCCGCCGCCGAGCCGAACTGGTATCGCGGCGATCTGCACATGCACACGATTTACTCTGACGGCAGTGGAACGCCGACAGATGTCGCCGTGATCGCGACCGAAGCCGGACTCGACTTCTTCGGCATCACCGACCACAATCGCGCCCAGTCTCCGGTGGGCCGTGTGCCACAGGGAGAAGGCTGGCCCGTGCTGGTGCCAGGAGTCGAAGTCACCACCTACGCCGGGCACTTCAATGTCTGGGGTACCGATACGTGGTACGAATTCCGTGAGCCAACCTCCGAAGGCTTGCAACGTGCGGTGAACGAGGCGCTCGCCGATGGCGGCACCGTCTCGCTCAATCATCCCAAGCCGTTCGGGCCCGAATGGGAATATCCAGAGGTCACCGGATTTCACACGATCGAAGCGTGGAACGGATGGTGGGCGGTCTTCAACGCGGCATCGCTGGATTGGTGGCACCGGCAGCTCGCCAACGGCGCCGGATTGCCGATGATCGGCGGTAGCGACATGCACAAGCATCGATCGACCGGCGCCCCCGAACGACCACTCGAGCCCGCCCGCATCGGCTTTCCGACGACGTGGGTCAATGTCGAAGGCGACCTGACCGCGGAGTTGATCCTTGCCGCGGTTCGTGAGGGGAGAACGTTCCTGAGCGAGTCGCCTTCGGGTCCGCAACTGTTCGACATCAGCACCGGCGACGAAATCCGGCTGCATATCACCCAGGCGAAGGGACACGCCCTGTTGCTGATCGGTCCGGAAGGCGTGATCCGGGCTGGCGGGATCGTTGAAGACGATGTCATCAAGCGGGTGATGAAGGCGGATATCCGGAAAGCGCTGGGCGACGTTCAGGGAGCAGCCTTTGTCCGCCCGGAGATTCACGCGGTGGGTGGCGCGGTCCGCGCGCTCGGTCAGGCGATCTGGCTGTAGAAAGCACGGCCCGACACGGGGTCGGGCCCTACATACGCCTGCACCCATCGATCACCCGACATCCGTGTTATGCATCGAATTCGTCGTCATCGATGACGACGCGGATGATGAACGGATTGTCGCCCGGTACCTGCGGTCCACCGAACAACGCGTTCTCGCTGGCGTCCTGCTCGGCGTACTCGACCATCTTGCTGACAAATGACTCGACAGTCTGTTCCGCCTCGTGAAACCGGAAGCGTCCCAGCTCGTTCAGCATGATCGGTCCCGGATCGAACTCCCCGCCCGAAAACGCAAGGTTGCGCAGCGCCCCGATCTCGGTGTCGTCATCCGGCAGCGCGGCGATGTGATTTGCCAGCTCCCGCAATCCCTCGGCTGATCGGCGGTTTCGGGCCGCGACCTCCGGGCCCATCCCGCGCATGTCCAACTGCTCTCGCTCGGCGCGCCACTCCGCGATCGCGTCGACACGTCGGGCAATGGCGATCTGGGTGCTCGTTTCCATCATCAATCCCGCAACTCCACAGCAACGTTTTGTACGCGCGAACGGTTCTCAATCAACATGTCATTGTAGGCCGTAACGGCATTGATGCCCAATGGCCGCCGGCGCCGTATTTCCGGCGCCGGCTCGATGGTGATGTTCTGGATGCCATATCGGAATGCACGTCGGATCACGACGCCCCTTCCTCCTGCGCCAGCATCCGCGTGAGCTCGGCTCCGTCGATCAGCCGGATACCCTGGTCCCGCGCCAAATCACGGGCAGGCGCGCTGAAGGATGACGTCGTGACCATGATGCCGCGGGCCGCCTTGTGCACTACCATGCCACCGATGAAGGTCTGCCCGGCTGACGAGCTAATGTCATTGTCGGGTTGGTATCGCTTGCACTGGATCGCCACCAGCCGTCCTGCCCTGTCGCGGCACAGCACATCGACCCCAAGATCGGCGGCGCCACCGACAACCCGGACATCGGTGAATCCCAGCGGCACGATCAGCTCGGCCACCGTCTCCTCGAACTCCCTCGGAGTCAGGGCGAGGAAATAGTCGAGCCGCGCCTTTGCCGGGACGGTGAGCCCGTCATACGCGATCCACAGGCTGACAGGCAACAGCACGCCGAGCGCGAACCCAACCCACATCACCCGATCCACAACGAACACAAGGGAAATGATGGCCGCACCCCAGACAAGGCACGCCAGCACGAGCCGGTTGAGCGGCTTGTGGATCAGCCAGTCAATAACGCCCCGCAACACATGAGAACGTCGGCCATTCATGGGCACCCGCCTCGGCCAGGCGCAATACGCCGATCCTGCCTGTCAGCGAAGGCGCTAGACCCGCGCCTGATACCGGGCAAGCTCCGCCTGCTTCTTGCTCAACTGGCTGTGGAGCGCGGCCATCTTCTCGGAATCCACCTCAGGATCCGGGCTGTCCACGGCGCCTCCCTCGACTTCGCCAAGGTCGGAGATCTCCCGCTGCAGGCTGCGCACCTCCTGCTGGAGGTTGGCCACACGCCGCGCCCTGTCTTGCCACGCAGTCCCCGCATGATCCGCGGCTGATGATGACGAGGACTGGAACAACCCTTTGAACCGGTTGCGGATTTCTTCAAGCATGGAGCTGCACCTCGGACATGTCATCCCAATAGAACGGTCTTGTGTGCAGTCTAGCCGGTTTCGGAAGTCGTCGTGCTGGTCACTCACCCGAATGACGCGAACCCGTCGGTGTACAGGTGCCGCATCATGACCCAGCCGCTTCCACCACCGCGATCTCCTCATCCGTTAAGCCGTAAAGTTCATAGACCAGTTGGTCGATGTGCCGGTCTGTTGCGTCGACCTGACGTTCAACATTCGAACGCTCATGTTCAGTAGAGGCAGTGTCCATCTGTTCGTGTAGCCCCAGCATGTGATCAACCAACGAAACCAACTTATCATGCTTGGCTTTGTCAACCGCATCTGACACGTCAATCGCTTTTATTGGCAGCTGGCGAAGCGATCTAACTTTCACTTGCGGAAACGCCTTCTGGCCAGATTCCTGGATCAAATGTGTGTAGGCAAATCGCATCAACGAGGAGTTCAACAATCCGACTAGAAAGCGCACGTCCCTTTCATCCTCCGGCGAATATAAAGCCAAGAGGGAATTCCGGAAATAGATCGCATGCTCTCTTGGCCCTACAATCGGATACGCCGCAGTTTGACGAATGAGAAAGTGAGCGTCTCCATACTTCTCAGGCACGCGAATTGTGAAGTACTCATTCTCGGCGGGTTTATAATCAAGCCGAAGCACCTTGTTCGGCACTTGACACTCGTATCGAGAAACCTGCTTTCCTTCCAATACTGGAACGGAATCAGCCGTGGCGTCATTTGCAGGTAGCACTAGTTGCTTGGAAGCATTTCCTGTATGCACGCCTGGATCGGCAACCAAGCGTTCAAGAGACCCGGCATTGGTACTCAGTTTGTCGAGAAGTTCTTGGTGAGGCGAGACCGACCATTTTCTCCCCTCGTCCAATTTGGCCATTACTTCAATTTCATCTTTGAGAACGATATTTGTGCCTCCGCTGTATTGCGAGTCAGCCACAAAGGTAAGTGCAGGGGTTACTACGTTCTCGAAAACATCCTCCCCCCAGTATCGTATTTCAGTGAGTCCGGCGTTTCTGGTGACCAGCCCGCGTATCGCCTCGTATCCATCCAAATGCCCAACTTGATCAGGGACAATAAATGACGTGAATCTGCTTGATAGCTGCCTCACAGCTCGTTCAATGAATAGGGAATGTAAGGTTGGCCAACCTCGTGTTTGATAAGTATCCAGTAAATAGTAACGTTCTGACTCTGGTATGCCCACAGCTTGTCTGCCCGAATAAGACAAATACGGCGGGTTCCCGATCACCGCGTCAAAGCCGGGATCGTCTCCCGAGAATATCTCCGGGAAGGCAGCCTTCCAGTCGAACACATTGATCCGGTAATGCTCCTCCGGATCGAGGAACGTCAGTTGGCCACTGTCATAGAAATCCGGGCCGATCAAGGAGTTGCCACCCTTGATGTTGTTGCTCAGGTCCGGCAATGCCCGTTCCCGGAACATCGAAAGCTGCGTCACCAGCGACTCAGACGACTCCCCTTCCAGCACCTTCAGCAGCAGCGACAGCTTGGTGACCTCGACCGCTTGCGGATCGATGTCGACGCCATGGATGTTATTGAGCAGAATCCGCTTCTTCTCACCTGTCGTCAGGCGCCACTCCCCTCCCCGGCCCTGATAGATTTCCTTCGTGTGCTTCTCGACGCCATCCTCGATGTACTGGTCCCGGTGCCAGTTCAGCAGGTATTCATACGCGCCGATCAGGAACGATCCGGAGCCGCAGGCCGGGTCCACGATCCGCAGCTTGCGCACGCCACCGCGCGGGCCTGGCTTCTTGCCCTCAACCAGCTTGCCCACGGTCTGCTCGACGATGTAGTCCACGATGTACTTGGGCGTGTAGTAGACCCCGCCCGCCTTGCGGACCTCTGGCTTTTCCTCGATCTTCACGGCACGATTCGGCGAGAGGTCGATCACCTTGCCGAGGAACTGCTCGTAGACCTGTCCCAGCACCTCGATCGGCAGGACAGAGAACTCATAAGGGCTGTCCGGGTAGTAGAGGCTCTTGATGATGCTTCTGAGCGCTTCGTCGCCGTACTCCAGTTTCGGCGTCAGCGTGTCCTGTGTTTCGCCGCGTCCCTTCTCCGGCTGGAAGTGGAACAGGCCGGAGTTGTAGCGCTCGTCCGCCTGCCGGTACAGGTGGCGCAGCCGCCCGTAAACATGCTCGCCGTTGAGCAGCGCTTGAAGCCGCCCATAGTCCTCGATGCCGCGATCCTCGGTCATCCGCAGGAAGATGATCCGGTCGATGGTGACCTGGACGGCGTAGTTAAGCTCGCGTCGGGTCAGCGCGGGATTGCGCAGGGCCAGGTCACGCGCCAGCGTTTCTCGCCAGGATTCGATCTCCTTGAGGAAGACTGCGTCGACCGTCTCCGTCCCGCGTTTGGCCTTCGCCTTTTCGGCGTAAACATCCAGCGATCCGCCAAGCACCGCCTCCTTCGAGAAGACACCGGCGATCTCATCCCACGTGTCAGGGTACTGGTCAAAGCTGTGGAACTGGAGACGCGCGGTCGCGGCGGAGTCGTTCTTGTCAGGGGTCACCCGGCAGTCGTAGACCGCGAACTCCTCGAAGTCAGTGAGGATGCTCACCGGCAGCTTCGCTGACCAAGCGTAACGCCGGAGTTGGAACGAAGGATCGACATCCTCTCGCAGGTTCACCGATGGCTTCTTGGCCTCAACAAAGAACTTCCGTGACCCGCCGACTCGGAAGCCGTAATCCGGCGCCTTGTGCGCGCCACCAACCTTGATCGCGTCCTCATGGACGACATCCTTGTACGCTTCGAGCGTGCCAGACCGGTTGTCGATGTCCCATCCCAGAAGCTCGAACAGGGGGTTGATGAACTCCACCCGCGCCTGCGTTTCGTTGTACTTCCCCGACCGGTACGCATCACGATTCCCCTCGAATCGTTCGACCAGTTGATAGAGTCCATCAGGTGCCGTCATGCTGATCCTTGCTCCATGATTACCTCTTCTTGTCCTTAACGCATCATACGACAATCACTCGTTCGCTGTTGACAGGTGTGCGTCAGGTTTTGGTACGGCGCAAACCGTCGCAAAGGCGGACCTTTGAAGCCTCGGGCCGAAAGTGCCCAAGGTTCCCCAAACCACCAAAAGGTGGCCGCAATCCCTCGACTGATCAATGATGATGCATCTCGACGCCTTCGATCGTCCGGGAGACTGACTCCTCGGTACCAGGCTCGACCACCACGAATTGCCCCATCATGCCGTTGTCCTCATGCCGCAACACATGGCAGTGATACATGTACGGCGAATCGGGATCGGTAAGCGAATCGAACTGGACCGCCACCTTCACCGGGTGCTCGGGACCGATGAGGACGGTGTCCTTGGATCCTCGCAGCTCCGGAGGAGGTTCGCCGCGGTGCGGTCAAGCTGGCGTTTCGACTACCAGCCGATCATCGGCTGATAGACACCGAACATCTCACTGGCATACGGGAGGATGGTCGTGAAGGTGTCGTAATTCGTCGACGCTGTCATGACCAGGCGACTCCTGGCTCGGTAGCGCCCGCAATCCGGATCGGGCCCAACTGGACCTGTCCCTGCCTGGATGATAAAGAGTCGTCAGCACGTTCAGATAGTGTGAAAAATACCCATTTTTGATACCGATCGGCTATGCTGCCGGAACGATCCACGACCCTTGGCATGACCCCCGGAGAGACCCATGATCGACCTGGACAATTGCGTCATCCTGATCACCGGCGCCGGTGGCGGCATCGGCTCGGCGACTGCCCGCACAATGGTCCGTGCCGGCGGGCGCGTCCTCCTGCACGATATCAACGAGGGCGCCTTGACCGGTATTGCCAGCGAGTTGAGCAATTCTGCGACGGCGCTGACCGCCGATCTCAGCGACGCCACCGCGGCGAACGAGCTCTGGACCCGCGCAATCGCGGTGCATGGTCATATCGACGTGCTGGTCAACAATGCCGGTATTTACCCGGGTGCGCCGATCGACGATCCCCTGGAGAAGTGGCTGGAAGTCTGGGACAGGTCGCTCGCGGTCAACCTCATCGCACCCGCCGTCCTGTGCCGGGCGGAGGTGAAAGCGTTCTCCCACCAGGACGACGGTGGCATCATCATCAACCTGGCGAGCCGGGCCGCCTTTCGTGGCGAAGATCCTGACTACTGGCACTATGCCGCCGCCAAAGCCGGGATCGTTGCCATGAGCCGCACGATCGCGCGGCACTATGGTCGCGATGGCGTCACCGCCTTTGCGATCGCTCCAGGCTATGTGGACACCCCGTTCAACAAGGTATTCGCGGAGAAAGTCGGTGTCGAGGTCGCCGCGGCGGACACCGGGCTGGGCGAAGTCGCCGCACCGCAAGAAGTCGCCAATGTGCTCGTCTTCCTCGCGTCCGGGATGGCCAAACACGCCACTGGCACGACCATCGACATCAACAGCGCCAGCTACGTGCATTAGCAGTTGGTTTGATCCTCGTGTCCGCAATCTGGACCGGTCCGACCGGTTCATTGTGTGCGGTTGACAGAATCTTCCAGTAGGATCGGGTCCTGTGCCCGAGCATTTCACCGCCTGCGGCGGGCAAGACGCCATTGAGGCGATGACGCACAGTCGCGACCCGGCATGCCAGGGATCACGGCGTCCACATTGGCGGCGCCTGGCGCCTGTGGAAGCGCCTCGCCGGCAAGGTCAGCGGCCGTCCATCCCCTCTGTAACACTTCCCCTTCCGGCACGTCCCTGGTGCAGAATGAATGGAACGATCCCGATTTTGACGGAGGCCCGGATGTTCGGACGGCGCAAGCGGCACCAGCCCAATGCCAGCACCACGGCATCCGGCCCTGCCCGGTCTCCGGAGCGCGACAATCCGCATTCTGCCGACGATTTCGCCGGCGTGTATGCCACCTACGCCGGTCGCGTCCACGCCTACACGCTGCAACGCCTGCGCGACGACGACCTCGCCGCCGACATCACCAGCACCGTTTTCACCCGGGCGCTCGCCAACCTCGCCTCGTTCGAGCCGCGTGAACCAGGCACTGCGTCCGATTCCGCCCAGCAGTTTGAGGGATGGCTGATGACGATCGCCCGCAACGCCATCATCGACCACGTCCGCGCCAACAAGCGACTCACCATCCTCGACACCGACATCTACCGCCAGCACCTGACTTCGACTTCTCCCGATCCTTCCAACGCCCCAGTCGCCCCAGACGAGCGCGACCAACTGCTGGATGCCCTGCGCCAACTCCCCAATACACAGCAACGGATCGTGCTGTTGCGGCTTCAAGGCTGGAACGGCGTCGAGATCGCCGAATTGCTGGGGATGTCCCACAGCGCGGTCCGCACCGCCCAGCATCGCGCCTACTCCCGCCTGCGGGAGTTGATCGCATCGGAACGCACCGCGCCACGTTCGCGCGCGCTCACCACGGAGCCAGATCATGTTTGACCGGTTTGACAGCCACATCACCACATCACCGGAAGACGCGCTGGACCGCTGGCTCGACGCCATGAGCGACCCGAACCAGCCCACTCCTCTTCCACCCGCGGGGCTCGAAGGGATCGCCAGCGTCGCCCGGCGCTACCAGTCGGCGCTGGCAGTCACACCGGAGCACACTGTCGCCTCCAGCGCGATTCCGGAAAGGAACGGACACATGAACCACGCATTGCCAGTGCCTGCCTTACCCACAGCCGCATCATGGGAAACGATCGGACCATCCCAGCAACGACAAGCGGTCCGGCCCACCGGTTGGCTGAGCTGGTTTTCGAGCAGCCTGTCGACCGCCGTCGTGATCGGCCTGATCGTGGCTCTGAGCGGTACGATGATCTACCAGCAGAACGGTCTGCCCGGCGAAAGCGACGACCCGGCGTCCGCCCCCGGCTTCGCCGCTTCGCCGGAAGCGACACCGAACGATCTCGCGCTATCGTGTGGATCGCCCGGGTATCGCCCGGTCATCTATGGCGAAGTCGATGAGCAATCGTTGGCCGCAATCGGCGTGACGGAAGAGCCGATTGTGATCGGTGACGGCGAGGCGACCGTGCCACTGCCCAACGGCGCAGAGCTAACCGTGCCGGGTGGAGACGTTGTCAGCTTTGACGACCCCGGTACAGCGGTCACGCGCTACGACGACGGCGCATCCACCGTCACCCGACTGTCGGACGGCGAGAGCTGGGACTTTCCATCCCCCGGCTCCTCTGACCCACCGAATGTCACCCTCAGCGGAAACGGCCGCTATTACGTTGCGCCGACCGATGAGACACGCACGGACTGGTTTGTGCTGGACACCCACACCGGCGAGCGCACCACCACCGCCGACATCCTGGGCAAGCCGTTCGAGGAACCAACGACGCTCTTTGGCGGTCACCGGTTCCTGGGTCAACCAACATCGAGCGAGGACCTTTCCACCTTCGTCGTCAACTTCATGGAGACCGTCAGCGGACGGGGAAACAGTAACGTTTTGCCGGTATTAGTCATCCCTGGTTCCATCGCCGACGCCTACTTCGATGACCTTTCGTCCGATACGACGGTGTCGCCCGGCGGTGACTTCCTCGCCTCGTTCGGCAACATCATCGAGGCGAAGACCGGCGAGACGTTTTCCGGCGTCGACACCGACGACTTCCGCGGCTATGTTGATGGTCCGTTCATCGGATTCATCGATGACGCGCCCACCATCCTCGCCTGGGTCGATGATGAAGTGCGCTCCATCCATCCTTCGACCGGCGGATACGAGGTTGTATTCCAGGCTGATGCGTCAATTGAGGCAGTTGGCTACGACCACGACGCCAGCTCCCTGGTCGTCGGCACGGGCCAGCCGGGCGATGAAGCATGGACATGGCTCGATCTGGACACGGGAGCGCGTGTGCCGCTGCCCGAGCTGAACGGCTACCAGCTCAACCGTGTCAACCCGGTCACCCCGGCCTTTTCTGTCCGGCACCTGACGGGAGTTGCGGATTTCATCCAGGCGGACAGCCCGAGAAGGCTGGCTGAGCCGATAATTATCTCGGAATACACGGTGCGCGCACTGGACATGGAAATTGGCACAATCTCCTCCGCCGTCACCAACCAGCCACCCGCCGGTCGTGAGTTCTCCGGAGACTACCTTCCTACCATCATGAAAGATGGACTCATCGCGACGCAGGATCCGTCCGGGAACTTCACCGTGCTCCAGCCCGGAGCGGGAACCAGCGTCGCGATTCCGAAACCCGCCAACGTCGACCTCGCCATCGATCAATACCTGGGAATTTCCAGTACGCCGAGCGAGCAATGCCTGATGCTCACCACCGCGGATGAGGATTCCGACTGGACGCATCATACCTACGTCGCGCCCATCGAACCCGGCGCGACGTGGACCGAGCTGAACATCAGGATCGGCGGTTGGGTGGAGATTCCCGAGGGTAGTGACGTCCAAACACTCCCCGCGCAGGACATCGCCACACCCGCCGCATTCCTGCCCGACCAACAAACCGCCGATGGGTATCCCATTAACCTGCGTGCCGACCCCACGACTGCATCCGAGATCGTGAACACACCGCGGCCCGGAACGCCGCTCATGTCAATCACGAAGGACGGCAAACAGGTCACGCATTCAAATGACCTCGATCCATGGGCGGTCTGGGTGAACGTTGGCACCGAAGACGGCCACGTCGGCTGGATTCGAGAGATTGACCTAAAGCCGTTTGAGGCATCCCGCCCGACACAGGAAATTACCTCGCCGGTCGCGACGCCCGCGGAAAGCGGACTCTCCTGCGCCTCGCCGGGATACCGCCCGATCATCAGCGGCGATATCGACCGAGCTGACCTCGCCCTGATCGGCTCAACGACAGAACCAATCAGCCTGAACGGGGAAACAACGATCACGGCCGCGAATGGCACCGAGATCACCCTCGATGCCAGCGATGTCTGGACCCGCTACTGGCAAAGCGATGTCATCCTCTCGGGCGACGACGACGAGGATCTCGACACCGTCACCACCCTGCACACCGGCGAATCCTGGACCTTCCCCGACCTCGTTGACGATCCGAACCGGCCACAGGGTGCCTCCTTCGTGCTCGTCGGCAACTGGCTGCTCGGCCCGACCGATGAATCCGCGCTGACCTGGACCATCATCAACATCACCACCGGCGAAGAACGCCTCACCAACGACATTCTCGGTGAGCCATTTGAGCAACCGCCCGTGCCGCTGATCCAGCCTTGGACTGACACCACCCAGACACCCATGATCATCGCCTTTTCGGGCGCACCAGAGAGATCACCTTCGACCATCGTGCTGCTCTCCGCCGACCTCGACGACGCCTATGCGCTCAATCCAAACCATGCCTTCGCGGGCGGTAACGGCGTGATCACCGCCGATGGCAGTCGTATCGCGTACATATCACCCGACAACACCGTCAACGTGCTGGACGGCTTCACCGGCGAGCTCATCTCCCAACACCCCTTGCCCGAGACCGACGATATCTACAGAGTGGTCGGCCTGACCAGCGACGATAGCACGCTGATCCTGCGCGACAACCAGCAGGTGTGGACCGTCGACCTTGCCAGCGGCGAGCTCACGAGCATCTTCGACCCAGCCGGCTTCATCGAGTCGTTCGAGTTTGACAAGACCACCAGCACCATCATCGCCAGCGCCGGCGATCGGCAACAGCCGAGCTTCTTCTGGATCGATCCCGCCAGCGGCACAGTGAAGCCACTCGACATCACCCGACCGAGTGGCAACCCGTTTCCTGCCTTCGGTTGGGCGCTCATCCAGACGCAGAATCCCGACCAGTTCGGCGTCAGCTACACGCTGCTCGACATGACCACCGGCGAGACAGACGCTAGCTGGTCCGCCATCGGCGATGACAACGACGCCAATGTCACCATCGTCACCATCACCGGAGGTGGCAATGACCCGGCCGGCATCTTTGTCGTCCAGTCGGAGCTCGGCACAATGATCGTGCTCGACGGCCCGGCCGGTCGCGGTTTCGAGATTGCGTTGCCGGACGATGGCTCGCGGCGACGCATCAACACCGCCATCGGCGTCTCGCCCAGCGGCGGGTGCATCGTCTACACCGAAGTCGCCCAACCCGGCGAGGATCAGGGCACATCCTGGATCGCCCCGCTGGAACCCGACGCCGAATGGACGAAGCTTCGGTTCGAATTGTCCGGCTGGTGGGAACCTGTCGAACCCGCACCCGCCGCAACCCCGGCGCCGGACCTGGCCTCGCCGGTCGCGACACCCGACTTGTAGCCCCGAACCCGCCGTAGCCTCGGGCCGAAAGTGCCCGAGGTCCCTCAACACATCGCGCCATTTCGGAAACGGCACTGCCCGGCAAGCATCACATTACGCCATTACGTATCTTCGTCATTCAGCTCCGCGAAACCCTCACGGACAGTTGCGTCGCCGATCATCGCAACCACCGCCTTCGCCGTTTCGTTGGAACGGAGATACTGGTCGGGACTGTGGGCGTCCAGGTATCCGGTGTTCTCCGCCACCAGGTCGATCGGGCCAGGCCCCTCAACCTCTCCGCCACCCTGGAAGTACTGTGAGATTCCACTGCCAAGCGTCAGCGGATCCATCTCCGAATACACATTCACCCACTCGTCCAGCATCGCCGGCACCGGCAGGTTGTCACCGGACTCGCCCGGTCTCGCCAACCTGTCACGAAAATAGTCCATCGACAGCGGCGACCCCAACGTCACCAGGCCCGACACATCCAGCTCCGGAAACTCCCGCAAGACATCGTAGGCGATCACCGATCCAAAGCTGTGGGCAACCAGGATCGTCGGCTCATCGTGATTGCCGAGCACCTTCCGGAACAGCTCGCGGATATCCGACCGAACGTCAGGATCCGTGAAATAGCTTTCCACATCCTCCATCTGGAACATGATGAACACGCCGTCCAGGACGGAGTGGTTGCTGAGGATCGCGATGGCATCGAAGATCGTCGCCCAGTGCTCTCCGAATTCGGACTCCTCCCACCGGGTGAGGACCTCCCGGACGATTCCACGCTGGAACTCCGACAGGCGCTGCCGCAGGTCGATGCCATACGTCCGCCACATCCTGCCGAGCGCATCCAGGCTCGTCACCACATCGATCGCCGGCTGGATAATCCATTCTCGCAACAGCTCCTCAACCTGATCCGGGTCTTCACGACCCGCGTCCTCCGCCGCTCGCCGGGCCGCGGTCTCACGCGGGTTGCGCCCCACCCGTTCGTGGAGATCCCGAACATCGCGCCGGATTGCGTCGTCATCGTGCAGTTCGTCGCCAAACTGTCGTTCCAGCACAGCGTGGAACTCTTGTGGATTGTTCAGCAGCTGGGTGGCTCGCTGCTCCAGCGCCGACTCGACCGAGAGCTGGCGAACGGAAGGGTCAGCCTCACCGCCGGTGACCGCCCGGCCAAGCGCTCGCTCTTCTATCAGCGCGGACACCCGCGGATCGGCGCCCGCCGCCCGCGCCAACCGATCGCCCAGCGACGCCACGTCGTCGTCGAAGGCGAGCCGCTCGGCCGGCACTCCCAGTGCGCTGCCAACCGAGCCAGGCAATGACGTCCCGGCTGCCGGTACCGGCATGGTCAACGGTGGCTCGAGCAAATCGCCGTAGTAGATGAACGCGATGTCGTGCTCGTCCAGCCGTTGATATCCAATGGCTTCAAGACCCTGCCGCAGATACCAGGCGAATTTGTCGCCAAGCGTGTCCTTCTCCCGCGCCGGGAGTCCGCGCCCGTGGGTCAGCACAATACGAGCCATTGGTAGCCTCTCGTTGAATCCATTCGTCCATACTATTGCTGCCATGATACCGAAGCGGCATCGCCGTCCGGTAACGTGAACTGACACGTTTCGTGCCAGCGCCTTGGCTGCACGCACAGCCGAAGATGAAACTCCAACCAAACACTCGTCACGCTGGGTGCCTCGAGACAGTCGTTTCGACATATACGCGACCTGAAGAGGGTGGCATTCCGAGTAGTCTGTCCAGGTAGTCGTGTCCAACAACACGACCGTCATGCTGAGCTTGTCGATGGACCGCGTCCGCTCGGTCCCCGCGGGACCGTCTATTGAGCATCCCCCGGCGAAGCCGTTGCGCGCAGCGCAAAATCTGGAATATCCGCCTGTCAACAACAGCCCGCAGCCGATGAGAGCGGGACTGCTTCGATTCGCGGCTCAGCACAACGGTTTTCTGTTGGACACAATAGTCTGGACACACAACTCATTCAATCGGAAGGAATGGCTTGCTGGTTGCCTGCGTGGATTGTTGCAAGCAACCGTGCCGCACGAAGCGTGTAACAATCTCACCACCAACCCCGTTCACCAGGCATGGCGCCGCTTCGGATGATGGACAGGATCGCATGGCGACAGACCGGGATTGCGCGGCATCGCGCCACCATCAGCAATCAGACCTGGCCCTGGTCGACGCCGCCCGCGACAATCCGGACGCATTCGGCCCATTGTACGAGCGCCATGTCGACCGCGTGCACGCCTACGCATTGAAGCGCCTGCGCGATCCCGACTTGGCCGATGACGCCACCGCCAGGGCATTCTCCCGCGCATTGGCCGGTCTCGACCGCTTCACACCCGCACGAGAGCAGGTGGAATCCGGCTCGTCATTCATTCGCTGGCTCATGACCATCGCCCGCAACAGCGTTGTCGACATCGTGCGGGAGTGGGCGGGCATTGTCGCGCTGGACCCCGGTGCCCTTGAAGCACTGCGATCCGCCACCGGTGACGACCCGGCCGCATCGCTTCCGCCAGATGATCGCGACCGCATCGAGCAGGCGATTCGCGATCTCGGATCGCCGCAACAGGAGATCGTGGTCCTGCGGTTGCAGGGCTGGAAAGGCGTCGAAATCGCTGACCTGCTCGGAATGACCCACGTCGCCGTTCGTGTCGCCCAGCATCGCGCCTATGGTCGTCTCCGCGAAACGCTGGCCAGCTTCCATCCATCCTCCGGAACGCCAAACCACGGGGAACACGCATGACCCACGCTCACCTGCCACCTGAAGACGCCTTCGACCGCTGGCTCGATGACCTCGCCGAGGGGTCTCGCGATCCCGCGGATGACGACGTCAGTGACACCGCAACTTGGCTGCATCGCCAGGTCGGTCTCGCCCCGGCGAAAACGCACCGGCTCGACAACCGGCACAAGGCGGCTCTTCGCCAGCGCATCATGCCGCGACCCGCCTCGCATCCGAAATCGCCGCACTCCTCCGGGTCGACGGGCATCATCGCCTCCGCTCCCGCAGTGGCGCCAGCTCGTTTGGACGGGATCGGGTGGCGCGTGATCGGCCTGGTCTCGGCAGCGATCCTGGTGATCATGGCGCTGACCAGCATTGGCGTGGTGCTGCGACTGGACCACTCCGAGCGGGTACCCAGCGGAGCGGCGACGGCGTCGCTGATGCCATTCGCGCCATCATCGGTGCTGGCCTCGGCAACCCCGGCCGCGGTCTGCGCCACCGGCGACACGCTGGTGCTCATGCCGGAATCCGAACCTGACGCCGCAACATTCGACGATCTGGCATTCCCGGTGGCGTGGTATCAGGACGGCATACTCACCGTCGAGCAAGGCGGTGACGTCATCCGGGAAATCGAGATCGGTCCGGCCGGCAGGATCCAGCCAACCTCGTGGCCGGATGTGCTCTTCGTCTCGAACGATGCGGAAGACCGGCACGGCGCGCTGGTGAATGTCCGCTCGGGTGAGGTCGCCGAGCTCGGCCCAGTGTTTGACCGGCAATGGACCAATGGCGCCTACCTGATCTGGGCGTCAGATGCATCCCATTACACCAGGCACATCATCGATTTGCGAAACTTCGAGCGGGTCGATCTCAACCAGCGCTTCCGGATCGAGCCAATGCAAAGCTGGCGGCCCTCGGTGCCAGCAGGCAACAGCAGCAACGACGGCACGGTGGTGCTGATCGAAACGCCACTCGTGCCATCGTTCGAGCACGTCTCGCCCGCGGCGCCAGCGGCAACTCCCGACTTGCCCGCGCTTGAGGCAGGCACGCGGTCCATCCTCGTCGACGGCGATCTTAACCACCTCTCGCTGGTGGAGCCCGTGTCACGATCCAGCGGCGACACGGCGCTGTCTCCCAACGGCAAGCTGATGGCGTGGCTCGCGCCGTCCGATACGAACCCCCACGAGGAGCGCATCCTGACCATCGCCGAAACCGCCACCGGCGACGTGATCGGCACGCGCCCGGTGGAGGCCACCTACGCCAACAGCCTGATGTTCAGCCACGATGGATCGACCATCTACTCCACCTCGAACACGTCACTGGAACAATTCGTGTTCGCGCCGAACATGGCCACACCGGTGGCAGCCAGCCAGCCGATTCCGCTGCCCGAGCCGGGTTACAGCATCGTGGCGGCTTCGCCCGATCGATCCAAACTCCTTCTTTCCATCAGCGAGCACGCACCCAGTGAAATCCTGTACTGGACCGATCTGGATACCGGCACGCTGAGCGAAATCAATGGCGCAGTGGGCCGCATGTGGAAATCGACATTCCCGAACACTGTTGCTCCCAGGGTGAGTCGATATTTTCTCATCGACGATCTCACTCAGGAGGTCGGCATTCTCGACATGATGACGGGGGAGATCGTGCTGACCATCGACCGGACCGAAGGGGCGGCGGCAACCACCATCTCGCCTGACGGCCACACGCTGATGATCCCGAGCGAGACCGGGGTCGAGATCGTCAACCTGAGGACAGGGGTAGCCATCGCCCATTCCGCTCCCGGCGAAACCGAATCGCTGCCGCAACCGGCGTCAGTCTCGTCGGATGGCTCATGTGTCGCTGTCACCTGGCGACTCGACGGCGGCGACGGCGAATCGGTCCTGCTCTCCACGACCAGCAACACAGTGATAACGCTGTCGCCTTCGACAGTGGGAGGGTGGATCAGCAGCACGGAGACATCATCTCGGGCGACTCCGGCCCCCTGAGCAATCAAGCGCCACAGCCCACCACCGCACATGAACGTGCAGCTCTCCGGGGGGCGCGGACCTGGAGCGGTCCTTGGATCAGTTGGGCCGTAGGTACCGGGCGATTTCGCGCAGCGATAGTCGCCCAGCGGTCGCGCAGCGGCCACAATGGTCAACCCAACACATCTGAATCACCGCGGTAAGCGAAGTCGAATGGGTCCGCCCGGTCGAGAATACCGCCGAGCGCTCACTACAACATCCGCGGAACACGAGCGGAACACACCCCCTCTACGATGGCACTGGATGAACGATCCCGGTCGCGAAATGGCCAACGTCGCAGTCGTGCGATGCGCATGAGCAACCGAAGGCAGCTTCGAGGAGGTGGCGCGTTGATCAAGATCGATATCCGGGGTCAGGTGTGCCCCAACGCCACCGGTGCGGTTTTCGCGGCTATGCACCGGTTGCCAGGGTGCGAAGCGCTTGAAGTCACAAGCGACTATCCACCAGCCCGGACCACCATCCCCATGCTGGCTCACCAGCTCGGCGCAACCTGCGCGATTCGAGAGCTCGAAGGCGGCCAGTTCATCGTCGTGATCCGGAGATCGGACACGACCGAACAGGCAACAAGTCAGGAGGACCATCATGACTGAGAAACTTTTCTACGTTGGAACCTGCGGCACAAATGACCCCACCAAGGCCACGTTGCCCTTCGTGATCGCGCTCGGAGCAAAAACAGCGGAGATCGATGTCGAGATAGGGCTGCTCGGCGAAGCAGTCTACCTGATGAAAGACGAGATCGCCGCCACCGTCCACGGCGTGGGATTCCCGCCGATGACGGAGCTCCTCGCGCAGGTCGTTGACGCCGGAATCCCGATCCATGTCTGAGGGGCCTGCTCGGTCGCCCGTGGGGTGGCCCAGGCAGACTTCGACGGCAAGAACGCGCAATTCTTCGACCCGATCATCTTTTCGCAGAAGGCAGTGGAGCGAAGAATGGTGACGTTCTGAACTGAAAGGTGGTTGAACCATGGAATCGCGGCAATTTGACAGTTTCACCAGGCTGCTGGCACGTGGCGGCACCCGTCGCCAGGCGCTCAGCATGGCGCTCGCGGGAGGTCTGGCCAGATTCACCCACCGCCGCCAGGTCGACGATGTGCCGCATTGGGACATCACCATCGAAGACGTCACCGCCGGGAGGATTCTCGGCCAGGTCGCCACGGGCGACACCGGTTTGCGTTTCAAGGGATGGCTCGACCAGATGCCATGTGTGATGGTGCAGGCGCTCGACGGCAGCGAGGTCTTCGCGATCAAGCGCGATGGTGACGATTTGGTGACCGCACTGGGAGGTGGCGCCCTCACTGCCCGCTTGCCACTGGCGGAGGCGAAGGCCGCGCGACGGCTCGGTGACCCCCATGCCCAGATCGAGCGGGCCCACGCAATCACCACGGTCGATGGCGACGCATCCATTGTTCGCGATATCGCCGCCCGGCCCGAGTATGCGCTGCTCCCCGGCCTCTCCTTCGCGCTGGGCGAAGCTGGCGCCACCGGCCTGAACTACCCGCCGGTGCTGCCGATCCATGCCATGGGGCTCGCGGCCGCGATCAACCTGAACATCGACCCGGATGTTGTAGCGGCGATCTACACCCTTCGGATGAAGGGTTCGGCCACCGATCCGTTGACCCCGGTCGAAAGCATCGATCCGAACCAGGATCCGCAAGTAGCCGAAAGGAAACCGACCGTGCTGAAGGATCCGATCCTGGCGCTCAAGGTCAACCAGAACCTTCAGGTCGATCCCTGCTACGACCCCGATCGCCAGCATGATTGCCGAAACTGCAAAACCAAACCCAACCAGGATGATTGCTGCTACGGCATGTGCGGCCCTTGCTGCACCTGCTGGACACGAGTTTGCGGAGATTGCTGCTACCACCAGTTCTGCGCCGACCATGATTCCGTGCTGGGTCAATGCGAAGGCGTCGATGATCCGCTGGACTGCATCGCGGGCTACTTCCCGGTGAACTTCGCCGTGGAAGGCTGCGACGGCGAGCTGTTCTAACACGAATTGCGTCGGGGTCGCGCCATGCGGCGATCGCGCGGGGGTCGATTCCGTCGAGCCTGATCCTGCATGCGACCATGCACCGTGGGAGAGGACTGGAACGCGCATGATCGGTCGATTGAGATGCACGCGCATCCAGATCGTCCCTTGCGGTTCGCTCCCCTATACGTTGCCCTCATGACCATGTCGCATCTCCCATCGGGTCACCGAGGCTTCGATGCAGCAGATCGCAATCGACAACACGCACATCCCCTTTCCCTCGACCTCCCTCGTCGGGCGCTCGAACGGACTTGCCGCCATTATGGCGATGCTCCTTCGCCTAGTTGCCCGGCAACGATTGATTCATATGCCGCCTGCAACCTGGCCCGGACGGAGGTGCCATGTGATGCCGTCCTCTCATCCACCGGCTCACCCAGGTGCTCCCGGCGCAGCTCGGCCATGAATTCATCCCACATCGCCGGGCCACCCTCCTCCAGCACCTGGGCGCGAATGCTAAGCTCTTCACTCACCGGAAGATGCCGGCGACCCCAGGCGCCAAGCTGCACGAAGACCGGCACGAGCGCGATGCTCATCTCCGTGAGGCTGTAGATCGCCTTCTGCTTGTGTCCTGGGTCGTCAGCTTTGGTGATCATCCCCTGCCTGACAAGCATCCGGAGACGGTCAGCCAGGATATTCGAGGAAATACGTTCCTCCGATTGCAACATCTCCCGGAAATGCTGTTTGCCACCAAACATCATGTCACGGAGGATCAGCAAGCTCCATTTGTCGCCGAAAATTTCGAGCGAGAGATTGATCGGGCAACCCGATCGGTATTTGTCGTCCATCTCATGCCTCCATAGCAACATATTGCAGTATCCCAATTTCGGTGCTAATATGCAACTGGTTGTGATATGCAACCATTATGCGCGGTGAGCACTCGCCTTAATCCAGCGGAGGGAGTCCTGATGAAAGGCAACAAGACGAACGAACGAATGATCCAGGCAAACGGCGTCGACCTGTGCATTGAGACCTTCGGCGATCCCGCCGACCCGGCGATCCTGCTCATCGGTGGCGCGGCCGCCTCGATGGATTGGTGGGAGGACGAGTTCTGCCGGCGACTCGCGACCAGTGACCGCCATGTGATCCGATATGACCTCCGCGACACCGGACGGTCGACCAGCTCCGAGCCTGGCGCGCCGGACTATTCACAACTCGACCTGGCCGCGGACGCCGTGGGAATTCTCGATACCCTCGGCATCGACCAGGCCCACATCGTCGGTATCTCGATGGGCGCCGGCATCGGGCAACGCCTGGCGCTGGAGCATCCGAACCGGGTCGCTTCCCTCACCCTTTTCTCGACCAGTCCCGGTGGGCCAGGAGGACCCGACAATCCCGATCTGCCACCGATGTCAGACAGGATCAAAGCCATGTTCAGCGAACCCGGTCCGGAGCCGGATTGGTCCAACCGCGAAGCGGCAATCGGCGCCATTGTCGAGGGCGAACGGACGTTTGCGGGCACGCTTGCATTCGACGAGGCGCATGTGAGATCGCTGGCAGAACGCATTGTCGATCGAACAGGCAACATCGCATCGAGCATGACCAACCACTGGATTCTGGAGGGCGACGGGCCGATCCGGCCCCGTCTCGGTGAGATCACCGCGCCGGCGCTGGTGCTGCACGGCACCGCGGACCCGCTCTTTCCGTACGGACACGGCGAAGCGCTGGCCAGGGAGCTCTCCAACGCCCGGTTGATCCCGCTGGAAGGCGGTGGACACCAGTATCCACACCGGACGCTCTGGAATATCGTCATCCCTGCCATTCTGGAACACACTGCGCCGCCTATCACACCCACTTAAGCGACTGGCGCACGCGTACAAGGGCCGGCACAAGGCCGGCCCTTGCGGTTCAGGCGAGCTAAAAGGATTTCGGCCCGCAAACCTCCGCTGTTTACGTGACCGCCACCGGCGATTCCCCACCCGGCGAATCGCTCCCCTGGTCGCGCACCCGGAACCAGTGCAATCCCACCGCCACCACCAGGAATGTCAGCCCAATCGCATCCTGCAACGGTCCCGTGTACAGCAGGAACGCGGCCGAGACCAGCAGGATCGCCCGCTCCACCAGGTTTGCCTTTTGCAGCACCCAGCCTCCCACCCCTGCCACCAGCGCCACAATCGCCAGGCACGCCGTCGTTGTCGCCAGCAGGATACCGCTCAAATCACCAATCGCCAGCAGGTGCACCCCGTCGGTGGTGTTGAGCGTGAACATGAACGGCACCACAAAGGCCGGCAACGTGTACTTCCATGTCACCATCATCGTCTTGAACGGATTGCCACCGGTGATGGCCGCCGCCGCGAACGGCGACAGCGCCGTCGGCGGCGACACCTCGGACAACACCGCATAGTAGAAGATAAACATGTGCGCGGCGACATCAGGCACCCCCAGCGAGATCATCGCGGGCGCCGTGATTGACGCCGCGATGATGTACGAGGCCGTGACAGGAACCGCCAGTCCCAGCACCCAGACCGCAACGCCGGTGAACGCCACCGTCAGGAACAGGTTGCCGTTCGCCAATTCGACAATCAGGTCGGACATCTTCAGGCCGAGACCGCTGAGCAGCATGATCCCGACGATGATGCCCGCCGTCGCGGTGGTCGCCGCCACCGAAAGCGTTCCCACCGAGCCCGCCCGGAGCGCTGACGCCGTCCGCTTCGGGGTCAGCGCGGTGTCACGCCGCAGGAAGCTGAGCAGGAACGCCAGGATGATCGCCCAGAACACCGCCGTCATCGGCGTGAAGCCCATGATCATCAGCACCACAATCGCGACCAGCGAGGTGAAGTGGTACCAGTAGCGCACGGTGAGTGTCTTCAGCGGCAAGGTGTCGATCAGCACCGACGTGGTCCCCATCTTCCGGGCGTCCAGCTCGATCATCAGGAAAATACAGAGGTAGTAAAGAATGGTCGGGATGATCGCCATCTTGATCACTTCGAGATAGGAGATCTGCAGAAACTCGGCGATCAGGAACGCCGCCGCGCCCAAGGTCGGGGGTGACAGGATCGCGCCGATGCCACCGGCCGAGAGCACCGCCCCGCCTGACTCACGGTCGTAGCCGGCCTTTTTCAGCATCGGCCAGGCAACCGAGCCCAACGTCACCGTTGTCGCGACCCCACTGCCGGAGACCGTGCCCAGCAGGAACCCGGCGATGGTGGTGGTGCGTCCCGCGCCCGACGCTTTCCGCCCCGTAGCCGCGAAGGAGAAATCGAGGAAGAACTTGCCCGCGCCGGAATACTCCAGCACCGCGCCGTAGATGGTAAACAGGATGATGTAGGTGGCCGCCACATCGAGCGGCACCCCAAAAACACCTTCGAGTGAGATGTACAGCGTGCCCACAATGCGATCAACATCGTAGCCGGGATGTCCCCACGCGCCGGGCAGCTCGTAACCCCATTTGCCGTAGGCCAGCAGCAGCACCGCCAGGGCCGGAAGAATCCAGCCGATCGTGCGCCTCGTCGCCTCCACAATGAGGAGGATACAGATCGCGCCCATCCAGACATCCGTCTCGGTGGGTCGCGCGGCGCGGTAGATAAAATTGTCGAAGTCATACAGCGGGTAAAGCGACACTACCACCGCGGTGATCGCCAGCACGAGGTCGGGAGTCGTGATCCCATCTCCGCCCCGCAGCGCCGGATAGATCAGGAATATCAGCACAGCCCCAACAGCGAGGAGAGCCGTGAAGGCGATGCTGAAACCGGTCAGTGGGTACAGCAGAATCGCGATCGACGCCATCGTCAGCAGGACATCCGGGATCCCGGCGACGCGCGATCCTCGCCATTTCGCGGGATACAGCAGGAACGTCAGCACCAGGGCGAAGGCCAGGAAGCTGGTGCGATAGACCTGTGTCGCGATGGGAGTGCGGGTGGCGTACAGCGCGTACAGGGAGAGCGCGATCGCAATCCCCGCCACGACGATCATCCAGAACCCGGTGAGGTGGCGGGTGGGACTCTCGGCCTCGTAATCCTCGACATTCACCTCTTTCAGCGCGGTGGCGCTGTCGGTGTCGAAGCTGTCATCGTGCTGCTCGTCCCGCTGATCGTCTCGCGGTATTGTCGTTTCCGTCATTCCGCGTCAGTCTCCAAGAGCCAATTTGATACGCGATACTCGATCTCGTAGCGCGTACCCGCAGACTGTCCGTTTGTGGTCACGCAGAATCTAGTCTGTTGCCATCCTGGGTACCATGTCACAAGGACGTTGTCATGCTGAGCAAGGCCCGCATGGGCCGCTGTCGAAGCATCTCTATCGCACAGTGAGCCATCGTGTGCGTGAAATCCCTATCACCATGCGTTCTTCAGGGTGAGATGGCGGTACCCTGGATCGAGATCCTTCGACTCCGGCCTAACGGCCTTCGCTCAGGATGACAATGAAGTTGTGTCAGGGCACACTACATGTCCACCGCCCAAACGCCATTCACGCTCCCGCATCACCGCACCCGTCCCCGAGCCACCATGCAACCAGCGGCACCTGCCTCACCGACATCGTCGCGGCGACGGAGCCGTCCACCTGGTCCGCCAGGGAAATCTCTTCCGGGCCGAATTGCAGCCTGTGTCGCCCGATCTGGTCAACACGAACAGGAAGCGCACTCGTCCGGAGCGAGGGCACAACCACCCGGAACCCGTTGTCAGTCCGCTCGACATTCCCCTTGTACGCGTAGTATTCGGCGGCGGCGGCAATATCGGTTTCGATCCCGACGCGCACCAGGTCCGAACCGTCGGCTCGCCAGGTCTCCCGCACCTCGCCGCCGTACATGGAATGCGTGAACACCAGCGTCACGGTCGAGGCGGCGTCCAATCGCCGGCAGGCGAGGATCGTGCCTTCATCGATGGTTGCCACCTTCAGCACAGTGACCGGTTGCAATGCAATCCCGGCAAGGGCAATGACCGCCAGTGTCGCCACAATGGACCATTGCCCTCGCCGGAAAATCACGTGTCACTGAGTTCCATTCGCGCCGGGCTCAGCTTGCCGGTGTGGCCGCCGGCGTCGCCGCTGGCGTTCCACCCGCGCCCTGCTCCTCGAAGTACCGCAACGCACCCGGATGGTATGGCAACGCCTCCGAACTCATCGCGTTGTCGAGCGTCAGCTCCTTCGCGGCGGGATGCACGGCCACAAGCTGGTCCTTGTTCTCGAACATCGTCTTGACGATGTCGTAGGCAAGCTGCTCGTCGAAGTCGCCACGCACGACGAGGATGTTCGGCACGACAATGGTGTCAACGGGCTCCGTCTGGTTCGGATAGGTCTCCGCCGGAATCGTGTCGACGGTGTAGAACTGACCGAAGTTTTCTTTCATCGCGTCGACGTATTCCGATGTGTCCAGGATCTTCATGGACACATTCGGCGTCGCGCCGAGGTCGGTGATCGCCGATGTTGGCAGCCCACCGGACCAGAAGAATGCATCGATCTGACCGTCCTTGAAAGCGCCAGCCGATTCCGATGCGCCGAGCCGCTCCTGCTCGAAGTCATCCGGCGTGACGCCCGCGACCTCGAGCAGCCGCAGCGCGATCACTTCCGTGCCGCTGCCCGGCGACCCGGTGGAGACGCGCTTCCCGGCAAGATCCTCGACCGACTCGATGCCAGCATCCGGATTCACCACGACCTGGGTGAAGTTGTTGTAGAGCGTGACCAGCGACATGGCGTCGATCGGCTCTTCAAACGGGTCTTCGCCCTGGGAGGCGGCATAGGCGGTGTCAGACAGCACGAAGGCAAGATTGGCATCGCCATCGGCGATCAGGAACATGTTATCGACGGAAGCCGAGGTGACCTCAGCGGTGAAGGCGTAGTCAGGCAGCTCCTCGGACAGCATGTCGGCCAGGCCACCGCCATACGGGTAGTAGACCCCGCCGGTACCTCCGGTGGCGATGGACATGCGCTCCTGCGCCGACACCCCCGGCGCGACAACGAGCAGCATGGCGCCAAACAACAGCGTCAGTCGAAGCAATCGAGACTTCAGCATGGTTCCTCCTCTGATCCTTCCAGAACGCCCGACGATAGAGACGCCCCAACGAGATGCGGTGCCCAGCGGGCTGCCGCATGATATTCACTTCTTACCGATTGCCCGCAGTATAGCACTCACATGGCACAGGCCAATGCGTCTTGCCGTCCTGTTATCCATGTACGAACACTATTACCGGGTTCATATGGGGTATTTTTGGCAATTTTGCGAAGAAGCGAAACCGTTGGCACGGTCTCTGCGTTCATATGAGCAGAGGCACCCACTCCGCACGGAGCATTCCCAGCTACCCCGCGGTGCTGGCCCTCAATTGCAGACTCACCGGTCGACACCTCCCTTCCCTTCCCGTCGACCGGTGATGTCGCGCCAGTTGCCAATACATGCGTCCGATTTGCTCGAATTCCTGGCAATTCCTGGTAAATGTGCAACGTTTTGGCCGGTTGCCGCGTTTACATGAAAGAGGAGCCATCGCCGCACGGGTATACCAGCCTTCCCGTGGCGCCCTGGCCCTCGCGTGCGAGCTCACTGACCGGCGCCTCCCCCCATCCCTCCTTGCCGGCCAGTGACGTTTCGCCTCACCCCACCTCGTCTTCACCCCACCTCGTTATCGCCCTGGCCGTTGGGTGCCGACGGCTGCGCCCCACGCGAACGTATCGGCGTGTCAGCTCGTTGCAACAGCGACCGCACCCGCCCAATGGAATAGTTGGTTTCCAGTGAGATATCCCTGATCGATCGCCCGGATTCGTAGTGCCGCCGCAGCTCGGCACCGAGATATTCGGCCGTTTCGTCCTTAATGCGGGCATGCGACGGCAACAGCGGCGTCTGGATGGAACCACCGGCATACCCACGATGCACCTTCCCGCGCGGCACAACGGCGTCATCCGATTCGTCACCCCACACCGTCCATCCGGGTTCCGGGTGACGAGCGAACATCTCCAAATACGGCCCCGGCGAACATGATTCGATCAGTGGATATTGCTCGTCGGGCTTGCGGGAATGCTCCCGCTTGCGGGTTTCGATCATGTTGACCTGCCGCCGCGCCGGCTGGAGCGTGCGCATGCTGCCGCGCACCCCGAACAGCAACATCTCGGTCACGTTCCGGAAGTAGAAGCCGACACCGCGACCGTCCGGGCCACCGTCCTTGCGCCGCTTCGCCCAGATGATGTTCGAGACATAGCGGAATCCCCATGACTCCATGACCTTCAGACCGTCGGGCAAGAGGGCATTGGGCACCCACAGATAAAGATGCGCGTTTGATGCGGCACTGTCGGCAACAGGAAGATTGCAAATGTCGTCCATGGTCAACGTTGAATACCGGTCCAGTCGACGATGCTCGGGAGCAACTTTGCCGGTACGGTTGGTGAACCGCCACGGCGGGTCCGCCAGGATGGTCTTGAATCCACCATCAGTGGCAGGTAACGGCGAGGGTTCAATTGATTCCCGAAGCGGAGGGGCATATTGGGCCATGACGACTCCCATTTAGATCTTATGCGTATCACTATTTAGATCTTATCATATTATCCACTGAACGTACAGTGTCTACCACAAGGTTCGATGGTCGTTGAAGGCGTCTTCAATTTTCTCGAATCCATTGATTCGTGATGGCTCGATTCCCACGACGATTATCGGGCATTCACCACCGCCGCCAAGATTGATGCGCGGGATGATCTTGTCCCAATGGGTGGTCGAAGTTCCAAATTTCTTGCTTCCGGCAGTCCGCCCGGTTTTGATCACCGGCCCGATGTACCGCTGGAGCGTCGGTCCTCTCGTCACGATAACCCCGACCGCGAGCGCGCCTTCCCGATGAAGCGCGGCGAAGTTCAGCAGGTCTCGATCGAAAAACGGATCCTTGTTGTTCCATTCCATTTCAACCGCGACGCCGGGATAGTCCTCTTCCGCTGTGCCCGGTGCGAACATGTCGATCTCATGTCCTCTGGTCGAGTGAATCATTCGCTCATCGATCATCCTTGATATCGTGATGTTGCGCTTGCCCCAGCCGCGATCCTGAAGCAGCGAATCGAACCGGATCGTATGTGTCGCCCGGCTCCCACCACCTCTCGTGAGCTCGTCGAGATCGATGCGGAACTCCGTCAACACTGCCTGCAGGTCACGAAACCGATTCGGAAAGGCTTCGCGAAGGATTATGTCCGCATACCGCGTGACCCCATACTGGTATCCTCCCGGCAAGTCGCCAACGCTCGGCGCAATCACCATCCCTGCCGGTTCGGGCAATCCCTCGGCCAGAACCTCCTCGTCTTCACCCACAAACACACCTCAATATGAATCCAGTAACGTTCTTACAATGTAGATCTTCGATGACATTCCCGCAATACGCCTATCGCTCACCCTCTGCGACACAGCCTGTGATTTTTCGCCAATCAATGATTGCCTCAGTCAGCTGGGATGCGAGCCTTCGGGAAAGAGAATGTCCAACTCAGCGGCAACGTTCGCCAGCCGGCGATCACGGGTCCAGAGCAAGGTTCCGGAAGCGGCACGGGCCGACGCCAGGAGTTGGGCATCGACAAACCCAATGCCTCGTCCGTAAATCTTCGCTTCGGAAATGAATCCGAGCATCGCATCGTGCCCGATCACGGGCGCTTGAGGCATGGATGTGAGGAGTTGCAGGATTTCATCACGATTGCGCAAGGTACCGAGAGCCAGCTCACCTGTCACCCATGGATGCACAAGCACCTGGCTATTCTCCAGAAGAAGCACCACCGACAAGTCACCCTGGCGAAGATGATCGACCCACACCGAGGTGTCAACCAGGATCACGAGGCGTCGCCGCGTCTCCGGTGAATCTCCTCCAGCTCCGGCTCGCTTCCACCAAGCTTTGCGAGACGCCGGGCGCTCTCGCGCTCGATCAACGCCCGCAATGCCTCTCGCATCACGTCGCTGGATTCGCGCAATCCCGTCAGTCGCCGCGCTTCGGCAAGCAGACCTTCATCGATGATCACTGTGGCGCCCATGTGTCCTCCATTCAATGAAGAGATGTAGTGTATCCATCATACGCCGCTCCCACAGATCCATCCCCTGTATCCGATCTCTGCGACACTGCCTGTGACCTTTTGGCCTCTCGCGGCGTTCTCATCATGCAACCGTTGCATCCGGCTGACGAGCCGGATCACACAACTATCGAAACCGTTCGCCGTCGGGGAGCCAGCGATGCAGGCGTACCGCTTCGACAACTCAGGCGCCATCGTCGATGACGACGACGTGCTACCCGTCGAGCAGGATCGCGAGCTCGCCATCATCGCCGCCGCGAAGCAGAATCCGCACGCATTTGCCCCGCTTTACCGCCACTACGTCGGGCTGGTCTACCACTACGCGCTGGGACGGCTTCGCGATCCGCACCGCGCCGAGGATGCCACCAGCCAGACCTTCACCCGCGCCCTGCAAGCACTGCCGTCGTTCAATCCCAAAAAGCGACCCGACGGCACCACCTTCCGCGGCTGGCTGATGACCATCGCCCGCAACACCGTGATCGACGCCAGCCGCCGCCATCGCCCCGCCGACTCGCTCGACCTGGCCGCGCCGGTCTCCGCCGATCCGGGACCGGAGTACCTCGCCATCGCCAGCGCCGAGCGCGACCGGGTGCACGCCGCCATCGCGCGGCTGCCCGAATCGCAACGCCAGGTCATCGAGCTGCGGCTCGTCGGCCTGCGCGGCCCCGAGATCGCCGATGTGCTCGACATGAGCACCGGCGCCGTCAAAACCGCCAACTACCGCGCCTATCAGCGACTGCGCGAATTGCTCCGGGAGACCGATCATGCCTGATTCCCGCCTTCCATCCCACCAGCCGGACGGCTCCACTGAAGACCGGTTCCTGCACTGGGTCGATCACCTGGTCGATCCCACCACCGGCGCCGCGCCGCCACCCGATCCGGATTTCGCCGGAGTCGCCGAAACGGCGCACACCATCCATCGCGCCGCAGGGTTGGGGGCGAGCATTGCCCCATCGCCCGAGCGAGCCGATGCCATCTGGGAGAGCCTCATGCACACCAGTACGGGCGGACTCCATGTCCGCTCCATAACACCCGTCCAACCGGCTGCGTTCAACGGCAGCGCGCCGCCACCGGCGAAACTGCGACCCTCGGCAATCGCGCCCCGGCCAGGATGGCGATCATACCTGATGGCCACCGCCCTGTTCGCCGCCATCGTGGTCGCCAGCGCCGTCGCGCTGTGGCGAATCACCGATCCGCTCGACGGCCGCGATTCTGATGTCGCCAACCAGCCGGGCTTCATCGCCTCATCGACCCCGGCCACTGAAGTACAGTGCGACCTGACCAGCGATATGCCGGTCTTCGTTGGCTCCGTGCCGGACGCGCCGTTCCTCGACACCTACCTGCTACTCGACGACGGTGTACTGACGATGAATTGCGACCAAGCATCAACGACCATCGCCAGCGGCGTCGAGCAGGTGAAGCCAGCTGCTTGGCCGGGCGCCATTGCGCTGGTGATGCAGGATGGCACCGGGCAACTGGTGAATCTCTCCAATGGCGCCACCGTCACGCTGGGTTCGGGCGAGTTGCTGGATCATTCCGGGCAGGTCACCACCGCTCCCACGGAGTTCGTCACCGCCCCCCACAGCCCGTGGCTGGTCAGCATCGCCAACGGCAACCGCACCGACTGGCGCATTACCGACCTCCGCACCATGGAATCGCTGCTGCTGTCCGACGAGATCGGTGGATCATTGCCAGAGCCCCGGCTGCCATTGATCAGCAATGGGCTGTCTTCGCAATCAGACATTGCCAACGGCTCCGGGGTAGCGGTGATTGCCTTCATGAATGGCGAGTACGAGGCAGCCGACACACCGGATGCTGATGTGCATGCGGGCTCCCTGCCGACCCCCGGCGCCGCGCTGGTGCTGCCCGGCACGCTCGACGCACGTCGCTGGATCGATCTCTCACCGGCGGAAGCCAGGATTCCGATGCTCAGCGCTGGCGTCAGCGCGGACACATCGCTGCTCGCCTACGTCACCACTGCTGATACCGGAGACGAGCTAATTCGCATCGAGCGCACGACGAGCGGCGAAGATGTCGCCGAGATGCCTATCGATCAAGCCGAATGCCCGACATTCTCCAACCAGGTTCTCCTGTTCGTCGGCAACGAGCCAAAACTCCTCTACTCCGACGGATGCTCCATCGAGATTCTCTCCTGGTCACCGGACATCGAACGCATGCCCCTCGACCTCGACCTGCTGTCCGGCGACGTCAGGGTCTACCCAACCGCGGACCCTGACATCGTCCTGCTGGAACAGGGCGGAGGCGCGATGACCATCGATGTGACCAATGGCACGGTGATCCGGGAATTCCAGTACGTCCCGTATCTCGGCAATCAGCTGCAATTCAGTGATGGACACGGCTACGTCGGCGCCATGGTCACCGTCACTGCCGATGGCCCTAATGACCTTGCCGTGATTCAGATCGTCAACCCGGTCACCGGCAAGGTTCTGGCGGCAAGCCAGACCATCGGCGCCCATCCGATCCAGCTCACGCAGACCTACGGGGTGTCCCTGGTCCGTAATGGCACACTCGCAATCCTGCTGCTTCCGCCGGACAGCGCGATGGAAGTTCCACCTCTTCCACCAGCCGCCGTGATTGTGCTGGACGCCTACACCCGCGAGGAGTGGATGATCAAGCTACCGCCCTACGATGATTGGCTGCTCATCGCCTCGCCGGATGGCCGATATCTCTCCTATGTCCCGCTGCGGACGGTGCTGGATGGCGAAGAGCAATCGTTCATGATGAAATCAACCGGACCGGGTTCGGGCTGGGTCGAGGTGCCCGCCGGATCAGTGCCAGGATTTGTCATTGGCACGCATGACCTGCCGTCATCGATCACCGACGAGCCCGCAGTACTCGAAGCGCAGGAGATCACGCCGATCGTCGCTTCCCCTGCCGCCACTCCGGCGACACCGGTTGCGATCAGCAATGGGTGTGACCTCACGCAGGACATCCTGGTGGTCACTGACCGCGATACCCTCCCGTGGGATCGCACAACCGTCCTGCTCGACGGAGGCACGCTCTCGCTCCAGTGCGACGGAACCAGCACGATCGTGGCCGAAGGTGTCGCCGACGTTTGGAGCACCTACTGGCCGGGCGCGGTCATCATCACCATGGAGGATGGCACGCTGCACGGCGTCAACCTCCTCACCGGCGCGACCGGCGACTTCGGGCCAGCGAATGTGCTGACGGAGTCCATCTCACCGGACACCTGCTACACCTGCTCACAAGGATCACCGTGGCTCGCCATCCCCGGAAACACCCAGCTTACCGACTGGCGCATCGTCGACCTGAAAACGATGGAGTCCTTGCTGCTTTCCGACGTGATCGGTGGCGTGCTGTCGACCGCGATGCTCGCGAGAAACAACACCACCGGCGATACGCCAGCCGTGATTACCTTCCCTGGACGTCCCCCGACTTCCGGCGCGACGCCGGCGCCATCTGAAACACGCGACCTCCCGGAAGCGTCACTGCCATCAAGCAACGCCGCCCTCGTGATCGACGGCTCGCTCGACAATCACCGCTGGACCGAAGCGTCGTCGGTGCCACAGGTGTCGGCCTCGGTCAGCCACGGCGATTCGCTGCTGGCCCTCGCCGTTACCGATGATCTCGGCATGACCGTCCGCGTCGAACGTGTCGACACGGGCGAGCTGGTCGCTGACACCGGAATCGACCTCGGCGCTGGTGACGGCTTCTTCGTGCTGGACGACGGCGCTGGCCTGCTGCACCTCACCGACGAGCGGCTCGATCTCGTCACCTGGAATCCGGAGCTCGCGACCGGGACACTGCTCGAATTCGAAACCGGCCAGGGGCTGCCCCAGATGTTCCTCACCGCGAACCCGGACGTCATCATCGTTAGCCTGATAAACTCGCTCGGGGAGAGCGTTGGCTATCTCGTCAACACGTCGTCCGGCGAAATCATCGAGGTGCCGGGCCTGATGAGGTCAGCGCTCCAGGCGGTCTATTCCGAGGGAATGTTGCCACAATTCGTGCTCGCCGCGTCTCCCGCCGGCAGTGACGGTCGCCAATCAACCATCCGGATGATCGATGTGACGACCGGTGACGTTGCCGTCGAAAGTGACCCGGTCGAGTTCGATCCGGCGCAAGTGGCCCTGCGTCTTTCGGCGCTGCGAGCTCAGGGCACGATTGGCGTCAGTTTCTACAAACCGGGGCACGCGGTTGTGCTGAACGCGCTGACCGGGGAGACGTTCAGGATCGAAGCGCCAACCGGTATTGAGGATTTCGCGGTCGATAAGGAGTGGTACTTCTACCCAAGCCCGGACGGCGAGTTCATCGAAGCCGGCACGCCGAACTTCCAGTCATCGCCCGAAGAAACGCGCTGGTTCGTGCGGCGGCTTTCACCGGAGTCGGAGTGGGTCGAATCGCCGTCCGGTTCGCTGTCCGCGCTCATCGTGGGATCGCACGCATTGTCCCAGGATGGCAACCAGCACCCATAGTGGTGTCTCCGTAAACGCGGACGGCGATGCCTGTGGACACGGACGGCGATGCCTGTCGATTCGGGCTCAGATGCCCGAGTTCTCACCTCCTGTCGTCAAGAATGGGAGCGCCATGCCATCACCCACTGGCTCCGAACCTGCGATTCGTCGGATCAGTGGGGTCGTAAGGGCGACTTCCATCAGGATACTCGTTCCGTGTGCGCTCCCGGACCTGGTATGAGTACCTTGCCACGAGGGGTTGTCACGGTACTGAGTCCTGGGCAGTCCCGCCAACCAGCCAGCCAACGCAGGACCGGCTCCGGCGCAAAGCTGGGTGTTGAACGATTACAACCGATGCTCGGCTACCGTTGCGTCGTTCAGGTTGATGCCCAATCCCGGCTCGATCGGCAACAGGATGTGACCGTCAACGATCTCTTCACCTGGCGTGATGAGGCTGGCTCGCCACGGCGCCTCACCCCATGCATACTCCAGCGAGCGCAAGGACGGCATCGCCGCCGCGGCATGCGCGCTTGCGATCATCGCCACCGGCCCGCTCGGGTTGTGTGGCGCCACGGCAATACCGCGCGCCTCCGCCATCCGGGCAATCGCCATCAAGGCGCTGATACCGCCACAGTGCTTGACGTCCGGCATGACGACATCCCAGATCTTGCCCGCGAGGTAGGGCCAGTAGCCCTCGATGCCAAACAGCCCTTCGCCGCCGATCAGCTCCAGATCCGCCACCCGCGACCGCAGCCGCGCCAGCCCGTCGATATCCTCTGCCTGTAATGGCTCTTCGAACCAGGTAACGTCGAGTCGCCGCAGCTCTGTCGCAACCTCGATCGCCGTGGGAACATCCAGGCGACTGTGGCAGTCGACCAGCACGTCAACCTCGCCGCCGACGGCATCACGAATCGCCGCCACCCGATCGAGCCCCGCCCGCACGAGCTTTCGTTGCTCGCGATTGCGGATCTGTGCCCGCACCACGCCATCGAAGGGCGCGCACTTCACCGCTCGGAACCCCTGCTTCACCGCCGTCGCCGCCGAACGCGCGAAACCCTCCGGCGATCGATCTTCCGTGCCGCGATTCACATTGGCGTAGAGCGGGATCCGCTCCCGCACCGGACCGCCCAGCATCCGAAAAACCGGCAGGCCCGCGGCTTTGCCCGCCAAATCCCACAATGCCTGCTCGCAGGCCGAGACGGCCGTCGCTGAGGCGATACCATCGACGATCCCCCGCAACGCCGTTGTCGCCGCCACAACCGCACGCGGATCCCGACCGCGAAGCAAAGGCAGGCATTGCTCCCGCAGGATCGTGGCGACGACCGCGTCGCGCGCCGGCCCACTTCCGCCGTGCGACGCCTCGCCGATGCCGGTCAGCCCTTCATCGGTTTCGAGCTTCACCAGCAGCCAGTCGCCGCGCCGGTTGACACCGACGAGGATGATGTCAAGGTTGGTTATTCGCAATGTCGTCTTCCCTTCTTGTCCCAGCCGAGCCGGGAGCCCGGCACACCATCATCACCTTGCCGACCCGACGCGCGGGTTCATGCACGAGTCCGCTGGGTATACATCTCCCAGTCTGTATCCGACGTTGCAAGACCACAAGTCCCTCCTCGGCAGGATACTGTCTTCAGACTCGGTGTAGTCTTCCATCAGAACAACCCCACCGACTCACTGCAGAAAGGCATGGAATGGAATCCCTCGTCATCCCGAACATCTATGGCCTTGTTCGACCCGTGGAAGACCCAGTGAATCACATCCTCCTGCAGGAACGCTGGAAGCCCAACACCGACCCGGCGAACTCCGGTCGCTTCGAGCTCCCAGGAGGCAAGTGGCGCGCCTTCGAACCGGCCCTCGCCTGCCTTGGGCGCGAGATCGCTGAGGAAACGGGATTGCGGGTCGAGACCGTCGATGTTCCCCATCAGGAATTCGCGCTCGGAGCCGACACGGTCGATGTGCTCACGCCGCCCATGGTCGTGCAGATGACGCGCGGCCCGTACCCGTCAGTGCTGGTGATCCTCCCGTGCCGCGCAAGCGGAACACCGGCGAGCCGCGGTGACGGATCGCGAAACGCCGCCTGGCACGACATTGGACTGCTCAGGGAGATGATCGATTCGGAGCCGGGACGATTCACCGCGCTGACCTATGCAGTGTTGCACCATGCGTTCAATGATGGAACTCTCTGATTGTCCACGGCGGCGGCGTAACCACATGCAGAGGCTGGCCCCCGAGCCCGTCCTGACGCTGAGGGGAGTGAAGGCGAAGCATCACCACTGACGACTGTAGCCTCGGACTGATAATGGTCCAGGTTCCCGAACACAACACAATCTCCTCGGCGCACGGCCTCCGGCGTTCCTTGCGCGGCGGCATGAAAACGCAATTTCACCCGTAGCGGCGTCACGCGGCGTGCCGGTGCCCCCAACTCCCCGATAACCCACGATCGTGTTCCCGTCGTTGCTCAACCTCCCCAACCGGCACTGGTGGCCGGGGCCGGCTGATCTTCCATGCCAGCGCCAGCCCGGCCAGCGCCACCAGCGAGCCAACGACGCCGTCGAGCAGATAGTGGTTCGCGGTGGCGATGGTCGCCAGGTACATCACCAGCGGCATCAGCACCCCGAACGCCTTCGCCCAGCGATTCGACGAGCACCGCACCACAGCAAGCCCCATAAGAAGGTTCCAACCGACGTGCAGGCTCGGCATTGCCGCGTACTGGTTCGTGAAGGCGGGCGGTTGCAACAACCGGTAGGCATTCGAATGCTGCGTGACCGTATCGATGAAGCCATAATCGGTCAGGAACCGGGGCGGGGCCATCGGCAACAGCACGAAGCACACCAGCCCAATCGCGCCGGAAAGCAGCATCGCCGAACGATACATGGCGAACTGCTCGCGATGCTTCCAGATCAGCCAGGTCATCGTCCCGGCGATCACCGGCCAGTGCCCGAAGATATAGACCCGGTTGGCCAGCGTCGCCAGCCAGTCGTACCGCAGCACCTGTGCCTGCAACCAAGGCTCGTGAAATATCCCCAGCCGTTCCTCGAAGGCGATCAGTGACTCGGCATGGAAGACGGCAAGGTCGACTCGAGTCTCCATCAGGCCACGCACGAAAAAGTAGAGGATTGCGCCAAGTGTGATCGCCAGCACCTCTCGTGCAACACGCATTCCGCCGGACATCGTCACGGACGGGCGGCCAGGTTTGGCAGGGTCAAGCGTCCTCGTTCCATGCAGGGATCCGTGTCCTGGCGCTGTCATCATCCTGCTCATGTTGCTGGTCTCCTCGGCCACATCCATCAAAACCCCTGCCATTCAAGGTGCGGGCAAACTATCGCACCTCCATCGTGCGGTTTTTGAAGGCGAATTCGAAGCAGGGAGGCGGGAGTGTTCGCGGGATGGATATCCCCCCGTTGCAGGGGCAGGTTTTCCAGCGGTCACCGCCACATTCCCCGTCTGCCTTTCTTGTTATTGACGCGATCTTGTGGAGAATATGAGAAACAGTCGACACACCGGGAGACGAAAACGAAGTACCCATGGACGGACCCTGTGCGGCCGAATGGAAGGACGGGACTCATGAGCGCGCCAACCACCATCTCGCGTCGTCCATCGCCGCTGCCCGTCGAGCTGACGCCCCTGCTCGGTCGAGCGCGCGAATCGGATCAGCTGCTGGTGATCCTCTCCGATTCATCGAATCGGCTGGTCACCATCACCGGACCCGGTGGCGTCGGCAAAACCCGCCTCGCCCTCCATGTCGCCGCGGCCCTCCGCGCCGACGGTGATCACGCCGAGGATGCCGTCGCCTTCGTCTCCCTCGCCTCCATCCAGGATCCCGCCCACGTCCTCCCCACCATCGTCCAGACCTTCGGCGTGTTCAGCGACGCCCAGGACGCCCCCGAAG
>Ga0209176_10000035_pt1 | contig 39926 bp, 39 predicted proteins | sample NGEPer11B_FD_184511 | JGI IMG/M metagenome (GOLD analysis project Ga0209176, IMG submission 184511) | Arctic peat soil microbial communities from the Barrow Environmental Observatory site, Barrow, Alaska, USA - NGEE Permafrost305-11B... | ecosystem: Environmental > Terrestrial > Soil > Wetlands...
CCCTCAACCAGCAACGCGCCGGTTGTGTGTAGGGTCCGACCAGGGAGCCTGTCCTGAGCAGAGCGAAGGATGTCGGGCCGTTCGCTACATGATCGATCCTTTCGGGCATTGGCCGTTCGTCGTTGCCACCGTGCATCGATGGTTCATCGTCCCTTCGGACGGCCGGGAGCCTCGCCCTGCCGATGGGCGAGGTCTCACCAGACCGGTAGTCTCGCCCTGCCAATGTTTCGAGGCTCCACCGCGCAAACCCCCGGCTCTTGCGCGCCACCACCACCAGTGTCACCCTGTGGTGAGCCTTTTCCTCGAATCGGGACCGGAATCTTCACCAACGCCTTACCAGAAGGACCACCCCATCATGCGGCACCAGCCACCCGGCGACACCTCACCCCGCTTTGCCATCGTGCTCGGGCAGCGCGCCTCCTGGCCCGAGCTGCTCGCCCGCACCCGCGAAACCGAAGCGCTCGGATTCGATGGCCTCTATCTCGTCGACCATTTCTACGGCCTGTTCGATGTCAACGAGCCCACCCACGAGGCGTACACCATGCTCGGCGCCCTCGCCCCCTTCACCCAGCGGTTGCGGCTCGGCGTGATGGTCAGCGGCAACACCTACCGTCATCCGATGGTGCTGCTCAAGCAGGCGATCACCGTCGATCACGTCTCCGGTGGCCGCGTCATCTTCGGTGTTGGCGCGGGCTGGACCGAACGGGAGCACGAAGCCTACGGCATCCCCCTGCCGCCGGTGAAAGAGCGGGTCGACCGCTTCGCTGAGGCGCTGGAGATGTGGGAGCTGCTGCAGCGGGAGGAGCGCTCGACCTTCGATGGGGAGTATTACCAGCTGCTCGACGCGCCCTTCCAGCCGAAGTCGCCGCAACGACCGAGGTTGCCGCTGCTGGTCGGCGCGTCCGGGAACCGGATGTTGAAGCTCACCGCCCGGCACGCCGACATCTGGAACACGGTTGGCACGCCGGAGGAGGCGGGTGAGAAGAACCGCCGCCTCAATGCGATTTGCCACGAGCAGGGGCGCGACCCCGCCTCGCTGATGCGGGCAGTCAGCCCATCGATCAACCTGCTCGCATCGGTGGATGCCTTTGTTGCGGGTGTGAACGCCTACCACGAGGCCGGGTTCCGCGAGATCGACATGCCGTGGCCCCGCACCGAAGCCGAGGTGCCGATCCTGCGGCAGGTCGCCCGCGACGTGATCCCGGTGATGCGTGGCCTACCGGTCCCGGCGTCGAGCGATGGTGGTGACGGCTCTCGCGCGCTCCGGCCAGTTGTCGCGGAGGATGTCCCGCTTCTCGCGGAGATCATCGCCGCCCTTGGCGACAACAACGCCCGCCGCGTGCTCGATGTGCTGATCGACCATCCGGACGAGCGTTTCGACGCCGCGACATTGCGGGATCGCCTTGGCCTGGCGCGGCACGCCGATGTTGCGCGGGCTGTCGCCACCATCGGCGCGGCGCTCGCTGATCACGGCCTCGCCCGACCCTGGAACGAGGCCCAGCGCGGCTACCTCCTCCCGGCTGAGCAAGCCGCGATACTCCGCGCCGCCAGCGACAATGCGTAGGGCGTTTGGTTGCGGGGTGGCCGCGGAGCAACCCGTGAAAATGAAATTCGGGTTTGGATCTCCCGAGAGTCTACGGATAGACGCTCAGCCCCATCCCATCCATCACGTTCCACATAGCCATGAACTCGTCCCAGCCATAGAATCTCCACACCGCCGTGCCCGGATCGGTCAGGTAGACGCCGGTTTCGTCGTAGCCGTAGGCCACCATCACGTGCATCCACTGGGTGAGCTTAAAGCGCGTGCCATCGGGCGCCCAGGCGTCGAAGCTGTCGACGTCGCCCCGCATCGCCAGCCACATCACCGTCGGTCGACCCTGATCGAGCGCATCGGTCAGGACGGAGCGCTCACCAGCGGCGTAAAAGGCGTCACTTTCGATGCCGAGCTGCGACAGCGCCCCGTTGAGCGGCTCGTTGTAGACGCCATAGTCGGTGGTGTTGCCCCAGTCGCCATGGATATTGCCGCGATAGCCCAGGTGCGGGTTCTCGTTGAGCGGCACCAGCTCTCCCACGTCGTATTCGGAGATGGGGTGCCCTGCTATCGTCGCCGCGATATGCACCGACGCATACTCGCAGCTCAGGTGGCGCTGTTGCTGGTAGAGAAATGCGCCTGAAAGCGTTGTGCCGTCTTCGGCCGCGGGTTCGGACACGAAGGGCAGCGACGAGCGGAACTGGACCGCGAGCAGGGCGACCAGCCCGATCACGGCGATGACCACAAACATCGCGATCGGAGGTCGCCGGGCATGGCCATCCGCGGGTTGATGACCCGCAATGTTTCCCGCCTGCATGATCGTCCTCCCCTGCCTGGTTTTCCGATGCCGCCCCGCAAGACCCGGCTATCGATGCATCCGCGCTTCACCCGTATTAACGACAACGATGAAACGGCATTGATGGTTGTGCTTTTTCATTATCTCGCACCTGGCAATTCCGTCCATTCGATTCGATGGTGGGATTCGTGATGGCGACGATCACGGCGTAGCTGCTCCCTTGTCCTGTTGCGTATGAAGCCGGATTGGTTCATTGCGATGCAACGTCGCGACAGCCAGCGCTCAGCGCCGGTTCGCGATGGCGTGCAACCGGTCACTGATCCGCCCGAAGGCCTCACGCAGACCGGCTGGCTCGATCACCGTCATGTCGTACGGAATCCCCATCAGGCGCCAGGCAAACCACTCCAGGTCGTCGGCGCTCGCCATCAGCATCGTGTGGTCATCGCCATCCGGTTCCAGCACGGCGAGGGCGCGGGGAATCTCCTTTCGCACATCCTCGATCGGCGCCGCCACGCGCACCGCCACTTGCCATCCTCGCGACATGGCGAGGGAGGCTTCGACAGCCGCCAGGGGATCGGTGTCCGCGGGGCGGTCGAATTCGTCCGGCAGGAGGTCAACCCGGCGGATGCGATCCACCCGGAACGTGCGCCGATCCTTCCGCATGTGGCACCAGCCGTGCAGGTACCAGCGACCGAACAGCGCCACTACGCCATAGGGATCGACCTCGCGGGCGCTCTCGTCGCCATCGCGCCGGCTGTAGCGCATCCAGACGCGGTGGTTGGTCAGCGAGGCGTGGGTGAGGATGGTGAGAATCTCCGGATCGGGGAACACCGCCCCCGCATCCCAGAGCCCCGACGGGACAATCACGCCGTCGCGCACATCGTTCAGCTTGCGCGCTAGATCGGGAGAGAGCACGCGTTCGATCTTGGAAATTGCCCGCTCGGCCGGATGATCGACCGAGGTGATGCCCTGCGGGCGCGCCGCGATGATCGCCAGCACAAGCCCGATCGCCTCGTCGGCGCTGAACATCAGGGGCGGCAACCGGAACCCGGAGTACAACCGGTATCCGCCGTAGCGTCCGGGTGTGGGCTCGATCGGGATGCCCATCTCCTGCAACGCGCCGACGTAGCGACGAATGGTGCGGCTGCTCACGCCGAGACGGTCCGCCAGTTGTGGACCGGTGATGCCGGGACGATCCTGCAGTAGCTCCAGCATCGAGAGAATGCGGCTGGCTGGCCGGGTTGCTTCCATGCGAGTTCCTCTTGCCGCCGGGCGACGTGGGTGGAGCGGACGGCAAATCGTCTCTGCTCAGCGCGCTACGGAGCCGGGATACCCATCGACCGGACCGGTCCGACACACAATCGTCACACTGCCGTCACAAACGTGCAATCGTTTTCGGCTTACCTCATGCGTGGGGGCTGGCACCGTCGCTGACCGCCGATGGAGGGCCGCGTATCCGAGTCGAACAAATGATCGAGTATTCGCCTACAATGCGGACTCAAACTGTCCTGCTTCGCTTGTATCATACAACGAGTGGAATGAACACCACGATCCGGGTCCGAGCAACGAGGAATGACGCGACAAAGCACCCGAACAGGAGCACCACGATGGTAGGGATTCGCATGATTGGAAAGTCCGCATTGATCGTGATCGACGTGCAGAACGGCGTGATGGAATCGTCCTGGAATCCGGGCGTCGTGGTAGGGCGCATTGCCACGCTTGTCGAGCGGGCCCGGCGCGAAGGCGTGCCGGTCGTTTATGTCCAGCACGAAATTCCGGCCTATCCGCCGATGGCGCGTGGTGGCGAAGGCTGGCGGATCGACGCCCGGATCGCGCCACAGCCGGGTGAGACCGTCGTCCCGAAGCAGTTCCAGGATTCGTTCGCCAACACCAGGCTCGCTGACGTGCTCGACGCGATGGATGTGACGCACCTGGTAATTGCCGGCGCCCAGAGCGACGTCTGCATCCGGGCGACGACGTTCCGGGCGATGTTCGAAGGCTGGCAGGTGACGCTCGTCGGCGACTGCCACACGACAGAGGATTGCGAGGTGGATGGCGGCGTCATTCCCGCCGAGCAGATCGTGAAGCACATGAATGCCTCGATTCAGCACCTGGAGTATCCGGGGCGGTCGGTCGAAGTGGTGGCGCATGACGACGTGGAGTTCTCGGTTCCGGCACTTGAAGGAGTTGCGTGATGTTTGACTTGATTACCACACCACAGCTCATCGAAGATCGTCAGGTGTTCCTGCGAACGTTGGCCCAGCCACGCTTGCCGTCGGTGGAACGCAGCGCGGCTCGGCAGCGTGCCGGCCATCTGCTGATCCGGTTCGGACAGTGGGTCGAAGGCCGTTGCCCGGAGATAGCGATCGAGCCAAAGGTGAAGGGATCTTACCGAACGGCGTAACACCACAACCTCAATCTGTGGAACAGGGCGGCCTCATCTCGAGGTCGCCCTTCCTGTGCCGTTCGATGGGGCGTCTGTGAGCCGGGAAGGGTGCAATTGTCGGCAGGCCACGCACGGCGCCAACAATCGCGGCAACCGTGCCTGACTGCCACCCGTCGTCTCTCCGGGGATTGACCATTTGGGGCTAATTTTCGGAATACCCCCCTCGTCTCGCGGTTCCGTCGTCCGGCACACGGTGTTAGGGTGGGACCAAGGGTCTCCAAAAGGAGACCGTGACTTAGGAGGAGGTGCAGAGATGCGCCGTCTTGGAGTTGTCCTGCTCGCTGTTACGATGCTGTGCGGAGTGTTTGCGATTGGCGGGAGATATGTTGTCGCGCAGGATGCGACACCTGCCGCCGCGGACCACCCCTTTGTTGGATCGTGGATTATCGATACCGAGCCGGAGAACCCGAATGACCCGTTGCACATCTCCACCGCGACCGCCGATGGCGGCTATGTCGAGGTCGAACCCCAGGCAACCTCGGTGGGAGCATGGGAAGCCACCGGTGACAACACCGTGACGCTTAATATCCATTTCCTGCTGGGCCCGCAAGGCGGCATGGGGACCATCCGGGCGAATATCGAGGTTGCTCCGGACGGGCAATCCTTCACCGGCACCTACACCGTCGAGCTGGCCGGTCCTGATGGTTCGTCGCCAGGCGAAGCGGGACCAAACACCGTCGAGGGGGGGCGGATGACAGTGGAGCCGCCGGGCACCCCGGTTGGGTCGTTCGAAGAGGTCTTCGGCGGGCAACCGGGCGGCACACCGGAGGCCACGCCCGCCTCGTAGCAGTCCTGTCCTGGTCAACGTGCTGATGGCAACGAGCGCCACCAGTACATCTGAGCACACAAGGCTGACGCTCCCTTCGATGCGCCAGCCCTGCATGCGAACACCGCCTGATGAGGCAGGGTAGGTTCCGACGCGTTCATGCAACCGTCGTGCAAACTGCCGTGGAGGTTGCCTTGTGCCGTGGTTCATCCCGACGATGCAGCCTCCCTCCGATTCGTTTCAGGCGACGCGCTCCATCATTCGCAGCAACCCCTGCATGTAACCGATGGCGTTGGCGCGGCCCCGGTGGCACCAGGCGGTGTCATCGTCCAGATGCGGCACGTGGTCGTCGAGCAGGAAGCCGGTGAATCCGCAGTCCCGCAGCGCCAGCAGCGCCTCGGCGGGATCGTAATTGCCCTCGCCGATGAAACACTCCTGAAATGCGGGCACGGTTCCCTGCACATCGCGGAAGTGAACGTAGAAAACCCTGCCGCGCGGCCCGAAGTGCTCGATTATTTCCATCACGTTCGTTGCGCCACCCGGCATCTCCGAACAGCAGCCCAGGCAGAGATCAAGTCCCCACGCCTCGCTCGGCGAAATCGACTCCGCGCGCTTGAAGCCTTCGACATTCCGGAAGAGCCGCGCGACCCCGCCGAGCATCTCCACCGGGGGATCGTCCGGGTGCAACGCGAGCTTCACGCCCGCGTCCTCAGCCACCGGGATGACCGCCTTCATGAAATACGCGTAGTTCTCCCACATCTGCTCTTCGGTGACGACCTTGTCTGGATCGTCGGAGAGCGCCATGCCGCCGAGCCGCTCGTCCCGCTTGGCGACGAAGTCGAGCTGGTCACTGCCGCTGGCCGCAGTGACGAGCGCCATGTCGAAGGCGGTGACGTGAACCCCGCCGCGTCCTGGTGCGGTGCGGGATGTGCGCCAGACGGAGTTGGGCATGAAGTGATAGCCGAGGATGGGGATGCCGGCGCGACCGATGTTGCGGATCGTCGCCTGGTAGTGCTCGATCTGCTCGTCGCGCCCCGGCAGGCCGAGCATGGCCCTGTCGTAGAAGTGCATCGGAACATTCTCGATCGCCTCAAGCGTGAGGCCGAACGCCTGGCAGCGCTCCACGAGGCTCCTGAGGTTCGCTTCCTCCCAACGGTGCTCGCCGGGGAGTCGCGGCGTGTTCATCTGGACGCTGCTGACGCCGATTTGCTGGGCGAACCGCAGTTTTTCGTCGGTCAGCTCGTTGAACTGACCGATCGCGAGTCGTATCGCCGGGTCTGCCATCGCTGCCTGTTCCTTCCGCGCTGGTTCGGGATTGGAAAGTGACATGGCGCATTATCCCGGCGGGGGCGGTTGCGTGCAAGGGCAAGGCTGCCAGAATAAAACAGTTTGGCAGTGTGGCAGTCTTGGTGGCGAGCGGGGTCAATTTCGTTGTAATGGCGGTGATTTATCAAGGCTGCCAATAATGAGGGAATTCTGGCAGCCTTGGCGGGATGGCGGGGCGGGACATCCACACCCGAACTGATCCGTGGTGAAACTGGCGTGGTCCAATCGAAGCTGCCGACCGGTGCAATCGGGCAGGTTCCTCCCCTTCCCCTTCGCGTTGCTCAGGGCCAGGGTCAGTACAGGCTGCGAGCCGAGTCTACCGGTCCTATGCCCGAGCATCGCCAAGGATGGATGCGATGGGAGGCGAATTGCGTGGAGGTTGGATTGGTGTTCTTCGGCCGAACTGCGGGCGTTGCGCGTCGAGGCGCCGAACTTCTCGCCGCTGCGGCGATTGGCAGGATATCCCCAATCGCCACAGCGGAAGCCAGAAGAGGCAGGAAGGCGCGAGACGTCGCACCTTCCTGTTAATAGCAGGGAGCCAGCTTGCATTTTCAGTTGGCGCGTACGTTCGCGGCCCTTCGAGGCTCTCCAAATCCCTGTACTACCGGTCAACCTTGCCTCTGACCCACTGGCTACCTCCATTCTATCAAGTGTCTGGTAGACTGTACGGACGGAACGTCGGGCCATAACCAAAGAGGTGGAAATGAAGGAACGGATGCAGCGGCTATATGGGTCGATGTCGCCGGCCGTAGCCGTTCTTGGCGCGGCTGTCATCGTTTTCGTTGCTGTACTGCTGGTCATGGTGCTTACCGGCAGAGCCGGAATTCCCGCCGCAATCATGATCGCTGCCATTCCTGTCACCATCGGCCTGCTCGGACAGTTTGTATCCAGTGACCGTCAGAACAAGCGGGAAATTGAAGCTAAGCTGCGTGAGAGAAAGAGTGGGGTCTACGAGGGGTTCATTCAGCTCTGGATGGACACCCTAATGAGGGGGCGGATTCAGCAAGGCCAAGGAAAGCGACAGCAAAATCCTAATCAGATTGCCAAGGACATGAATGAGTCCAACAAGGCGATGATGCTATGGGCTTCAAATGAGGTCGTGCAATCATGGACGCAGTTCCGGCGGAGGTTCAACAATGCTGACACGGAACAGTCGCAAGAGTGGCATATGGAGAATCTGCTCCTCCTGGAGAACATCATGCTGTTGATGCGGAAGGATATGGGTCACGACCCGCAGGGCTTGGAGAAGTGGGACTTGCTGTATCTATTTATCAATGACTTGGATGCCTACAGGAAACAGAACGAGGAAATCGAGAAGAAGCGTGAGGAGTTTCGCCGCAATAATCCGAAGGGTATTATTACTGGCTAGGATTTGGCAGCTTCTGATTCTCTTATCAAGTCACATGTTGACATAAACGTCAAACTCGTGAGCAACCGGCTACTGACAGCAAAACCCACCGGTGCGAAATCGCCTAGCCGGTGTGTCAAGCTCCCGTTCTTGTACTCGAATATCCCTTGGCTCCCCGACTTGGATTCGAACCGGGAACCTACCTGTTATGCATCGGTGGGTTGCTTCGGCCAGCCTGGCGGGGAATCTTCCCAGCTTTCCTGGCGACCATATGGCGTCAGGTCGAGGTAGGCATAGGTGAGTAGCAAATGGTCGACTCCGCGTCCCCCGGTCTGGTAGGTGTGGTAGATGTTTTCGCCATCACGCAGGAAGACACTCACTCCCTGGCCCTCGTCACCAAGCTCAGAGGTGACACCGAAATCCTGGTTGAATGTGCCGCGGCCGGAGGAGAACCACGGCAGGCTCCACCCCATCCGTTCCCGGTACGCCAGCAGCTTTTCCAGCGGAGCGCGCGAGATGACGGTGAAGGTTGTGTCGCGCTCGTGCAACAAGTCGACGGTGCCAATCTGGCTGGTCGTGCGGGTACAGCCGGGGCAGCCGGCGTCCCAGTCGGGATGGAACATGAAATGCTGGACAATGAGTTGCCGCCGCCCCTCGAACAGGTCGAGAAATGACGCGACGCCGGCCTCGCCGTCGAAGCGGTAGTCGGTATCGATTTTTACCATTGGCAATCGGCGACGTTCGGCGGCGAGTGCGTCTCCGGCGCGAGTATGCGCCTTTTCCCTGGCAAGGAGCCTGTCCCGGGCGGCTTGCCACTCCTCCCGCGTGACGACCGGTGGGAGCGCGACTTGCTGTACATCTGTACTCATGATTTGTAACCTTTCACGTGTCGTGCGAGTCGTAATGGATGGTCGAGAGCCAACCTGGCCTCACCAGTTCCATGGTGCCATTGGAAATGGGGTTACGCTTCTCCGGAATTGCGGTTCGACACACGTTATACCGAGTCCGGATGTATCGTGTGGGAGGCGGTAGCCGTCACCGTGCGCGTATGGTGGCCGCTGCGCAACCACTGGGCGGACAACTCCCGCGGAGGTTCGCCCCTACGACATATGCCATCGGCGTCATGAATAATTCGGGTTAGCGCGTCGCCATGATCCAAACATCACGGCACCCTTCGCAGCGCGGAACCGATGGGACCAGAGAACTCCCTGGCTTCCTCGCGCATGCGGGCGAGCTCCGCGTCCGGGTTCTCCTCGCCGAGGGACGCCATCGCGCTTCGGCGGCTCTGCACGCCGCTGCTGACCAGCGACACCGCGTTCCGCACGGCGCCGTCCCGGTCGCTCGGCAGCACCGGCGGCCAGATTGCGGATGTCTGTCGCAACCCGCCGATCTCCGCCCCGCCGAATGTCTCCAGCAGGTCGAGCAGCATCGCATTGCGCCGCGCGAAGACACCGTCCCACATCCGGCGCTTGCGATTGACCTTCTGCACCAGTGGTTGAATCTCGACCTCCAGCGCCGTGCCGGAGAGATCGCGTCCCGAATCGCCGAACGCGGTGCGGGGTGTTTCGCTGAGATCGTGCAACGTCCGGAACAGCAACTCGATGAAGGCGATGTGCGTTTCGGCGCCGCCCCCTTGCAACAGGTCGAGCAGGTAGGCTTTGGCCCCCTCTGGCAATTCCCACTTCGCGCCCGGTCCGACACTGATGCCGTCGGAGCCGTCGACGTTCTCCAGCACGGCGATCGGCGCGCCGGAAAGCTCCAGCACGCGGGAGAGCACCGTCATCCGCCGGTTGAGCTCCTGGCAGACATCGATCAGGTCGACCAGGTCGGAATGGCCCCAGATCGCATCCGCCATCGGATCGTTGGCGGCGATGATGTAGGGAATCCAGCCGTAAGGATTGGGATTGTCGATCACGACCTGCCCCGCCACCGTCAGCTGCCAGCGACGCTCGGTCCACGATTCGATCACCGGATAGACCTGGTCCGCGTCGAGCGCCAGTCGCGCGACCTGATCGGGCCGGACAACGTTCGCGATATCGCGACCATGCTTGCCGTAGGCGTGAACGACCTTCGCCACCGTCCACGGCTCGCCGGGTTCGTGATGCATGACCAGGGCGGCGGGATCCACCGCGACGACACGAGGCCGATGACCCTCGTCGTCCCAGGTGACCTTCATCGCCGCGTCACCAAGCACGGCGGCATCGATCGTCAGCGCCAGGTCGAGCCGTTCGAGATTGAGTGACGCATTGGTCGCGGCGAGCATCCGCTCAACCTGGTTGGCGTGATCGCGCGCCGCCACCGTGTCGTTGTCCGGGGCGACGGAGTACCGGACCGGATCCGGAAAAACGTAGCTGCTGGTTTTGCGAATGAGGGAGCGGGCGTAGTTGAAGACAAGGCGGGTTTCGTGGCGCTGGGCGCGACCGACCCACTGGTCGCCATCGAAGAAGGCGCGCAGGTCGGCATATCGCGCGAATCGGTCATGATCGGCCGCCGACGCGGTGCCGGCGGGCCAGACGGAGGGGTCAGGTGACCCAAGATCGCCGTAGCGATGGTCGGGCCATGGTCCGGAGAGGAGCATGTGGGAGAATCCTTTTGGTTAGAGGGGCGAAGCAAGGACAGGAGTAGCAACATGGGCACCGTCACCCTGAGTAGTCTGTCCAGGTAGTCGTGTCCAACAACACGACCGTCATGCTGAGCTTGCCGAAGCATCCCCCGGCGAAGCCGTTGCGCGCAGCGCAAAAACCTGATCTCGCCGGACCCGCGGCGCCTGCGGTGAAGAGCGCTTCGCGCTTGCTCGGAATGACGACTATTTGGCTGAGTGATGACATCGACCGTCGAAGACCGTCGACCGTGGCCGACACAAGGCCCGCCATTACGCGTCGAGCTGTTTCACAAGTCGTTTCGGGGCGATGAGCCGGTAACTGTCGATCACCAGCTCCTCGATCTCGTCCCAATCAGGCATGGCGGCGTCATCGAGCCAGCAGGCGATCCAGCCGTTGTGTCCCATGTATGGCGGTCGGAAGTAGCGATCGGGGAAGGCGCCCACCATCACCTCCTGCCGGCCTGGCTCGGCCTTCACCCAGACACTCGTGCGGTCATCCTTGCCGCGGCGTGGCATGGCGAAGTTCTTCTTGCCGATCTGGAAAGTCGGCGCGCCGAATGCTTCTGACTGGTGAGCCTCGGGCAGCTCCAGGCAGATGTCGCGGAGCTGGTCGAGGATGTGCGGTTCAATCACAACTGTCGGATGTTGGCTCATCGTGAGCTCCTTGGGGATACCGGTGGCATTCCATTTGCACTTCCTCATGGATACGCAATCTTTGTCACGATCCTGTTTCGAATTCATGAATAGAGTAGGAATTCACCTTTGCGGCATTCCCCGTGAGCCGTTTGCGTCTTTCATGCAAGTGGTCCATGGACGCAAAAACACGAACTCCGGACAGTTCCGGAATTCGTGTTTTCCTCGTACGAAACGACACATCAGTCGTGACTAGGCAAACGCCATCCTGGTTGTGGATTGCCTGCCCCGGTAATGGATCGAAATGGCGTCTGTTTGCGATTCCTGCAGCTGTTGCCGTTCCCGCTCCCGCGCGAGGAGTTCCGTGATTCCAAGTACGAGCTCGCCAACCTCCTCCGCCACAGGACCGGGGATGTATTCGTCAACACAGTTCGGGCACCGCTTCATCGGCACGTTATCGACGGTAATGGTGTAGTCCTCGAAGGTGAAGGTAATCGATCCAGCTACCTCCTCCATCTCCTGACTGCATGCAAGGCACGTTTGCCTTGTCTCTCGCCATTCCTTCTTGGTCAACATGACGAGACTCCTTTGGTTGTGGGTACGGTTCTCACCGTTTCCTTCGTTTGAATGGAGTATCCCACTCGGCGATTTTCGGTCGGTACATCGTGATGATCAGAATGCCAGATACAAAGTCGTACTGGATCGCGCAATGAATCCATGTCCCGTGAAAACGCTCATCAGCCTTGATCGCCGGGCAATCCCCGCAGATCAGGCAACGCGATTCGTGTTCTCGATGTGAAAGGAGTGTGCCGTTGAGAATTGCCACCTTCGCGTGTGCCGGTGTGAAGCCTTCCTGAACGGGATGATGAGACATGGCATGAGCACTGACATGATATCGCCCTTCCTGGACGTTCCTTTGCACCCACTCCAGCAGGAACTCATTGCTGCTCGGCAACTCAACGACTCCCCTCCCATTTTAACCTGAACAGGTTCACCTTTTCATAGTACCTCTCCGATGTCAACAATCGTGGCGCGTTCGGACAGCATGTCTTGATGTGCAATGTCCGTACCAGGACGTCTGGAAATTCGGAGCCGAACACGAGCGTCCACACAATGCACCGGTGGCATTCCATTTGCACTTCCTCTATGGATACGCGATCTTTGTCACGATCCTGTTTCGAATTCATGAACGGGAAAGGAACTTTTCATGCACCCCCTGCTCAGTCGTCTTTCTGATTCCCTGCCCTGGCTGGACAAGCCAGCCACCATCCTCAAGCAGGTGACCGAACCTGTGCTGGGGCCGGAGGCGCCATACGCCCTCAAGGACGTACTCTATGGCACCTGGCTCGGTCATCCGCTCCATCCGCTGATGACCGATATCTCCATTGGCGGCTGGACCATGAGCATGGCCTGCGATCTTCTTGGTCTTGAAGAAGCCTCGGATATCACCCTCAAGCTCGGCACGATCAGCGCGGTCGGGACCGCCCTGACCGGCGCCGCGCAATGGTTCGACCTGCAGGAAATGGAGGAGCCGCGTCGTCTTGGCGCCCTGCACGCAACACTGAATACCGCCGCGCTCGGGCTCTATCTCACATCCTGGATGCTGCGGGACCATGGTCATCGTGGTTCAGGTCTCGCCACCGCGTGGACCGGCTATGCCCTCTCCACCAGTTCCGCCTGGATCGGTGGACATCTTTCCTTCTCGCTCGGTATAGGCGTCAGCCGGGAGGCATTCCGGGAGCCCGTCGCCGAATGGACCGATGTCGCCACATTCGAGGACGTTCCGGACGGTGAGCTCACCCGGGTCGAGACGGATGGCGGCCCGATTGTGCTGCTGCGCGAGGGCTCAACACTCCATGCCGCTTCGGCGACTTGCACCCACGTCGGCGGTCCGCTCGATGAGGGAGAGCGTCATGGAACCTGTGTCACCTGCCCATGGCACGCCAGCGAATTCGACCTCAGGGATGGCCGCGTCATTCATGGTCCCGCCACCTCGCGGATACACGCCTATGAAACCCGGGTCGAAGGCGGCAAGGTGCAGATTCGCTCCCGTCCGGCCTGAGCGCTCGCTGGCATGCATTCTGCGTGACTACCAATGGTCGTGATTGTACTCTGTGCCCAACGACCGTTATACTCATGGCACATACGCACAATGCTGGGCACAACCGTGCCCTGTGCCAACACAGTCCCTCATTAGGAGGACGCATGTCAGCTTCGCTGTCCTACCCCAAGTCTTCCACCACCGGGCGCAGTCGCAAGACAGCGCCGGTTCGCGTGGTCACCCACACTGATCTGGATGATCGCACCCTGCTTGAACATGCCGCCGCCCGCGGCGAAGGCACGCTCACGGCAACCGATACGCTCGCCGTGTCCACTGGCAAATTCACCGGACGATCCCCGCGGGACAAATACATCGTCGATGAACCTTCGTCCCGCGGTGCGATCTGGTGGGGTGATGTCAATCAACGGATGCCCGAATATCGCTTCGATCAACTGGTCGCGAGTGTTGAGGCCTATCTCGACCGCCGCTCCACCTACGATCAGCACTTGGCGGTTGGCGCTGATCCCGACTACCGCTATCCGGTCGATCTCACTACCGAGCGCGCCTGGGTCGCCCTCTTTGCCCGTCACCTGTTCATCACGCCAGGCGAGCACGACGATCGCGGCGCGAACGAGCCGATCCGGATCCTGCACGCGCCCGGTTACCGGGTGTGCGCCGATGTGCTCGGGACCCGATCCTCGACCGTGATCGCCCTGCATCCGGGTCGCCGCACGATCGTCATCACCGGCACCGAGTACGCCGGCGAGGTGAAGAAGTCGGTCTTTACCCTGATGAACTACCTGTTGCCGCGGCGTGACGTCGCCACGATGCACTGCTCCGCCAATGTCGGCGATGACGGCTCCGCCACGATCTTCTTTGGACTCTCCGGCACCGGCAAGACGACCTTGTCGAACGATCCCGAGCGCGAGCTTATCGGTGACGATGAGCACGGCTGGTCGGATGACGGTGTCTTCAACCTGGAAGGCGGTAGCTACGCCAAGACGATCCACCTCTCGAAGGAAGCCGAGCCGGGTATCTACGCCGCCACCAATCATCCATGCACGGTGCTGGAGAATGTGGTGGTCGATCCGGAGTCGAACATGCCGGACTTTGACGATGCCAGCCTGACCGAGAACACGCGCTCTGCCTTTTCGCTCGATGTGCTGCCCAACGCGGCGGACACGAGCGTGACCGGGCATCCCGATCACATCGTGCTGCTCACCGCTGACGCCACCGGGGTACTGCCGCCGGTCGCCCGCCTGAACCGGGAGCAGGCGATCTCGCTCTTCCTGCTCGGGTTCACCTCCAAGGTGGCCGGCACCGAGCGCGGGCTGACCGAGCCGGAACAGACCTTCTCGCCATGTTTCGCCGAGCCGTTCCTGCCGTTGCCGCCGGAGCGCTACGCCGATCTTCTGGCGGCGAAGATCGACAGTCACGAGCCAACATTGTGGCTGGTCAACACCGGCTGGACCGGAGGATCGTTCGCGACCGGCGAGCGCATCAGCATCGCCCACACCCGGGCGCTGGTCCGGGCCATCACGAGCGGCGCCTTGACCGATGCGGAGACGAAGCCCGAACCGGCATTCGGCCTTGACGTGCCGGTCAGTGTGCCGGATGTGCCCGACGATGTGTTGAAGCCGCGCGACGCCTGGGATGATAGCGCCGCCTATGACGCCGAAGCGGTGAAGCTGCGGACAACGTTCCAGGATCGGGCGCGGGAGCAAGGGATCGAGGAGCGCTGGCTCGGCTGGTTGAAGTAACATCTCACCACCTGTCCATGTGTGTTTGAAACGTCCGGGCTGGGAATTCCCCACCCGGACGTTGTCAATTCGGAGCCTGATGCATGCGTTCGCGGAGAAATGTGGAAAACCCGGCCTGGCTCCTTGATGACGTGTCCGATGCATTGCGTTCCCTTCCGGGGGCACGAGCCCTGTACACCTTTGGCTCCCTGGCGGATGGAGATGGAGACAACTACTCGGATCTTGACCTCAGGCTTCTCACCGGGGATGTACACCTGAGCCTGGCGTCACGTTACGCGGTCCTGGGTCGCGTGCGCCCAATTGCGCTGGAGTGGACGATCGAGCGCACGGACGATAATTGGGCGGCGACGATCCTGTTCGACGGCGTGAGCCCCTACCACAAGCTGGATATCGATATTTCCGTTATCGGTTCGGGTATCCCGGCCGACCAGCCGGGATTCGTGCGACTTTGGCAGGCTGATGCCCAGACCGCTGATACGCCGCCCGCTTTCACCCAGTCGAATGCGCCATATTCACCGGCGCGGGGCAGTGTCCAGCATTTCGTGCTCGGGCACCTGCTCGGGGTCACGCGATACCTGAAGGTACGGAGACGCGGTCATGTGTTCACCAGCTGGCGGTTCGCGTCGGCGTTGATCGATGCCATGCTGGCGCTGCGCTACATGCGGGCGTTTCCCGGCGAGCGCATCGACCGCAAGCTCACGACTGGTGAATACCTGAAACTCGACCGGGCTACAGATGCCGCCGCGCACGAACGCTTTTTCGATCGGCTCAACCTGTCGAGTCCCGAGGCGATGGACACCTCGATGCACGGGGTCGCGCTGAAGGTGATTGCGCTGGGTGCGGAGCTGACGAGGGACGCGCCGATCCCGTCGTCGCTGATCGCTCAACTCACGGACTTCTTCGACGCGGAGCTGCGGCGGGTTTGATGTGGGTCGCTCGCCTCAACGCCAGGACTGCGTCCCTGGCCAGTACCATGCCACAAGGTGTTGTCATGCTGAGCGAAGGCCGAAGGCCAGAGTCGAAGCATCTCGATCTCTCTGGATACCATGTTGTGATAAAAGCACGCGTCACCAGGTGTTTTCTGGGTGACTTGGTGGTTCCCCAGATCGAGATGCTTCGACTGCGGCCCATACGGGCCTTGCTCAGCATGACAATGCAGCTTTGACACGGTGCTATGAATCATAGAGGCATTGTTTTCCCGATCACGGCACAATCCTTGCAACCTCGCTGGCAGACGGAACGGCAAATGCCGGAAGGAGACCGAATGCGACAAGTCGTTGATCGTAAAGATGTCCAGCGAATGGTGGCCGAAGGCGCCCAGCTGGTCGATGTGCTGCCACCCAGGGAATATGAAAACGAACACCTGAAGGGGGCGGTCAGCATCCCCCTCGAAACGTTGAATGCGTCGACCGCCGCCAAGCTGGACCGTGATCGCCCGATCATCGTCTATTGCTGGGATTATCAGTGAGACATGAGCCCCCGAGCCGCGTGGCGGCTTGAATCACTGGGATTTGGCGATATCCACGACTACATGGCCGGTCAGGCGGACTGGCTTGCCTTTGCCCTGCCGGTGGAAGGCAAACAGGCCGGCAAGCCCCGCGCGGGCGGCATCGCTCGTCGTGATGTGCCGACCTGCCAGATCACCGATCGCCTCAGCGAAGTCCAGGCGAAGCTCGCCGCCAGCGAGTGGGAAAGCTGCATCGTGGTCGATGAGCACAGCATCGTGCTCGGCCGCATTCGTGGCGATGCCTTCGACGCCGACCCCAGGAAAACTGCCGAAGAGGTGATGGAACCAGGCCCGTCCACGGTGCGCCCGAGCGAATACCTCGACGCGCTGGTAAAACGCATGAAGAAACCGGATGTCAAAACCATCCTGGTCACCACGTCGATCGGCGAGCTGCTCGGCGTGCTGCGTCGCGAGGACGCTGAGGAGCGCCTGGCGGAAGACCAAAAGAGCGCATAGGGATCACCGCGGTCGATGCCACTTGCCGTGATAAACCCGGCATGCGATGGTCATCAGGCAACGTCGGCATGGTAGCTCCGGGTCGTGTGCCAGGGGACGTATCGGGCCTCTATGATAGCGGTGATCTGCCTCGTGCCCATCATTCAGGTCGACAACCTCGTCAAGGAGTTCCACCGGCCCAAACGGTTCGACGGACCGCTGGGTGGGCTTCGCACGCTCTTCACCCGCCAGTACATCTCCACGCGAGCCGTCGACGGCGTCTCTTTCTCCATTGATGAGGGCGAGCTGGTCGGCTATCTCGGCGCCAATGGCGCGGGCAAATCGACCACGATCAAGATGCTCTCTGGCATCCTTGTGCCCACAGATGGCCGCGTCGAGGTGAACGGCCTCATCCCGTGGGAGCGACGCGAGCAAAACGCGCTCCAGATCGGTGTCGTTTTTGGGCAGCGCACCCAGCTCTGGTGGGATTTGCCGCTGGCCGATTCGTTGCGGCTGATCAGCAAGCTCTACCGCATGGAGCCGGCGCGCTATCGCCGCAATCTCGCCCAAATGACGGAGCTGCTCGGTCTGGAGCCGTTCCTTTCCAAGCCGGTGCGGCAGCTCAGCCTTGGACAGCGGATGCGTGGCGATCTCGCCGCGGCGATGCTCTATGAGCCGCGCATCCTCTATCTTGACGAGCCGACAGTCGGGCTCGATGTCGTCGCCAAGGAACGTACCCGCCAGTTCATCGAGAAGATCAACCGGGAGACCGGCACCACGATCATGCTCACTACCCACGACCTCGCCGATGTCGAGCGGCTCTGCAAGCGCATTATCTTCATCGACAGGGGAACCGTGCTGTATGACGGACCGGTCGACCGGCTCAAGCGTCGCTATGCTCCCTACCGGATGCTCGATGTCACCCTCGCATCCGGCGAGGATGACGATCTCGACACGGATCGTATCCAGCTTGACGTGCCGGGCGCCGAAATCGTCGAACGCGGCGACGCCCGCCTGGTGATTCGCTTCGACCCGGAGGTGCTGCCCGTCACCGACCTCATCTCCGCCGTGATCGCCACGCATCCGGTTTCCGATATCTCCATCGTCGAGCCCGATCTCGAAGGCGTCGTGCGGGAGATCGTCGAAGCGGGCGAGGTGAGGTCGTGACGATCCGCCCGAACATCCCGGCATGGATCGAGCTGGTCAGGGCCGGAATCCGCTGGCACTACATGTACCGCTTCAACGTCTTTGTCGGCCTGGCCATGACCGGAATCACGATCTACCTGCTGACCGTCGTTTGGCAGGCGGCATATGCCGGCCAAACCGAGATCGACGGTGTCAGCATCGACCAGATGCTGGTTTATCTCACCATCGCCAACCTGCAGCTTTATGTGCTGCGGCCCGAAGTGTCTGGTGACATCCAGGTTCGTATCCGCGAGGGGCAGATCGGCTTCGATCTCAGCCGTCCGGTCGGGTATCCCAGCCAGCTCGTCGCCACCGCAGCGGGCGACATGATCGGCGTGTTGCCGATGGTGCTGGTCGCGCTTCCGGTGGCCTTCGTGGTGGGCGAGCTGCAACCGCCCGCCTCCGCCGGAGCCGGTATCGCTTACGCTGGCAGCTTCCTGCTCGCCTGGATCGTCGCCGTGCAGCTGAACATGCTGATCGGCCTGGTCAGCTTCTGGACGCTGGAGATGACCGGTTTCGAGATGATGTATCGCCTGGTTGGCAACTTCGCCACCGGGGCGCTGATCCCGCTCTGGTTCATGCCGGATGTGCTGCGGTTCGCCGTTCAGTTGCTCCCGTTCCAGGCCATCGCCTATGTGCCGGTCTCGATCTACGTGGGCGAGCCCGCCACCGGCGCGATCTGGTCGGCGCTGGCGTTGCAGCTGTTCTGGGCTGGCGCCCTGATCGTCATCATTCAATGGTTCTGGCGGCGCGCGTTCCGGCACACCGTGATCCAGGGAGGGTGAGATGGAACGTATTGCGCAGCGCGTATCCGTCGTTCTTGCCATGGCCGGAGCCTCCCTTCGTTCCGAATTCCAGTACCGCGCGAATGTCATCACGAGCATCTTCGGCGGGCTCATCTATCAGCTCACCGGTTTCCTGGTGGTCTGGATCATCGTCGATCGCTTCACGGAGCTCGGCGGCTGGAGCCTGTCCGAAATTACCTTCCTGTATGGCATGCGGCTCACCTCGCATGGCATCTTTTACGCCACGATCAGCCAGATGTTCGAACTCGACCGGGTGCTGATCAACGGCGAGTACGATCGCTTTTTGGTGCGACCGATGTCGCCGCTGGTACAGGTGCTCACCCGAAAGCTGCGAGTGAACTGCTTCGGCGATCTCATCGGCGGGGTTGCGTTGCTGGCGGTGGCAAGCCGGGGGGTTGCGGTCGATTGGTCACTGCTGGCCGTTGGGCTGCTGGTCGCGGCGATGATCGGCGGGGCGTTGATCGAGGGGGCGGTGCAGATCGCGATGGGGTCGCTTTCGTTTCGATATTTGAGCACTATGCAGTTGCGGGTTGCCGTCAACGAGGTGTTCAACATCTATGGCAACTACCCGCTGCGAATCTTCCCGCGGGTGTTGCAGTACTTGCTGACGTTCGCCCTGCCGGTTGCGTTCGTCGCCTACCTGCCCGCCTCGGTGATTCTGGACAAGTCCGATGGCCTGCATGTCTCGCCGGTGTTGGGATGGGGCGCGCCACTGGTTGGGGTCGTGTTGTTCATGTTGGCGTTGCGTATCTGGAATCGCATGAGCCGCCAGTACCAGAGCGCCGGGAACTGACGCTCATGGCAAAAGAGAACAAATGTTCTATGCCTCCTTTCGTTCGAACGCATTGAGCTGCCGATTATGGGACAGGGAGTAACGATATTCGTGGTGGGTGGTCGTGAACGGCACGCGATTGAATCGCGGCAGGTGGGCGCGCCGCGGTTGTTGTCGACATCACGGAGCTTTGCCGTCGCGGATCAGGTGGCCCCTTCGTCACGGCCCATGTCCTGGTGGTCCCAGTCGTCGTTGCCCTGGAGCAGCGCCCGGATGTGATTGATCTCGCCGACGTGGTAGAGCGGGTGCTGGATCATCAGCTCGATGATCCGGCGAGCTTCGTATTCCTCTCCCCAGGGCGTCCTTCGGAGCTCGCCGAGCTGGTCGTCGGTCAGTTGCGAGGCGCTTTCGCGCAAGACGCCATGGGTGCGACGCAACCAGGCGCAGGTTTCTTCCGGGGTATTGCCAGGTCCGACCCCGCTGATGTCGCGATCGCCCCAGGTCCGGGATCCGTCGCCGAAGGCGTGACTCTCGTACATGAGGAAGGTCGTGCCGAGATGGATGGCGAGCTCCCGAATCGTCCGTCCCCCGCGGGGAGGCAGTTGGGTCCACTGCTCGGGTTCGACGTTGTGGAGATTCCAGAGTAGCGAGTGCCAGTGATCCCAGCCGAACCCGTGCTCTTCCAGGACATGGTCGAACATGGTCATCAGTTCGTTGACCGCCGCTCGCGATGGCTGATCCGTCATGATATGCTCCCTTCCTTCCGCGGGTGCGGACGTGTGCCTTTGCTCCAGGTAGCGCCAGCTACTGCCGCAAATATGTAGGATGAAGCGGCAAGTAACCGTCCGCATTTCCCGTCAAATGGGCGCATGCGGGTGAAATCATTGGAATCAACCCGATCGCCGCGTATGTAGGGCCCGACCCCGTTGTACACCCGTGTCGGGCCGTTCACCCCCGTTACAACACCCCGAACCTGTCAAACACATCCCGCAGCATCGCCCCGTCCCGCAGCATGTCCCGGCTGCGGTTCTCTCTTGTCACCTTCTCGATTGCCTTCTCGACTACCGTCGCCAGCTGGTCCTTTGGAATCACGACAATTCCATCGAAGTCGCCGAAGATGATGTCGCCGGGATTCACCAGCACCCCTCCGACCGTCACCGGCACGCCGTAATCGACCACCTTCGATCGGTAGGCTGAATCCACCGGCCGGATCCCGGTGGCAAACAGCGGAAATCCCATTTCCATGATGCGAAGCACGTCCCGCGTGTGCCCGTCGATGACGCAGCCAGCCGCGCCGCGCGCCATCGCCGCGGTGGAGAGCAGCTCGCCCCAGAAGCAGGTGCGAGTGGAACCATTGGTGCAGGCGACCAGCACATCGCCCTCCCTGAGCGCATCGATCGACTCGATCTCCAGGCGATACGGTTCGGCGGGACGTTCATACACATCTACCGCCAGCACGGTGTGAGCCCGACCGATCACCCGCATCTGGGGATCGAGCGGCCGCACATCCGCGGTCATCGCCTGATCCAGGAACCCGAGCGAGTCGAGCACATCGGAAACAACGGGAACATACAGCTGTTCCCGCAACGTTTTCAGCAACTGATCATCGCCGGTACCCGTATCCATACTCACCGTTTTACCTTTCCCTGGCGCACCCATTTGATCCTAACTGCGTCGACTGCCTGCCGGCTACTCGCGTGTGTCAAAGGTCACCCGGTTTCCCGGCACAATGCCGAATCCGCATTCATCATTGCATAGTTTCCTCATGTGACACTTCGCAGACCTGCATGCAGGCGTTTCGATCAGCCCTGTCCACCTGGGCCGCTGCCCTCTAGGCCGCCGAAGGGACGCCAGACCGTTCCGCCGCCCTGGCCAGCAACTCGATCACCTCTTCGTCCGATGTTGGGGCGAAATTCTCGTACCACAGGCCCAACGCCTGGAAACGATCCGGTGTCGCCCCGCAGACAACCCGGTCAACGATCGGCTCGAACGACCGGCAAACCGGCGGCGAGGCCACCGGCACGACGAGGATGACCTCCCGTGGCTCGAGCTGTTTCACCGCCTGAACCGCCGCCCGCATCGTGGTCCCTGTCGCCAGGCCGTCATCGACCAGGATCACCGTGCGGTCCCGAACGTTTGGTGGAGGCTGTGAGCCCCGGTAGAGCCGTTCGCGCCGGTCGAGCTCGCGCTGTTCGCTGGCGACCACTGCATCGATATCCCCCTGACTGACCCCGGATTCGTGGACGATTTCATCATTCAGGATGTGCACATTGCCTGTCGCGATCGCCCCCATCGCCAGCTCTTCATGCCCCGGCACCCCGAGCTTTCGCACGATGTAGGCATCGAGGGGCGCATTCAGCGATATCGCCACTTCGTAGGCGACAGGGATTCCTCCCCGTGGCAATCCGAGCACCAGCACATCGTTCCGGTCGCGAAATGCCGCAAGCTCCCGTGCCAGCCATTGGCCGGCTTCATGTCGATTCTTCAGTGGCAGTTCCATGATCGCCTCCGTTTCCGTGTCCCTGTGCATCTGAACATGACGCCGAAAACGTGGCAATTCCCGCGCCATGAATCAATCACATGATGATCGGCGCAAAACCAGCATCGGGAAATACGTAGTTTCTACGGATGTAGCCTGCGCCCAGCGAGCGCATGATCTGACTGTAATCACCGACGGACGGTGACACGGACAGATGGAAGCGAAAACCACCGCCACGCAATTGACTCGACCGCGGCGAGTCACCGCAACGCACCGGACACGCTTTCAACGATCAGCAGGTTCAACTGAAAGGACCACCTCAATGAACGACTCCTTCGACACGCTTTCGGCGATTGGTACCGAGCTCACCACCGAGCAGCTCGACGCAGTTGACGGCGCCCTTATCTGTGTGGTGATCGCGTTTGCAATCGGTTTCGCGGTCGGTTTCGGCGGCGCCGCGGCTGTGGATGCTGTTGTCTAGGGAGACCAGGACGCGCGCAATCAGACACGTGGGTCGGGTGATCACCTGATCGTCCGACCCTTCATCAAACCAACGGAGCAACACCATGAACATTTCACTTACCACACTTGCGGCGACGGATTCCGAGCTCACCACCGAGCAACTCGATGAGGTAGATGGCGGTCTCATCGTGATCATGTGCCTGGCCGTCTTCAACATTGCCTTGTACTCCTACGGAATCGGCACGCTTAACCCGAGATATCCGTAGTTTTCTTCACGGGATACGAGCGACCACCCTGGTCGACCGCGCGCATTCACATTTCAAACACATTTCAAAGGAGCATCACATGAACACAACTCTCGACACCCTGACAATGACTGGTTGCGAGCTCACCACCGAGCAGCTCAGCGACGTGGACGGCGGCCTTGTCGTCCTGGTCACATGCACCGCGATCTGGGCACTGGGCACCTTCGATGCCGTGCTGTGGTGGGCCATCCTCTCGGACTAGGCACACACAACAGGATGGGTGACCAATGTGATCGCCCATCCCGATCCATTCATGCACAAGGGAGTATTTCATGAACACCTCGCTCGACACCCTTTCGATGACGGGTTCCGGACTCACCACCGAGCAGCTCAATGAGGTCGATGGCGGCCTGTACTTTCCGGTTCCGTACCCGTTCCCCGATCCATTCCCTTTCCCCGATCCAATCCCATTCCCCGATCCCCTCCCGTTTCAGGTAGGGCCGGGATTTCCCACCGCAAGCTGATACCGATCGTTCGCATCTCGCCACCCAGACCCGTCGCCCAGCAGCGGCGGGTCTGGCGCAAGGAGAGTTCCATGGCCACGCCGAATCCCGGAATCTTTCGCCCGGAAGCCCTCCAATACCGGCTTCGCAATCAGGGACTGCGACGGGCGGAGGTGACATTCCCCCGCTGGATGGCACGTCCCGCCCTCATCGCGCTCTGGATCCTGCTGGTTCTTTTCGGCATTGGCGGAGGGGTGGCCTGCTTCGCCTCGGTGCCGGTCTCCGAATCAGGGTTGGCGATCGTGATGGGTCACGCCACACCCACTGGTACCGCCACATCCGTCGCCGTGCTGATGCCGCAAGGGATCGAACATCAGCTGCGCGCGGGCCAGGTTGCGGAGCTGTTCCTCGGCGCCGGTGATTCGGCCACTGGCGGCACTGTCACCGCCATCGAGCGACAACCGCTGGATGCCGCCGCCGCCGAACAGCGCCTCGGCCTCCCCGCATCATCGCTGTCAATGCTCGATGGGACGGTCGTCCTGGTCTGGGTGAGCGTCGAACCGGTCGCCGCGCCCAACATGGGGCCAGGAACATCCGGCCGCGCCGAGCTGCCAGCCGGCTCACGACAGGCGGGAGCATTCCTTCCACTCGTCGGACCACTTTTTGAGGAGTGATACATGAACGCGATCAATTCTTCCGGACCGCTCGACGCGGCGATGTCGATCATTTCCAACATCCGGGTATTCCTGCTGACGATCGTCGCCTCATCGATTTCCCGCTTTGCGGGGCTGTTCCGGCGGCGGCGCGTCCCGGTCCTTTATCAGCTCAACGCGACCGAGTGCGGCGCAGCCTGCCTCGCGATGGTGCTGGGCTTTCACGGTCGACCGACAAAGGTGGCCGAGGTACGTGACACGACCGGGGTTGGGCGCGATGGCCTCAGCGCCGGAACGATGGTCGCCGCGGCCGCTGAGTACGGTCTTCGCATGAAGGCGTTCTCCCTGCAACCGGCTGATTTTGCCAGGGTGCCACTGCCGGCCATCGTGCATTGGGATTTCGAGCATTTCGTCGTGGTGGAACGATGGTCAGCGAAAGCCATCACGATCGTCGATCCCGGTACGGGACGCCGCACGATCTCGCCACAGGAGTTCTCGGACCGATTTACCGGCGTGGTGCTCGCCTGTGAACCGGCTGAGAACTTTGACCGGCATGTGGCCAGGGCAACCCCGCAATGGCGCTCATACCTGCACGCCCTCCTTGTGCAGGCGCCCGGCGTGCTGGTGCAGGTACTGGCCGCTTCGCTTGTCTTGCAGCTACTCGGGCTGGCGGTGCCGCTTCTGACCAAGATCGTGGTCGACGATGTGCTGGCCGCGAATGTCACCGGGTTGTTGCCGATCATCGGGCTGGGGTTGGGAGTCGTTGTGCTTTCGCAGCTGGTGACGACCTATCTGCGCTCGACATTGCTGCTGTCGCTGCAGGCGAAAGTCGACCAGCATCTGATGCACGGCTTCTTCAGTCATCTGCTGGCGCTGCCGTATCGCTTTTTTGAGCGGCGCACCACCGGCGACCTGATGATGCGCCTCGGCAGCAATGCCCAGGTGCGCGAGATCCTGACCAGCCAAACGCTTTCGGTGGTGATCGATGGCTCCCTGATCTTCGTCTATCTCGCGTTCCTGCTGGCCCAGGAGCCCGCCTTCGGCGGTGTCGTGCTGGCGGTTGCTTTCGTGCAGGTGGCGCTGCTCTTCGGTTCTCGCCGCGCGATGCATGAGCTGAACCAGCGTGACCTGATCGCCCAGTCATCGTCCCAGGCGTATCTGATGGAGGCGCTCAAGGGCATCGCGACCTTGAAGGCGTCAGGCGCGGAGGAACGAACCCTCGCCCACTGGTCTGGCCTGTTCACCGACCAGATCAACGCCTCCGTGCGCCGCGGGCACCTGGCGGCGGCGATCGGCACCGTGCTGACCGTGCTCCGTGTGCTGGCGCCGCTCGCGCTTTTGTGGGTGGGGGCGCATCAGGTCCTGAGCGGTGACATGAGCCTCGGCATGATGCTCGCCTTGCAGGCGCTGGCGGCCAGTGTGCTCACCCCACTTGCCTCGCTGGTCGCCAATGGGCAGCGGTTGCAGCTGGTTGGCGCGCACCTCGAGCGTCTGGCGGATGTGCTTGACGCCGAGCCAGAGTCGACCACCGGCGCGACTCCGGAGATCACCGGCAGGATCGAGCTGGACCAGGTTGGCTTTCGTTACGACGAACACGCGCGGCCGGTGCTTCGCGACATCTCGATGGCGATCGAGCCGGGCCAGAAGGTCGCCCTGGTTGGTCGCACGGGATCTGGCAAGAGCACGCTGGCCAAATTGCTGCTCGGGCTGTACGAGCCCACCACGGGCGAGGTGCGCTACGACGACATGCCGATGGCGGATCTCGATCACCGTGCGCTGCGAAGCCAGCTCGGCGTGGTGATGCAGGAGCCGGTGCTGTTCAGCGGATCGATTCGTCAGAATATCGCCTTCAATGATCCCGGTATTTCCCCGGAGCAGGTCGTGGAAGCGGCGAAGCTGGCTGGCATTCACGACGAGATTGCCGCCATGCCGATGGGCTACGATACCTGGCTTTCGGAAGGTGGCGGCGGGCTCTCCGGCGGCCAACGGCAGCGCCTGGCCCTCGCTCGCGCTGTCGCGCACCATCCAACCGTGCTGCTGCTCGATGAGGCGACGAGCAACCTCGATGTCGCCACCGAAGCGCTGATCGAGCACAACCTGCGCGATGCGGCGCCCACCCGGATTGTGATCGCCCATCGCCTGAGCACCGTGCGTGACGCCGATCAAATCCTGTTTCTCGAAGACGGGATGATCGTCGAACGGGGCACGCACGACGAGCTGATCGCCCAGCAGGGACGCTATGCCGCGCTGGTCGACCAGCAACTGACGGGCGCCATTCCGGAACAGTGCGGCGGGGACGCAACATCGGCTTCGATCGGTCTGCAAGCGGAACGGCGTTGAGCGATGACTGCGAGTCTTTCCCTGCCTTCGAGGTTCGTGTGAGAATATTGCGTCAGGTCCTGTCCGCCAATGTCATTCGTGAGGGGTGCCAACATGCGTAGTTCGATGATGCGTGCATTGATTGTCCTGATCGCCCTTGTCGGGTTCAGCCCGATGCCGGTCTCCGCCCAGACGCCGCTCGTCGCGACGCCCCAACCCAACCCATCGTTCGAAATGACGGTGCTCGGTGTATCTGACCTGCCGGCAGTAGCGCTGACAACTCCCGCCGGCGCTACGGGAACGGAAGACGACGAGCTCGTGCATGCCCTGTTGAGCATCAGCATTGAGCCTGGCGCTCCGGTGCCGCCACTGACCGGTATGAGGTCGGTGCTGATCACCGTGCAACAAGGAAGCCTGCTGGTTTCCGCCAGCGGTGAAACGGTTCGTGTCAATGTCGGGACCGGCGAGCCTGTCCGGTCAGGCGATGGGCAAAGCGTGCTCTGTGAGCAAGGCGATTGTGTGTTGGAGTCGGGTCAGGCGATTCTTCTCGCTTCGGGAAACGGCCTCTCTGTGACGCAGGGTGACGTGCGGATGGAAGTTCATGGCGGCGAGCCCACGGTCGTGCAGATGAGCGTATTGCTGCCTCGCGGTGAGGCGGGAGAGCGCTGCTGGATTTGCCCGCGTATCACGTCGTGACGAGACGGGTGGTCGCGTCAAGCGCCTGGTCGAGGCTCATCCTGGTCCCGGCTTCCCATGCGGCCTCGAATGTGGATGCACCTACCGTCGCTCGTATTGTGGCGACGGTAGCGTCGAATGCCGCGCGCTCGGGCACACCGCGAACAGTGCCGGTACGGGAGCGCCAGCTATTCGCGGCGCTCCCGATCGTCGCCGCGAGGCGCGGCTGGTCTCGCTCGACGGCAATCGTCGCGAGCCCTTCGAGACAGGCCGCGACGCCCAGCTCATCCCGCGGGTCCAGATGCAGCGCGGCGGCATCACGAACACATTCGACCGCGCGGTGTGGATCGCCCTGGAGCGCTGAAAGATACCCAAGCTCGGCCAGGCTGGATGCTTCTGCACGTCGCTCACCGATCTCGCGGAACCGGGCGAGGCATTCCTCCGCGAGCTGGGTGGCAATCTCGACATTCCCCAGGTAACGTTCGAGCTGGGCAATCTCCAGCGAGAGATATGACTGCGAGCCGACATCTTCGGGGTGGCACAGCGCGCGAGCCTCGCGGAAGCGATTTTCGGCCTCATCGAAGTGCCCCTTTGCCATTGCCAGTCGTCCGAGTGCATAGATACATGGCAACGTCGCCTCTGGTGGACTGGTTTCCTGATACACCGCGAGTCCCTGACGGAGGTGGTCCTCGGCATGGTCATAAAAACCCTGGCTTGTGGCGACCATCCCAAGGCCGACCAGGGCGCCAGCCACGCCTGAGCGATTTCCAAGCTCCTGGCAAAGGCGGAGGCTCTCTTCGTAGAGGTCGCGGGCACGGCTGTGATCCTCCAGGTTGTTGGCAACATTGGCCAGATCGAGGAACGCCCCCGCCCTGATTGCGGGATCGACCTGATCTCCCCCGGCAACCGCTCGCTCGAGCCAGCTGTGTCCCTCCTGCAGGTGGCCGCGCATGTGCCAGAACGGCCAAAGCGCCGCCGTCAGGCTGAGCGCCATCGAGGCATTCCCGGTGTCGCCCGTATCACCCAGGGACCAGGCCAGTGCCGCCCGGAAGTTGTCCTGCTCGGTGTCAAGAAGATCGAGCCAGCGACCTGGCGCGGGGCCATGCAGCTGAGGACCAGCGCGCTCCGCGAGAGCCACCAGGTAGTGAGCCTGCGCTGCCCGGATGGAGTCAGCATCGCCACTCGCGTGCAAGCGCTCCAGCGCGTATTCGCGAACCGTCTCCAGCATGCGGAACCGGGGGTCGCTGTCCGTGTCGTTCGAGCGGAGCGCCAATCCCTGGTCCACAAGCGCTTCCAGGGCGTCGAGTGCCGCGAACGGATCGTCATCATCGGTGATCGCTGTCACCGATTCGAGCGTGCATCCACCAGCGAACACGGCAAGCCGGCGAAAGCATTGCTGCTGCTTGGCGTCAAGCAGGTTGTGACTCCATTCGATCGCGGCTCGCAGGGTTTGCTGCCGTGCCGGCGCATCCCGCGGTCCTGACGTCAGCAATCGCAGGCGCTCGCTCAGCAATCCCACCAGGGTGGCTGGCGACAGTGTCCGGATCCTGATCGCGGCAAGCTCGATCGCCAGTGGTAGGCCGTCGAGCCGGGCACAGATTGCGGCGACATCGCGAGCGTTTGCATCAGTGAGCGCGAAATCGGGACGCACCGACGTCGCTCGCTGGACAAAGAGGTCAATGGCGGGAACGCCGGCCAGATCCGCGACATGCTCGACCCGGTCCGGATTGGCCAGCGCCATGGGGGCCAGCGGCACGACCTGCTCGCCTCGAACGCGCAACGGTGGCCGGCTCGTGACGAGGATTGTGAGCCCGGACGAATGTTCGATGAGATCGGCCACGAGCGCGCATGCCTCGTCGAGCAGATGCTCGCAATTGTCCAGCACCAGCAACATCCGTCGTGACCGCACAAAGTCACGAATCGTCTCGGCCAGTGGCTGCTCGCTCGCCTCGCGCAGATTGAGCGCCGCCGCAACTGTCGGGACGACCAGCGCGGGATCGGCGATCGGCGCGAGTTCGACGAACACGGCGCCCTGAGCGAAATCGGAGGCGACATTGCGGGCGATTTCGAGCGAGAGCCGTGTCTTGCCGACACCTCCCGGTCCGGTCAGGGTCAGCAGCCGGGTTGCGCCGGAGCGGATCATCTCGATCGCGCTGGCCAGCTCGCTGGCGCGACCGACGATGGGTGACCCTGGCAAGGGGAGGCCATTCGGCTCCGGAGGAGGAGTCGAGGTCGTGTCGGCTGGCCGGGAAGCGGCTGCCAGTGTCGCGCGCTCCTCCGGTCCCAGCTCCAGGGCATCCGCGAGGAGTCGCATGGTGGCGGGGTGGGGACGCTTCTTGACACCACGTTCGAGGTCGCTGATCGCCCGGGTGCTCAGCCCGGCCCGTTCGGCCAGCGCTTCCTGGGACAGACCCGCCGCCGTGCGGTGCCGCCGCAGCAACGTCCCGAAACCGGACACCTCCCGCTGTCGCTGCACCGCCATTATGGTTGGTCCTTCGGTACCGGCGTTGCATGCCGCTGGCGCCCCCTGGCTGATGTCATCGTAAGCGCCGGAGATTGCCGTCGCAACGGAGGCTACAAGTGCAACTTGACAGCACACCTCAGAAACAGCACGATCAACGTGTCGACCATCAGCAAAATCTAGGTGGAAGGGTGAGGACGTGGCATTTCAGACACCGATCACGATCAAGGAAGCCCTCGATCGTATCGACCGTGATGATTACCTGCTTCCCGCAATTCAGCGAGAAGTCGTGTGGAAGACGGATCAAATTGTGAAACTCTTCGATAGCCTCATGCAGAGCTATCCAATCGGTTCTTTTCTCTTTTGGAATGTGGAAGTCAAGCACAGTAAGGATTTTGTCTTCTACGAGTTCTTGACAGACTATCATCAGAAGAACAATCGGCATCTGAAAAAACACATGATGCATAATCCTCGTACCGTCAGTGGGATTCTGGATGGCCAACAACGACTCACCGCATTAAACATCGGAATTCGTGGTAGCCATGCCCAAAAACTTCCATACAAATGGGCCGATTTTGACTCCAACTATCCAAAGCGCTTTCTGTATCTGCGTCTGGACGCGGAAGCGGAACCGAACGAGTTGGGATTGATGTATGACTTCAAGTTTCTGACCCCAGAGCAAGCAACAAAACAGCCCGACGAGGCCGCGCATTGGTTTAGGGTGGCAGAGATAGCCGGCATGGATCCCTATGAAGACATCTTTGGCTATGTTCAGGATCATGGACTTGTAAATCAGAAGTTCCCACATCGTACTCTCACGCGGCTCTATCAACTCGTTCACAAGGATCCGGTCATCGCCTATTACGAAGAAAAGTCCCAGGACCTCGACAAGGTTCTCAACATATTCATTCGGGTGAACAGTGGCGGGACGGAACTCTCATACTCAGATATGCTGCTCAGTATTGCGACGGCGCAGTGGAAACAAGTCGACGCCCGCGAGGTCATACACCGACTTGTCGATGAACTGAATGCAATGGGAAAAGGGTTCAACTTTAGCAAGGACGTAGTGCTCAAAGCAGGCCTGATGTTGACGAATATCCCGAGCCTCGCCTTTCGCGTCACGAACTTCAACGCGAAAAACATGGCAACTCTCGAGTCGAACTGGGATTCCATCGCGCAATCACTGCGACTGACCGTGCGCTTGCTCGCAGATTTTGGGTTTGCGGAGAGATCGTTGACTGCAGATAGCGTGGTAATCCCTGTAGCCTATCACCTTCACAAGCAGAACGCCGAAGAGAGTTTCCTTACTCACCAAAGTAGGCAGCAGGATCGAGAACGCATTCGTGGATGGGTTGTTCGATCTCTACTGAAATCCGGAATCTGGGGCAGTGGCCTCGACCAATTGCTGATCGCACTTCGAAACACGATCCAGGAACATGGAGCAAACACATTTCCTGTTGAAGAGCTGGAAGCGGCAATGGCCACACTCGGCAAATCGCTGCGTTTTGAAGACGAAGAAATTCAGGCACTTACGAGCATGTCGTACAACGACCGTCGCACATTCTCATTCCTGTCGTTGCTCTACCCCGGTATGGACTTCAAGGATACTCACGTTGACCACATCTTTCCGGCGAATAGCTTCTCCTCTAGGTCCAAGCTTCTGAAGGCAGGTGTTCTGGAAGAAGAGATCGATGAATTTATGGCTTCGTACAACCTGTTACCGAATCTTCAACTTCTGGAGGGACCGATCAACCAGGCAAAACTGGACAAGCCGCCTTTTCAATGGATGGTTGAGCATTGGCCCGATAGTGGAGCCCGGTCTGACTATATAGCTCGTCATCAACTTGGGGATGTGCCTGAAGACATCACTGGTTTCCTGGATTTCTTCAACGCCCGAAGAAAAAGAATCAGGTTGCGAGCCAGTGCTGTTCTCGGTATGCCGGCTTAAAATGCCTGACGCGAGAGTGGTGACTCGTTCGCCGGAATGAGCATCATAATCGCATTCTGGTGAGCATCAATCTGACATCAACACAAGCCATTACTATCGCAACCTCAACGGTCCCCGAAACGTGTGGGTATCGTGTGGGGAACGCTCATGTTGCCAGAAGCCTCCCGCTCCCATGCTGGAAAGAGAGCAAAAACCTCTCGTCGCAAGGAATTGCGAAACGACCCAGCAGGAGAATTTCATGGCTGCGCAGATGTCAACGATCACCCCGTCAACGCCCGTCTCTTTGATCAGCATCCCGTTCGCCGGTGGGTCGCAGGGCCAGCATCTTCCCGCCTGGGCGAGCCTGGCCGTGCGGCAATTGTCCAGCCGGGAGCGAGAAATCCTGCCGCTGCTGGCCGCCCGCTGGACCGACCGCGAGATCGCCGACGTGCTTTGCATCAGTTACCGGACGGTGACGACGCATGTCACGCACATCTTCGACAAGCTTGGTATCGACTCGCGCCGGGAAGTGACGCCGTTTGCCATGATCGCCGAAGGTGAGCTCGAGTGATGCACTTTTGAACGAGAACATGATGCGATCGCGAAGTATCATGTGGGTGGAACATGGAACCACTGAAACGTGATGCGATTGACTGGGAAGATAATCCAGCACATGGTGGCAGGTCAGAACAGGCATGCAATCTCGTCAAAACCCGACCGCGCGGCGCGAGCTCCCCGCGAGTGGAATGAATCGGCGACTCATCCGTGCCCCACATGGAAAACCGGTCGTGAGACACTCCCCCAACCTGAGGGAACGTTGGGTCAAAACGCACCCAGACTCATCGTACGCCGTCGATCCTGGCCATCAGGGGCGTCCGGAATATTCGCCATTCGGATTGCCGGAAGGCTCTCCCACGTCATTGCTGGCCTGGCTGCTGGTCGCTGTGGGGGTTCTGGCCGTCACCGCCGCGCTGTGGTACATGACCAGAGAAGCAGGATCGCCCTGGCGTGCCGCGGCTTTGCTGACATCGGCTGTGGTCGGATGTGCATGGATTCTTGCGCGCTCGGCTATGGACATCCCCGGTTTCGTTCGTCGGGGTGATCCAGTGGCCGTGTTCCGGTCAGGAAAGATGGCGCCGTTCTGGCTGCTCCTCCCCGCCACCACTGTGACCATCGTTGCCGCGGGCAGGATGCAGTCCGCCGGCGCCGGGGCAGTGGGATGGAGCGTCGGCCTTCCCTGGCTGGTCGGGGTGATCCTGTTCATGGCGGCTGCCTGGTGGCCCGCCATGCCGTCGTGGCGCCAGGCCGCTCGCACTGCCCAGCGACCGGCAATGCGGTCACTGGCAGTGCGAAGCTGGATACCCTGGGTTGCCCTGGTGGTGATCGCGGCCGCTCCCCGGTTGATCTGGCTCGATCGCTTCCCCACCATTATCGACGGCGACGAAGGGCAGTACCTGAAGGCGGCCGTGTCAGCACGTACCGGGAGCATGGTCAACCCCTTCTCGACCGGCTGGTTCGGTGTGCCGAACCTTTACCCCGCGGTACAAGGATGGCTGGCCAGTGTCACCGGAGCCGACCTCGCTGCGCATCGGGTGCTCGGTGCGCTGGTGGGGACCGTTGGGGTGCTGGCGACCTGGCGATTCGGTCGTTTGGTGATTGGCGCTTGGCCAGCCCTGGCGGGGGCTGCCCTGATGGCCACCCTCCCATTCCACCTCTATTTCAGTCGCTCCGCCCTGAACCACATCACCGACCCAACCACCCTTATGCTTGCCTTGCTGTTCCTTTGGCGTGGCGTGCACAGTGGGCGACGGGGCGATGCATTGCTGTGCGGTATGATGATCGGCCTGGGGTGGTATGGCTACTGGGGAGCCCGCATCTTCCCGGTCATCGTTGCCTTGATCCTGGCAATCGCCGCCACCAATCGGCGATTCGGGCTGTCCGGTGCGGTTCGGCTGGGGTTATGGTCCGCGACAGGATTCGTGGCCACCACGTTGCCGTTGCTGATCGCCTTCACCATGAAAACCGGTGAGTTCCAGAACCGCCTCGCCGCCACGTCGCCCCTGTCGCTCGATGCATGGCGGGACGACCCGAGCGATGTCCTCCATATTTATCTGGATAACCTCCGGGAGGCGGTCTTCTTCCCCTTTGTCAGCAATCAGGAATTGTTTTTCCGGCATCCAGCCCCGTTTCTCGGCTGGCCGATGGCGCTGCTCATTCTCGTCGGTGTGGCAAGCTGGATCGCGGGGTTGGTCCGGGAGCACGCGTTTCGGACCGGCGCCTGGCTTGCCGCTCCCTGGCTGGTGCTGGCGTTTGGCGTCGCCACCACCGACCCGGTCCAGAGTCAGCGCTTTGTGGCCTTCACGCCGATCTGGATGCTGGCCGCCGGGTCGGGGCTCGTTGCCCTTGCTCGCTGGGTCAGCGCAGTGAGCCTTCCCGCTCGCGCTGTTGTGCAACACGCCCTGCTGGTGGGGGCGATAGGGGCGCTGGCGTTCATGAATATCACCTGGATGGCATCCGAAGATCGACAGCTCACCACCTATGGTGATGTCAGGACAATTGCCGCGTGGGACATAGGTTGGCGTCTCGCCCATGGCGATCCCGGTGGTGAAGACGGACAGCCGGTGCTGTTTGTGGGAGCGCCGTTCATGTTCATCGACGATTGGCAGAATCTTCGCTTTCAGGCGCCAAATGCGGATCTCACCGATGTCGCGCAGCCAATCGTGAGCACGGCTGATGTTCCGTCGTTGCCGTCCGGCGCGATCCTGCTGCTCGTACCGGAGCGGGCCGGAGAACGCTGCACCGTCGAGCAAGCCCATCCGGAAGTGACCGTTGCCGAGGCGCATGCCCGGAATGGGAGGCTGCTCTATGTGGCATTCTACCGGGGCGAGCTGCCCGGCTGGTCGACCGCGCAAACTCCCGCCGGCACGACGTTTGACATTGCTGAAGATACGGAGTGCACCACTACGGCAGGCATACAATGATCCGGTTGCCCCGGACTTGTGCTGGTCGTGGCCGCGTTCACCTGGTTCCACCACCGCGATGTCGAAGGATCGGCAGGATTCGCTCAGTTGTGACCTCACGCCGCCCAGATACAATCCGCTGGAGCCCGGCAAAGATGGCCAAAGGGGAGCAAATTCGAAACACATGGACATCTCCATCCTCCTGATTTCAGGAAGCACCCGGGACGGATCAACCAACACCGCCGCGATCCGGGCGGCTGCGGCTGCATCCACACCGAAGATCACATGCCGCATTTACGATGGACTCGCGACCCTGCCGCAATTCAACCCCGATGACGAAGAACATCGACTGCCCAACGTGGTGAGCCGGCTCCGCGCCCAGATCGAAACGGCTGATGACGTGTTGGCGAACGACCATCGCCGTAAACCTTGTAACGCCGCGAGCCGCGGAGTAGCCTCGGGCCGAAAGTGCCCGAGGTTGTCCGCCCGGTGGTCGCGAAGCGGCCACAATGGTCAGCCCAACACATCTGAGAACGCTGTAAACACGCAAAAAGGGGCGGACTCAATCGAGTCCGCCCCTTTTCCGCATGCTAGATCCCGGTGATGCCGGAGAGCCGTGCGGTACCCAACTCCGAAAACAGCGCCAGCCCGCAATACCATTTGATCCGGTGCCGCGTCGCGTCCTTTTGTTCCAGCTCGCCCACCCGCTCGATCGTGACGCCGCCGTGCTCGAGCCCCATCAGGCCCATCCCCTGACCGAACTTGAGCGCCCAGATCGAGGAGGCGTCGGAACTGGTGCCCTGGGTCTCGGTATCGGGCACGAAATCATCGACCACGATCGGGATGCCGTCATAGACCTCCACCTGCTGCCCAAACTGGTTCACCGCCGTCTCGATTACCGAGCCGCTTGTCCGGCGCAAATCCTTCAGCTTGCGACGGGTGCGCTTGCTCATCATCAGCAGCTCCGGTTTGCCCGGCTTTACCAGGTCGATCATTTCGTCCAGCTTGACCAGGGTCAGCGCCGAGCCGTTCACGCCCATCGAGATCGCCTGCGCCCCGCCGACCAGGTTCTGCAATCCATCGAACGATTTCGGATCAGTGCCGCTGTCGCCGGTCACAAAGGTCTCGGAAAAGGCATGGGCGACGGCCTTCGCGCGTGACGCGATCACCTCCGCTTCGATGTCGTTGGTGTCGGCGTACGTGCTCTGCAAAAAGTTGTCCACATCGGCATCGCCGCCAAGAATCTTGAGCGAGGCGATCTGCTCGGTGAATGTCGGCGTCGCTTCGGTCCAGGTGTCGCCGACATCATGGAACTGGGCGGCTGGCAGCGTCGCCTCGCGGTTGTACCGCACCGCCGTGCCGGTCACCGGCATGAAGGGCAGGTACTGCAGGATCGCCGATTCCTTGACGATCGTTTCAATCACGCCGCGGACCAGCAGGTCATTGGAAAGGGATGCGGCATCGGCCAGGGTGATAGCCATGGTGAATCGTGCTCCTTTTGAAATAGCAATTGGGTATGATACGGGCTTCGGATGAATGATGGTGGATTGGTATGCGGACCCCGGTAGCCTCGGCTCACCGTGGCCGAGATCCGCTCGGTATGCGCGAAGCATGCACAATGGTTGGCTGCGCAAGTCCGCCCCGACGGTGTTCCATCACGGACCACCCGAACTTCGTATGACAAGCCCCGGTCAGGGAACCCGACCGGGGTGACGGATGGTTCGGGGATGACCGAACCGTATTCGAATGAACTGTTCAGTTGCCTCAACTCAGCGGGATCGTGATCTCGCCCCCACTTTGCTCGATGTCCTCACGCGTAAACACATGTCCAACCGTCATCGGGATCGACACCGCGTAGAACGCGGACTCCGGTACATCCAGCTTGAACGTCCAGGCGCAACTGTCGCTTGTATCCGACGCTTCGAGCGCGGTCACACCGATGATCGTCCCGGCTTCGTTTCGCACGACCACCTGACGACCCACCTGCATGCCGGCGAACTCACCGATTCCCACACAGCCGGTCTCGGAGACAACGTACGTTTCGTTCTCCGCGCCCGGAAGCGTCACGGTGCCGGCCAGCGCCACCGTGTTTGCCGGCTCATCGCTGACCGGAACGGCACCCACCGCGCTACCGGATCCGGGGGTGGCGGCCACCGGCGATGCGACCATGACAGGTGAAGCCACCACAGCGGGTGACGCGGCTACGGCTGGGCTCGCCGCCGGTGATGCCGCGCTCGCGGTGATGGATTCCGGTGTTGCGTCCTCGGTGGCCTTGGCTGTCCCGGTGCTCAGCACCGGCTGTGTCGCCTCGACGGTTGGGTCCGGCTCTTCATCATCGTCACTGCCACAGGCTGACAGGAACAACGCCATCAGGATCACCAACAGCATTCCGGAAAACTTGCGCACAACGGACCCCCTGTCACGCCAACGATCGGCGATTGTTCTTCGATCGTAGTGACGCATGTGTTACGTATGACCTCGTGTGTCGTCATATTGTACGCAACACCGTCGCACGAGGCGGGCCACGGCGCAAATCCGCTCGCTGGCGGTCATCGGTGGCTGAGTCCTCGCCGGATCTTCTCGCTGGCGGGAATCCGATCCGGATCAACCGGCATCGGCCGGTCGCCACCCGCCGGCACCGCTGGGGTCGACAGGGCTGACGCTGGCGCTGAGCCACGAACTGATTCGGAAATGCGCCGGAACGCCGCCTCGGCCGGTTCGATGCTTGCGAGCAGCGCATCGACCGTGTCGCCGGTGACCATCTCGGGTACAACCTCTGGGTGTGCCCGCAACACCAGCTCGCGAATGACGGAGACATCAGTTGACGGGGCCTCAGGTGTTGCGGCTGCCGGTGAAGGCGCATCGGTTGGGTTCGCTGGTTGCGCGGATTCGCCTGCGTCAAATGCCTGCTGGTCGGTTTCAAGTGTCATGACAGTTCTCCAGGTGGCGTGCCCGTCCAGTGGATGAGGGGGTGCCAATATTCGTCAAAGGGGTAGGTGTGAGTGGACAGGTGAAAGCCGCACCGTCACAATGCATTGCGATGCTGGTTGTGTTCTTCGTCGATACGTTTCAGGAGTATTCCGTGCCTGCCAATGCCAATCCTTCCGTTTCCGTGATCATCACCACACCGCTGGGTGAGATCGAAGTCGACCTCGCCCAGGTACAGGCGCCGGTCACCACCGCGAATTTCCTGCACTACGTCGAAGGCGGGTTCTACAACGGTGGCCGCTTCCATCGCACCGTCACGCCGGACAACCAGTCCAACGACAACCTGAAATCCGAAAAGATCGATGGCGGCATCAATCCTGGCGAAACCGAATCCACCAACCTGCCCAACGACGATGTGACCATCGAGGTGATCCAGGGTGGTGTCAACCCGAATCGGCAGGACGAGCTGAATGCGCCGATCGCCCTGGAACGAACCAGCGACACCGGACTCCACCACGACGACGGCACGATCTCGATGGCGCGTCTGACCGAGGACAGCGCGGTCTCCGACTTTTTCATCTGCATTGGCGACCAACCCGAGCTCGATTACGGCGGCAAGCGCAATGTCGATGGTCAGGGGTTTGCCGCATTCGGCAAGGTGACGAAGGGGATGGATGTCGTCAAGGCCATCCAGCAGGCGCCCGCCGACGGCCAGTCGCTTGAACCACCGATCGAGATCACCAAAATCACTCGCCTCGTCTGACACGGTATCCGAGAAAACCGCCGGCAGCCAGACATGGCAACCGTAGGGCCGCGGCCCTACGGTTGCCATGTCTGGCTGTGTTCATCAGTGAATCATTCGGCCTTTATGGAACACATTATCAGTTATGGCGCCGCCCCTGTCGCAATCCTCGGACGCAAATCCCGCCGGTCCAGCACCGCCGTCAACGCCGCGCTGATCACCAGGTCGTCATGACCGTCACGCTCCGGCACCGACCATCGCAACACATTGCCCGGACCTGGCATCACCTCGAACGTCGTCGCCCGGAGCTGCGCACGATAGAGCCGCGTCACAAAAGCGCCTTCATCGTCGTGGTCGCTGTCATCGCTATACTCCAGGAACCGGCCACTATCGATCAGGCCCAGGAAATCCCACCCCAGCTGGCTCTTGCTCCGCGCCGTAAACACGAACGGTATCACCTCGATCCCGGGTTGCGAATCGCGCCGTGCCAGTGACGCCTTCAGGAAGGACGCGAGTCCCGCCCCAATTCCGGTCGCGTCGATCACGACCTGCCTTACCCGCCAAACCCGCCGCGCCAGGTCGACCAGCGTGTCGTGCAGCGTCCGGTGCGCCACACCGGTCCACTGCCGCCGGTCGACCACGCGATACACCGCGCGGCCATCCTCGCGGGCTGACGTATCGATCTCGACCACGGTCAGTGCGGTGCTGTCTCGTCGCCGTTCGGATTGATAGGCAATCGGGCCGCTTCCCGCTTCTTCCTCCCCGGCAACGTCGATCAGCAAAGCGTAGTGCCGGCTCGATTCCGCCCGGCTCAGGCGCCGGTGATCGCCCTGCATCCGAACGATGCGATCGTCTGGAAACAAACCAGCGTCGCCGTCGAGCTCCTTCAGCTCATATTCAGTGCGGATGAACGGATGCGCCGGACCGAGCTGGGCGATCCGCGCGTTTACCCTGTCACCATAGGCGGGAACCTCATCAGCCACCACCCGCCATGGCGCCAGCCACACCCGCTGGATGCCATCTGTCGATTCGAGCGCCCGCAAATGGCGCATCTGGCGGGCAAGCAGTGTCGTTGCGCTCCAGACCGTTCCCATGAATAGCGTCGGCGCGTTCGTGCTGGCGGCCATCGGGTCGAACACCGCATCCCAGACATCGGGATCGGTATCCTGCGCTTCGTTGGCGACCAGCAACAGGTCGGCCGTTTGCCCACGCGCATGTGCGGTCGGCGCGGCGGAGATGAAGATCGCTCGCGCCATGCCAATCGAAATCGTCGCGTCGTGAGCAGTGGCGAGCGAGGCCAGCACAGGGCTGGAGATCAGCCGGTTCCAGAGCCGGTCCCGGCTGATCTGAGCTTGTGGGCGTTTGGTCGGCGCGGCGACGACAATCGTGCCACCGCGTCGCGAATAACGAACCAGGAGCGCCGCCAGCACCTGCGCCAGCAGCTCATCCTTGCCGCTTTGGCGGCTGAAGACGATGGCAAGCTGGTCACCGGAGCGGCAGAGCACCCGGTCGAAGATCGCCTGCGCCGGAGCTGCCTGGTAGGGCCGTAGCTGCCACGCGGGCAGCAACAGGCGGGAGAAGGCGGCGACATCGGTCAGCGCCCGGCGCAGGCGATCTT
>Ga0209176_10000036_pt1 | contig 39353 bp, 41 predicted proteins | sample NGEPer11B_FD_184511 | JGI IMG/M metagenome (GOLD analysis project Ga0209176, IMG submission 184511) | Arctic peat soil microbial communities from the Barrow Environmental Observatory site, Barrow, Alaska, USA - NGEE Permafrost305-11B... | ecosystem: Environmental > Terrestrial > Soil > Wetlands...
TGCGCGATGTCGATGGGCCGCGTCCGCTCGATCCCGATGGGATCGCCTATTGAGCATCTCGATCGACCCAGTCACCGATGCGCGATGCGTGATGTCGTCCGACATTGAGATGCTTCGACGCGGCCATGCGGCCTTGCTCAGCATGACAATCGTAGTGGTTGGGTAGGTGCCAACATGCGTGTGACGTGGTACTCAGCATGGCACGTCCATGATTAGCGGCACCTTTCGCGAGTCGAGATATCGGCAACCACGTCTACCCCTTGATCGCGCCGGTCAGCACACCCTTGGTGAAGTACTTCTGCAAGAACGGGTAGACGATCAGGATCGGCACGGTCGCGACCACCACGATGGCCATTTGCAATGTCCTGGCTGGCGGTTGCGGCACGTTGGACGGCAGGTCCGCCGCGTTCGCAATGTCCGTCCCCTGCAGCACATACTGCCGCAGCACCAGCTGGATCGGCCATTTGGTGGGATCATGCAGGTACAGGATCGCGTTGAAAAAGCTGTTCCAGATGCCTACCGCATAAAACAGCGCCACCACCGCCAGCACCGCCTTGGACAATGGCAGGGCGATGTGCCAGAACAGATGCCACTCGCTCGCCCCATCGATCCGCGCCGAGTCGATCAGGTCTTGCGGCAGGTTCATGAAGAACTGCCGCACGATCACCAGGTTGAACGAGCTGATCAAACCCGGCAGGATCAGCGCCTGATAGGTGTCGAGCAGCCCCAGCTCCTTGATCAGCAGGTACATCGGGATGATCCCCGGCGCGATCAGCAATGCGCCCAGCACGATAAACAGCATCGTTTTCGAACCGGGCACGCCCGGCCGGGACAGCCCCCACGCCATCGTCGTGGTGAAGATCATCTGCGCCAGCGTCCCGAACAGCGTCAGGCCAACGCTGACCTGCAACGCCCGCACCACAATCCCACCCCGGAAGATCGCCTCATAGGCCGCCATCGTCGGGTTGCTCGGAAACAACACCAGGCCGCCGGCGAGCACATCCTCGTAAGAGGACAACGACACCGCGAACACGTGGACGAACGGCAGCAGCATGATCAGCACAATAAAAGCCAGCGTGATGGATTTCAGCGCCGTCATCCAGAGGGGCGGCTTCTCCATCCACGGCGGGCGGCCGCCAGACGGTCGTCGTTTCGTCGCGGCGGCCGCGGCCATCGCGCTGGCGTCGGTGCGGGGATTGGTGGTTTCGTACGTCGCCATCAGAAGATCCCCTCATCGAAGAAGCGCTTCGCCGTCCAGTTCGCGACGTAGATCAGGAAGGCGCCGGCAATCGCCCGCACCAGCCCCACCGCCGCCGCAAAGCTCCAGTCGCCATTGACGATACCCCGGAAATAGACAAAGGTGTCCAGCACCTCCGCCGCGTTCGCGCCCACCGCGCCACGTTGCAGGAAGTACTGCTCGAAGCCGACCGTCAGCATCGAGCCGAGCCGCAGGATCAGCAACAGCACCACGATCGAGCGGATGCCGGGCAGGGTGATGTTGATCAGGCGCCGGAATCCGCCCGCTCCGTCCATCGCCGCCGCTTCGTAAAGCTGGACGTCGATCTTGGTCAACGCCGCCAGGAAGATGATGGTGCCCCACCCGGCCTCCTTCCACACGCTTTGCAGCACCACCAGGAATTTGAAGGTGTCGGGATTGTTCATGATGCTGACGCGGTCGAACCCCTGGTTGAGCAGGAGCTGGTTCAGGAAGCCGGTGCCCCCGAACAGCTGTTGCCAGACCGCGATCACGATCACCCAGCTCAGGAAGTGGGGAAGATAGACAACACTCTGCACGCCGCGCTTGACCCGCTCATTGATCAGGCTGTTGAGCAGCAGCGCCAGCGCCAGCGGCGCGGGGAAGGCGAAGATCAATTGCAGGCCCTCGATAATGAGCGTGTTTCTCAGCGCGATCTCGAAGGCCGGATCGGTAACGATATCCCTGAAGTTCTCAAGGCCAACCCAGGGACTGTCCAGGATGCCGATGAAGATGCTGTAATCCTTGAAGGCGATGACATTGCCCAGGATCGGCAGGTAGTGAAAAACGACATACCACAGGAGCCCCGGCAGGATGAACAGGTACACCGCGCGGTTCGCCCACATGCGTTTCCACACGGAGGTCTTGCGCGTCTTCACATGCGGAGTCGACGCCTGCCCCGGTGGCGAGGTCTGGACCCCGCTTGCTGTGTCCACGCCTTGTCCTTTGCTTCGGAGCGCATTCATCCACGGCAGGATACACAACCATGCCGATGCCCGTCACCAGGATCGACATGGTCGCCAGCGCGCCCGCGGAAAGCGGTTGTGCTAGCGGTTATATCGCACCTTCCACCGCGTGTCATGCCCTGTCGGGCGGCGTGCTCATTTCATCGCGATTCATCTTCGGGTAGAGCCACCACAGGAACAGGATGCCCAACCCCACCAGGCCGGCGACCAACCATGACATCCAGGCCTCCGAGACGATCGTGGACGTAACGAGCTGCGTTGCGAGGATCAGCGCGATCGACAATGGCGCCAGCCCGATGATGATCAGCCGGGTGGCCCGGGTCTTGAATGCCTCGCGATCCCACAGCGGGCGCTGCAGGCGGTGATGTGCCGCCGGGGCCGTGAAGCAGACGAGGCTGGCCAGTGAACAAAGAAATGTGATCATGTAGATGATCTGCTCGTTGTCACGGATTTCGGCGAACCCACCCTGGAACGGCAAAATGATCAGGAACGCCGTCAGCGTCTGCGAGCCGGGCAGCAGCACGCGCAGCTCGCTCAGGAGATCCGACAGGTCTCCTTCTTCTGATCCGGGTGGCTGCGGCTCGGTTGGCGTTGATGTGGTCCCATCAGGCACGGTTGTCTCCTCTCCCTCGTCGTGGTGATTTCAGGCGTCAGCTTCGCCGGGCGCAAACAACCCCCTCCGGTGAACCCTGTCGCCGGAGGGGTCGTCCAATACTCTGCAATCGCCAGGTATCGACTGGCTCAGCGATTAGCGTCGTGTCGTCCCGGCACGGCCTGGCCCACCAAGACCCGCGCCGCCGTAGTACGGATAGGCGGGATACATGTACCCTGCCGTCCAGAACGGCGTGTAGCCGTAATAGCCGTAGCTGCTCTCCCAGAATCCTTCGTCCCGGACAATGGAAGGATCATACTCCGGACCCTTGACGATCTTGTCCTTGGACTGATCGACATGCACGTGATCCTCATCGATCTTCGTGATCGCATCGATCGGGATCAGGAACGTCTTGTCTCCGATCCCAAGAAAACCGCCCGCGGAAACGTGCATGAACCGCACCTTGGCGCCGTCTTCATCAAGCATGAGTCCATCGACCTTGCCGATGTCGTCACCTGACTTGTCGAGCATCTTCCGCCCACGAATGTCCTCCGCCGGATCGCCGACAGTAAGATCGGTTTCACCGAGTTTGACCAGGTTGCGTTGCTTGGTGTCACTCATATTGACAACTCCTTTGTATGATGGGCATCGTGCCTGCTTCACTGCGTTCCGGCACATCCATTGGGAAATGACCATGCGATGAAGCATCAGCCTGTAGCTCAGAGCGTGACAAGGATGCCCGTGCAAGAAACCACGCAGATTGCGTGCCACGGCTCCCGGCCAGCATGATCAACGCGTGCTGGCCATCCCAACACCCGCCACTCCCAATACCCTGTCACAGGTATCCTGGCGTACACCCAGCCAACATCGGGTGTCATGCTGAGCGAGCGCGGATGCGCGACGTCGATGGGCCGCGGCCGTCGCTCAGTGGTCTGTCCAGGCTGTCGTGTCCAACACAACATGCCGTCATGCTGAGCTTGTCGATGGACCGCGTCCGCTCGGTCCCCGCGGGACCGTCTATTGAGCATCCCCCGGCGAAGCCGTTGCGCGCAGCGCAAAATCCCGCTGTGGACGCCATACGCCAGCTACGCTGCCGAAGAGCGCGGGGACCCGTTCGCTACGCTCAGGGTGACGGTCGTTTTCGGGACGGGACAGGTTGCCTGTGACACGGTACCCAACGTGCCGTTTCCGGCTGTCGCGGCCGGTGTATGGTTGAACGATGCGCGCGGCAACGATTGAAACGGAAACACCAGTGCCCATGCCGTCACCTGACACGCAACCTGCCTCCAATGTCCTCGTCCGCTTCCTGCCCGCGATCGCCTGGATGGGCTTTATCTTCACGCTGTCTCACCAGCCCACGCTGCCGGAGGTGCCGGGAATCGCGTCGTCACAGACCTCGGTGCTCGGGCATTTTGCGGTGTACTTCGTGCTGGCGATCCTGCTGTGGTGGGCGCTGGGATCACTGGGCATCTCGCGGCGACGGCGCCTCGTGCTGGCCTTCGCCGTTTCCGTGCTCTACGGCTTCAGCGACGAATGGCATCAATCGTTCGTGTCAGGGCGCGACGCCTCACTCTGGGATAACGCCGTCGACGCGATCGGCGCCGCGACCGGGCTCGTCATCATCCACCGGCTTCGCCAAACCCACGCGCTGTCCGATGACCGGAGTTGAGATGAATGCCACCCCTGACCACGATGACCGCGACCGGTTCGCGCGCCTGGTTCACACCATCCGTCCCGGCGGCACGCTGATCCGGGCCTGGCCGCTGGAAGGTGGCGTGTCGGCGCAGATCACGGCGTTTGAGATCGCACATCCGGATGGCCACATGGAACGCATGGTGGTCCGCCAGCATGGCGAGCGCGACCGGGAATACAAACCGAATATCGCGACCGACGAATTCACCCTGCTGGCGATCCTGGGCGAAGCAGGCGTGCCGGCGCCCAAGCCGATCTTCGTCGATCAGGCCAGCGCGTTTTTTGACACGCCCTGCCTGGTCGTTCAATACACCGAAGGCTCAACCGGGATCGCTCCCGCTGACGAACAGCACGCCGGCGAGCACATGGCCACCTACCTCGCTCGCCTTCACACGATCGACGCCATCGCGCACGACCTGTCCTTCCTGCCAGCCGTGACCGCCCGGCTCGAACGGATGCTTCTCGATCCCCCCACCGCCGACGCGCCATCACCAACCGCCGCGCGCATCCGGGAGGCACTGGCTGTCGCGTGGCCACTCCCGCGCACAACTGACTCCATACTGCTGCATGGCGACTTCTGGCCGGGAAACATCATGTGGCGAGACCGTGAGATCGTGGCGGTTATCGACTGGGAGGATTCGGCCATCGGCGATCCGCTGTTCGACCTTGCCAGCGTCCGGCTGGAGCTCTTCTGGATGTTCGGCGCGGTTGCGATGCACCGCTTCACCGGGCACTACACGTCCATGACCCAAAACGATCTCACCGATCTTCCGTTCTGGGACCTCTGCGCCGCGCTCGACCCGGCCATGCACCTGCCCATCTGGGATACGACGCGGACACCGAAGCCGCCATGCGCGAAAAGCTCGACCTGTTCGTCGATCGGGCGTTGGCGGAACTCTCACCGCGGATTCGCGTGGATTGATCGCCGCCACGTGGCGACACGGATGGTCGGGTAAACTGGTTTCAACGACGCCGGTGCCGGACCGGATTCCAGCCCCACACCACGGAGAAACGCCGCGTGACCTCCCCCACTTTGCCTGTCACCGACCCGACCGAAGGTTCCACTGTCGCCGAACATCCGGTCGACGCCACGGTCCATCTGCTGGAAGCCGCCGAACGCGCGGGAACCGCGATCGACACCGTGGTCGTGCTCGATTTCGGGTCGCAATACAGCCAGCTCATCACCCGGCGCGTGCGCGAGTGCGGCGTCTACTGCGAGTTGCTGCATCATGACACCAGCTGGGACGACATCGCCCATCTCGATCCGAAGGGCATCATTCTCAGCGGCGGTCCCGCCAGCGTCTACGCAAACGGCGCTCCGGCATTGCCAGGCTGGGTGATCGAGCGCAAGCTGCCTGTGCTCGGCATCTGCTACGGCATGCAGCTGCTCGCCCACTCGCTGGGTGGCAAGGTCGACCCCGCCGATCATCGCGAGTACGGTCCCGCCACCATCAGCACGCAGGGCAACCATGCCCTCTTCACCGGCATGCCCGAGCAGCTCGATGTCTGGATGAGCCACGGCGATCACATCACGAAGATGCCGGAAGGCTTCCGCGCGCTCGCCACCACGCCAAATTCTCCTGTTGCGGCAATGGGGACTGATCGCTACGTCGGGCTCCAGTTCCACCCGGAGGTGCAGCACACGCCACGCGGTTCCGACCTGCTCCGGAACTTCCTGGTGGAGATGTGCAATTGCGACACGTCATGGTCGCCGGAATCGTTCATCGAGGCCGCCGTGCGCGACATCAGGCAACAGGTCGGCGACGGCAAGGTGCTGCTCGCGCTCAGCGGCGGCGTCGATTCCTCTGTTGCGGCGGCGCTGCTGCACAATGCGATCGGCGACCAGCTCACCCCCGTGTTCGTCAACAATGGGCTGCTGCGGCTCAACGAAGCGGAGCTGGTACGCGATGTCTTCAGTCGCGCCTTCGGCATGGAGCTGGTCTATGTCGACGCCACCGACCGCTTCCTGGGCAAGCTTGCGGGCGTCACCGATCCCGAGGAAAAGCGCAAGGCGATCGGCGAGGAGTTCATTCGCGTGTTCGAAGCGGAGGCCGGCAAGGCGGGCCCGTTCCAGTTCCTGGCGCAGGGCACGCTGTACCCCGATGTGATCGAAAGCACGACCAAGGATACGAAAGCCGCCGCCAAGATCAAGACGCATCACAATGTCGGCGGGCTGCCGGATGACATGCGGTTCGAGCTGATCGAGCCGCTCAAGTTCCTGTTCAAGGACGAAGTGCGCAAGGTCGGGCGCTCGCTGGGGCTGCCGGAGGAGATCGTCGAGCGCCAGCCATTCCCCGGTCCCGGCCTCGCGGTCCGCATCCCCGGCGAGATCACCGCACCGGATCTGGAGCTGCTCCGCCGTGCCGATGCCGTCGTGCGCGAGGAGATCGACAACGCCGGGCTGAACCGGGAGATTTGGCAGTATTTCGCCGTGCTGCTGCCGGTCAACTCAACTGGGGTGATGGGCGACTACCGCACCTATGCACGAGTAGCGGCGGTGCGCGCCGTGGCCAGCCAGGACGCCATGACCGCCGACTTCGCCAAAATCCCGTATGACGTGCTGGGGCGAATCAGCAACCGCATTGTCAACGAGATCGACGGCATCAACCGGGTTGTCTATGACATCACCTCGAAGCCGCCCGCCACGATCGAGTGGGAATAGCGTTAGCGCCATGTGCGGCAGCAAGACATGCAACAACATCTCGACCTAACAGGAGTACAATCGCACGTATGGCGACCAGGCAGGAGATCGAAACCTATCTCGCGAAGGCATTCGAAAGCCTGGAGGGAGCCGAAAGCGAGTTGGCCAATCACCGGTACAACAACTGCGCGAATCGTTGTTACTATGCCTGCTTCCAGGCCGCCATTGCCGCCCTCATGGCAGCCAGGATACAGGCGCGGTCTCCCGGTGGACATTGGCGGCATGAGAACATTCAGGCCCAGTTCATTGGCCAACTAATCAACCGTCGTCGGCTCTATCCAGCCTCCATTCGCCGGACTTTCGGTGAAAACATGGTGTTGCGCCAGAAGGCCGATTACGAGACCGACAGGATCAGTGAGGTTCAGGCATATCGCGCTGTGCGCCGCGGCCGAGAGTTCGTGAATGCGATCCAGAAAGTAGCAGGTACTGGTTGATGGAACATCCACAAGACCCACTCACAGACCCTCGCATGCAGGCGGCTGTCGCTGAGTTGCAGGAGCTTATCCGCTCGCACTTCCCGACAGCGACGTTTGATGTGGGTGAAGCTGACGATCCGGACGGGGTCTACATGCGTGCCGTCGTCGACATCGATGACACCGACGAGGTTACTGAAGTCTTCATAGATCGGCTGGTCGATATGCAGGTCGAGGAAGGGCTTCCGATCTACGTCGTTCCCGTGCGCACTCCCGAGCGCATTGCCGCCGCTCTCGAGCAAGAGCGTCGCGACCGCTATCGCATCGCCCTGCCGGGATAGCCGCGTCGTCAACGAGATCGACGGCATCAACCGGGTTGTCTACGACATCACCTCGAAGCCGCCCGCCACGATTGAGTGGGAGTGACATGACGGACACATCGTTCCCGCGGCACGCCATTCTCGAAGTGGCGCATCTCGATGTGAAGCTGGGCGAGACCGGCGCATTCGAGGGTGCGTTCGCTGAGGCGAAGCGGATCATCAGCGCGATGCCCGGCTATCGCTGGCATCAGCTCCAGCGCTGTGTCGAGCAGGAGCACCGCTACCTGCTGCTGGTGTCGTGGGAGCGGCTGGAAGATCACACCGAAGGATTCCGGCAGTCACCCGAATATCAGGAGTGGAAGCGGCTGTTGCATCATTTCTACGACCCGTTCCCCACGGTGGAGCATTACCGGCGGGTTTCATCGGACTGACCACATTTGCGTCAGCCCTCACTATCCCAATGGCACGCGAATCGCTACAATACATCCATGCGCAACTCGTCGCTTCCGGGCAACGCCCGCACCTATGTTGGCGAATTCCGTAGTCGTGTCGCCACGCAAACCAGGCAGGTTCCCGACCCGTTCGGTGTCAATCCGATCCGGCGGTCGCTGATTGGCGCTGTCGTGAGCCTCGCCACGATCATCCTGCCCTTTTACATCTCCGACGAAGCCGGTAGCAGCGTGATGCTTTCCGTCGGGTGGCTGGCGATCGCGGTGCTGGTCTTTTCCATCCCGATCCTGCTGTGGAGCGTCGGCGAGCGAATGTACCTGGCGATCTATCATCGCGTCTACCCGCCGATCGAAGACCTGGAGCTCTCCGTTCGCCTGATCCACGTCCTGCATCGGCACGGCGTCCATACGATCCGCGATGTCAACCGGGAAGACGATCCCAGCCTGATGCTGATGGCGAACATGGAAGCGCGCGATGTTGAGATCATTCGCCGGGCAGTCAGCCTGTGGCACTACCGTCGCTGGCAGGAGGCGGGGTTCCCGGCTTCTGGAGCAGACTGAGCTGTAGCGCCAACGGATGGAGGATCGCTGCATGTCTGGACACAAACCATTCTCGATTCTGGCCGAGCAGATCGATCGTGATCCCGAGCGTCGACGCCGAGATGGAGCTGCAGGTTCCCGGTCTGGAACCAGGCGCCGCCTCGCGCCTGGAGATTCGCCGGTTTGTCGATCTCCGCAAATCCCAGCAGGTCGCCATAGAACCTCCGGGCCATGTCTTCGCCGCCCGCCGGAATCGCGATCTGCACATGGTGAATCACTGGCCGGTCCGTGGACACGATCAGCCTTCGTCGATGTAGTAGGTCATGCTCTGTAACGCGCTGACCGGGTCAATCTCCCGGACGGTGACCGAGTCCGGCACCTTCAGGATCACCGGCGCGTAGTTGAGGATCGCCTGGACCCCGCCCTTCACCATCAGGTCGGCGGTCTCCTGCGCGTGAACCTTCGGCGTCGCGATGATGCCGATACGGATGTGCTCGTCCCGCATGGTGGTCGGCAGATCGTCGACCGGCAGGATTTTGAGCTCTCCGACCGTCTGGCCGATCTGACCGGAATTGCGATCGAACACGGCGGCAATGGTGAACGACGAGGGTGTGAACCCGCGATAGTTCGCGATCGCCCGGCCCAGGTTGCCGAGCCCCACCAACGCCACCGGCCACTGCCGGTTCAGCTTGAGGATGCCGGAAATCGCCTCGACCAGCCGGTGGGTGTCGTATCCCTTGCCCTGCTTGCCGAACTTGCCGAAATAGGAAAGGTCCCGTCGGATTTGCGCCGCGGTCACCCCGATCATCTCGGCCAGCTGTTCCGACGATGCCGAACCGACCTGACGATCGCACAACGACTTCAGCGTACGCACATAAATCGGCAACCGGCGGATCACGATATCCGGAATGTCACCTGGCGGGACCGACGGTCCTTCGTCGTCCCACATATCCCGTCGTGTCGCTGCTGGCTGCGATTCCAGCAATCCTGATCCCATCCCCGCGGCCTTTCCTTGTCTTGACTCTGTCGTACTGGCGCAATGCGCCTACATGCACAATGACGGGTCGTTCGGTCCTGCATCGATCCAACGCGCGCGCAGGCAGATTCGCCGTGATGCACCCGCTAGGGTCATTCGTGCGTCCTTTCACAAGTGTACAGATTTCTGGGGGGAACGTCCGGTTCGACATGGTGATGGTGCCGGAGCTTGCTGCGGACCAAACACCCCACCACGTTCCGTAGCGCCAACCCAGACCCTGCCCTACGCGGAGTAGAACTAGTCTGCATGTGTCGCTCGGATCGTCGCTGTCTTCAGAGAATAACGTGGGTCTCACTCGCTAATCTGGCCCATTACAACTACAGCAGCGGCCAGAACCAGCCGGCGACACCCGCTTCGCGAAGGTGCCCCTCAACCCGGCAGACGTTGGGCGCTAGTCCACCGTGGTGATGAGCTCGTTCACCGATGTCGAGCTGGTGATCGCCGTTTCCTCCACTGATCATCCGGATTCGGTATCACTTGTGGATATCACGGCGACGAACATCATGCCCGCACCGCCCAGAAACTCAACGGACAACAGGAACCGGACGGGATGGCGGATTGGATTGCGCAACGCCATGGGCAGACCAAGGCCGAGGCCACAAGTACGAACGACCAAGCCGGGTCCGACCCATCGTCGGCCTAGGCGTCGCGACGGTTGATCACGACGAATCCGACGCCGAGGGTGGCCGCCGCGTAGAGGCAGAACACACCGAACCCGGACCAGGCTCCCAGGCTGCTCGCGGTGTGATATACGAAATAGATCTGACTACCGGCCTCCATGGGGACGTAGGGGAAGATGGTGGTCTGCCAGGATTGTGGCAGGAGCTCCAGGACAAGCGGAGGCACGAAGAGCACCCCGAACAGCACCGCAATTGCGCCAGCGCCGCCGCGGATGATCGCGCCCAGGCCGAGGCCGAACAGCCCGAGCGCGGCCAGGTAGAGACCGCCTCCGGTTACCGCCCGAAGCACGCCGGGATCGCCGATCGAGGACCGCAGGCTGTCGTCGGAGAGGAACGCCTGAAAAACGAAGTAGGCGGCAAAGCTCGCGAATATCCCGACGGTAAGGGCGGTCGCGGCGAACACGATTGCCTTCGCCGTGAGTAGCAGGCGGCGCTGCGGCACAGCACTGAGGGTGGTGTGGATCGTGCCCGAGTCGTACTCGCTCGTGATGACGAGCACACCGAGCGCGCCCATCGCGATCTGCGACAAGTGCAGACCACCGAGGCTGACGCGCGTCGTATCGAAATTCTCCTTGAGGTGACTTGGCAGGAAGACGGCGACGAGCGCCGCCAGTCCGACGTTGAACACCACGGTCGCCAAAAGCGACCAGTAGGTGGAGCGCACCGAACGGAGTTTGCAGAACTCTGATCGAAGGATGTCGGCGAACCCCACTAGCGGGCTGTAGGAGGTTTGTGGGGGTGCAATGGATTTCATGATCGGCCCCGGTTCGAGGCCAGGACGCGCTCCTCCCCGGCCGTTCGGTAGTCGACCGTGTCCCTGGTGAGCTCCATGTAGGTCTGCTCCAGCGATGCCTGGTGCGCCGAGAGCTCCAGCAGAGTCAACCCATTCGCCCTGGCGAGCTCGCCGACGGTTTCAGGAACACAGCCGGTGATGTGGAGCGTGTCGCCGGCCTGACGGACGACCGTAACACCCTGCGCCTTGAGCAGGGTCGTGAGCGCGTCGCCCTGAGGTGACCGAACCCGTACGTAGTTGTCCGAGCTGCTCTTGAGGAGGTCCTCGACCGTCGTCTGCGCGATCAGGCGGCCGCGTCCAATGATGATCAGCCGGTCGGCGGTAATCGACATCTCGCTCATCAAGTGACTCGAGAGGAAGACGGTGCGGCCCTCGGCGGCGAGCGACTTCAAAAGGGTGCGGATCCAGAGGACACCCTCGGGGTCGAGACCGTTGACTGGCTCGTCGAACAGCAGCACCCGAGGATCGCCGAGCAGCGCGGCGGCGATGCCAAGGCGCTGTGCCATGCCGAGTGAGAATCCACCCGCGCGTTTGCGGGCGACGCTGCGCAGCCCGACCTGGTCGAGCACATGGTCGACGCGTGCTCGGCCGATCCCATTGCTGAACGCGAGACCGAGGAGGTGATTGTAGGCGCTGCGCCCTGGGTGCAGCGCCTGAGCCTCGAGCAGCGCACCAACCTCGAGTAGCGGACGGCGGTACTCGGAGTAGGATCGCCCATTGACCATCACCGAACCCGAGGTCGGCGCGTCGAGGCCCAGGACCATGCGCATTGTCGTCGACTTCCCAGCCCCGTTCGGGCCGAGGAATCCCGTCACCTGACCCGGCGGCACGATGAACGACAGGTCGTCGACCGCCAATGTGGCGCCGTAGCGCTTGCTGAGGCCAACTGCCTCGATCATATGTGGACTCCAATGCTCCTATGCCGTATCCCAGGCGAATCAGCTCGGGTCAGGACCTTGAGGTTGTTGATGATTTCGTGAACCACTCGTCCCTTCGGTCCCGCCTACTGGCCACCAGGGCCGACGGTGCCGGTGAGATGCAAGACGACAAACAGCAGGACCAGGACGATCGCGACGATCGTCACAAACACGGACACCCAGCGCGGGGCGCCGGTCGTCGATTCGCGGTCGGGCTCCACACCGGTGTCCTCATTGGAGTCGGGGTAGGGGGGCAGCTTGGCCATGGGCATATTCCTCCACTGTCGCGCGTCGTAGTCAGCCGTAGCAGGTATCGAGCGGCACGCGGACGACGACCAGGGCCGTCCTTCCGTGGAGCCTACTGCGATGACGCCTTCTCCCAAGTATGGGTAACGGCAGACCGGGAGGCATGACCCGTTGCAGGCAGATCAGAACAGAAAATGGCTATTATTTGCGCAGCGTGAGGGAGTGGGAATAAGCTAGCCACGCGTCTTTGGGCGTGGCAGCCAGCCACGCGCGACGCCATAGGCAGCTGCTTGGTGCCGGCTGTGGAGATGGAGCTTGGAGAGGATGTTCTTCATGTGGTTCTTGACCGTGTGCTCGCTGACCGACAGGCGCTCGGCGATCTCGGCGTTGGAGAGGCGTCCCGCCACCAGCTCCAGCACGTCCATCTCCCGTGCCGTGAGCGCTTCCTCGAATGCAACGGGCTCAGTTTGCCCCCGAACCTCTTCCAGGATCCGGGCAGCAATGCGCCGCGAGATCGCGGCCTCGCCCCGCGCCAGGCCTCGGAGCTGTTCCAAGAGCTCTCGGGAGCGAACGTTCTTGACCAGGTAGCCTTGGGCCCCCGCCTTGATCGCCTCAAAGAGAGTTTGGCTGTCATCACGCACGGTCAGCATCACAACCGTAACGGCAGGCAGCTCCATCGTCAGCCGCTGGGTCGCAATCACGCCGTCCTCTCCCGGGAGCTCAATGTCCATCAGCACGATGTCCGGCTGGAGCGCATGAGCCTGAGACAAGGCACTCTCAACGTCCTCGGCCTCGCCAACGACGGTGAAATCGTCCTGATAGGAGAGGAGCGAGACGAGCCCTTCGCGGAAGAGCGCATGGTCGTCAACCAGGAGGAGTCGCAGGGGGTGCATGCCCGTTCTCCTTTCTCGTTCCTGGGATGGGAATCGTGGCCGTAACGTTCGTGCCCGAACCGGGCTGGCTGGTCACCTGAAAGATGCCGCTGAGGGTCTCGATCCGCTCCCGCATGCTCGTAAGACCGAGGGACTGCGTCGTCCCGCCCCGCCCGCCAAGGCTGAAGCCATGTCCATCGTCGGCGATAACGACCGTGAGCCAGCCCGGCTCGCTGGATGCCAGAGTGACTGTGGCCTCCCGTGCCTCAGCGTGTTTGCGGACATTGGTCAAGGCTTCCTGGACAAACCTGAAGAGCTGGAACGCGGCCAGCGGTGACAGCCGGTCGACCGCCTCATCCGTTCTAAGGCTCACGGGGATGTGGTGCCGTCCTTCGAATTGGTCCGCATAATCCCGAAGTGTATGGGACAACCCTCGCTCTGCTACATTGGTGCGGGTCCCGGTGATCGACTCCCCGATATCCTCGTAGAGCTCGTCGGCAACCTCGTGTAATCGCTCCAGCTCTGCTTCTGCCTCCTGTTGTCGGTCGGCCTCCACCAGCTCCTTGATGGTGTCCAGGCGCAGGAGCAAGTGTGCGACGAGCTGGGCGGCACCGTCGTGAAGTTCCCTGCCCAGCCGCTCGCGCTCCCGCATCACCGAGTTCATGGTCAGGATGTCCTGCTCCCGGGCCAGTGCCTCAACCTGGAGCCTCCGAAGAACCTTGAACAACGTCTCGACGAATATGTAGGACAGCACCACGGCCAGAAGGGTCACGAGCGATGTCACGATCAAGGGTGCGGCACGTCCACCTGGGGCGTGGTCCGGCAAACTATGACCTATCGCGACCGTCATGGGAGGAATGAGGATCATGAGCCATTTGAACAGGAGCAACCTGCGGTGCGTCATGATCGAGGGGTTCTTGAGGGGATGTGCCATTTCATATCAGCCATCTGAATCACACCAAGCTGTTCACGACGGCTGATGTGCCGGTGACGTTGTGCAGACCTGATGACGGTGTTGGCCAGGAACGGATCCAGCTCGGCGTGCTCCTGCCCTGGTAGCTACGCGCGTGGTGTCATTCACGAGCCGACACAAGGTCAGCCCTACTGCCCGTCCCAAAAGACACGATGGAACTCGGCGGTGTCGTAATACCCGACGATGCTGACAATCTTCCCGGCCGCCACGCGTATCATCACCAGCTGCTCGGAGATGATCTCGCGGCCATATCGCGCCGAATATTCCCGGATCACGAACTGCACGGCCGCACGGTCGGCCGCCGCGATGACATCGGTCACATCCCAATGAGCATTGGGATACGACGACACCACGGTCCCGAACCAGGCGACGATCTCATCCGCCGGGCGGATCGGCGCCATGTGAGGCAATCCCCGGAACGTCGCGTTTGCGGCCAGCGTGTGGCGCAGGCGGCGCGGATCACGCGCGTCGAGCGCCTGGAAAAACTCGCGGCCGAGCGCTTCCACCACCTCGACATCCGACAGGCCGGATGCTGATGGGTTTCTGGGAGACGATTCGGATGATGCCACGGTGGCCCTTTCACTTTCGTCAACGGGCGTTGCGCTAGACCCGGATATCGACTCCGCCATCCGGCGCCAGGGTGAGCAGCTCATCCAGTGGCGTGACCTGGAGCTTCGCAAGCCCTTCACGCGCGCCGACCTGATCCAGTGTCCGGTCCAGCGCTCGCAACACGCGGTAATCGTGGATCGCCAGAGCTTCCGCCATGGACCGGACCGTGCCTTCGATCCCATTGCGGCTCGATCCCCGGCGTTGCCAGGCGTCGTCCGGCAGCACCCGCAGGAGCGCCGTGCTGGTCTGCCGCAACCGCCGGAACGAGCTCATCACGACAATCGTCGGGTCGACCTGATCCCGCCTGCGTTGCTCATCCGACACCTCGGCATCCGGCAGCGTATCGAGATCAGGGTCATTCTGGTTGGCAATGAGGTACATGCGGGGGTAGATCTTCTGGTCGTAGTCGCGCAGTTGGAGCACTAGGTCCTTCGCGGTCGGCTCTCCACGGTACACCGATCGTTCCAGCAGATCGTGATCGTGAATCGGCGACAGCCATCGCGACAGATGATTGATCGTGAACGCCAGCCGGATGATCAGGGAGTTGTTGTCGAGACTGGCAATCGTGTCCAGCTGTTCGGTGGGAACCGGATCATTCACCCGGATAAAGCTCGTCGCGCTTGTCATTTTCATTGCCCTTTTTCAACGCATCGCATGACAGCCGTACATCTCCACAATGGTGTCACCGGAGTCTAGGTCAACGCGTCACGCGCCTGTGCGAGATACCTGGCATCATGATCGCACATTCGATCCACGAACTGGTGCAGCGTCATCTCGCCACGCACGGCATGAATCCCGGTACGTCGCCAATCCTCATCATCCAGCCCCTCCAGCACCTGCACCAGGGCGTATCGCATCTGTGCAAACCGTTCCAGCGCTTCGAACGGGTCTTCCCTGGCGTAGTCGTGCTCGATCGCCCAAAGCGAATCATCGACGGCTTCCAGCGCTGGGGTATCTTCATTGAGGATACGTTTGGTCCAGAAGGCCGCCACTTCTTCCCAGTCACCGATGTGCGGCAGGATTTCCACGATACCCCAATCGCCGTCCGACGCCGGTTTCACCAGGCGCTCACGGCTTTCACCTTCGATGATGTGGGCAAGCTCCCGAGGTGTCGCCTCAAGGATCGCGATGAGGGTATCCCTGTCTCGCGCTGGCGGCGCCTCGTCAACCCTGGAGCCGGCATCGTCCAGGTCCGGCTTCGAGCCGGTTGGCGCATCATCCTGACGCCACGACGGGTTAGCGGTCGACTCCTGACTCGCCAGTATCCGCTCATGATTGGCGCCGGCATCTTCATTGCCGCTGTGGAATGACATAGGTGTTCTTCCCACATCCCTGCTTCGGACGATATCCGCTGTTCCGCGGTTTACACGATACGCGCGCTTGACGACGCTCATTCTCGGAATCACAACAATTCAGCGAGGATCGATCGGATTCGCCTGCCAGTTCACTGCCTTGCCAGCTCGCCTGCCGCATGCGTGCCCACCAGCTCGATCTCGACCCGTCGCGCCACTATTCCGTCGTCCACCGCGTCGAGACGCCACGCTCGCGTATCCGGTGGCAAATGCGCCAGCGACACAATGACCATCAGTGAATCGGGATAGTGCGCCTCGCCGATATCCGTCCGGGAAGGCGATGCCGGTCCCTCCAGGTGCGAGTGCACAATGGCGCCAAGCTCCCATCCCCTGTTCGTTATCGTATCAAGTGCGCTGACGACGTCGCGTGGATGCATCGTAAATCTTGTGGGCGACGCGTCGATGTTTTCTCCCGGGAAGAATGCTGTCGCCTCGGCGATGCCAGCGTTCCGGGTGGCTGCCAGAAGCCCGACCCCTTCGTTCGGCGCTTCGCGAACCATGTGAATCACGATCTGGTCTCGCAGCTCCGGCAACAGGCGCAGGATGCGGATGGCCTGGTCAGGCATAGCGGCATTTTCCAGCAACACACCACGCGCGCAAAAGGGCATCGGCCTCCATCATCCATCCGCCTCTTCCATCCATCCGCCTCTTCGGCTCCGCGAATGCCCGCCGTAAACCGGTACAATACGTTTCGTGCACCCCGGCATCGTTGCGAACGATCAGGGTACTGCGCCGCATTGTACCAACCCGGACCGGTTCAGGTCAGATATTCGGTACGCCGAGCGTGCATTCACACAAAAAGGACGCGAAATGCCTGTTCCGCCGGACAACCGACGCCGTGTCGTGCGGCTCCTGATTGTGTTGTTGACGCTTGCCTCGTCGACGCTCGTCTCGACGACCGCGACCGCCCAGGAGACGACCCCCGTCGCGTCCCCTGTCGTCTCCGCCAACCAGCTCATGCCGATCCTTCCGGAATGGCGGGACGAGCTGATTCCCGTGATCGAGTCGGTTTCCGCGCGATACACAATCGACGCTGTCATCCAGCTTCCCGTCGCGGGTGTCTCGACGCCAGGGATCACCGGCGCGCTTTCCATCGAATACACCAACACCACCGGCGCATCGCTCTCCGAGCTGCCCTTTCGACTATACGCCAACAGCCCGGACGAGCTGAACGAGGCGCTTCGCGTGGATCATCTCACGGTGGACGATGCCACTGTCGCGCCGGCATTGTCCGAAGACGGCACCACTGTTTTCGTGCCCTTCGACACGCCGCTCGCGGCCGGGGCAACGGTGACGATCGGGATGTCGTTCGTTTCGGCGGTGCCCGTCAACGAACGCGAGCACTACGGCATCTTCAATATCGATCCCGAACATGGTACCTGGGCTCTGGCGCACTGGTATCCGATTCTGGCGGGGTGGGATCCTGATCGTGGCTGGGTGCTCGATCCGCCAAGTGCAAACGGCGATCCGATCTTCAGCACCACCTCAACCTACGACGTTACCCTTCACCTGCCCAACGGGTGGCGAGCCGTGACCACTGGCATCGAGACGGAACGCAACGACACGTCGCGGCGATTCGTGACCGGTCCGGTACGCGATTTCACGATGGTGCTGGACGGAGATTTCGACGTGGTCGAGCAGGAGGTGAATGGCACAACGATCAGCTCCTGGTACAACCCCGGTCAGCGGCGCAGTGCCGAAGCCGTGCTCGATTATGCCGCGCAGTCACTCTCCTTTTTCAATGAGCTGATCGGCCCGTATCCCTACACCACGCTCGACCTGGCGCCAGCCGACCTGTTCGGCGCGGCTGGGGTGGAGTTCCCGCAGCTGATCTATATCGGGGCCAGCTACTACAACCCTGATCGGTCCTTCGACGTGCCAAACGGTCTCGATTTCACCGTCGCGCATGAGGTGCTGCATCAATGGTGGTATGCAATGGTGGGCAACAACCAGTACGATCATGCCTTCATCGACGAAGGCTTGACCAATTTCATGTCGTCGACCCTCTATTTCGGCGCGGAGTACGGTCCGGAGATCGGAGACATCATGACGGATCGCTACCTGGAAAGACCTTTCCAGTCGAACATCGAGGCTGGCAACGATCAGGTCGTGGATACGCCCACCGATGATTTTCCCAGCAGCAGTGGATATGTGTTCGCCGCCTACACCAAGGCCCCACTCGGGTTCAAGACGATCTACGATGAGATTGGCCCCGACGCCTTCAGCGACGCCGTGACCATGTACTTTTACGACAACTGGTTCACCGTTGCCTCGCCGGATGACCTGCTGGCGGCGTTCGAAGCGGCGTCGGGAGAAGACCTCGACGCGCTCTGGAGCCACTGGTTCGAGGAAACCGCCGGGGAGGACGATGTCTGAGGCACCCGCGACCACGCCATCGGTGGGTTTCATGAATCGGTTGCACGCGTCGCTCACGGCACAGGTACTGCTGATTGCGCTTGTCACCCGCTTCCTGCTGTTCCTGGTGTCGTGGATCGGACTGCGGATATTCGACCGGCTGCCCTACTATCCCGGTCAGGTGCCGGATTCGTTCCTGCCAGACGCCGCATGGATCGATGGCTGGGCCCGTTGGGATACCGCTCACTACGTCGCCATTGCCTTTTTCGGCTATGGCGCCGAGGAGAGCCCGAGTCACAACGGCGGACTCGGGTTCTTCCCGATCTACCCGATGCTGATGCGCGGTGTTGCCTGGTTCGCGCCTGGTCCGATCACCGAAGGCCAGCTCGCCGCCGCCGCCGTGCTGATCAGCAACGTCGCATTCCTGATTGCCGTGCCGATGTTCGCCAGCATCGTCGCCCGGCGCGCCACCATCGACATCGCCCGCACCGCCACGCTGCTGCTGTGCATCTCACCCTTCAGTTACTTCTTCATGGCCGGTTACAGCGAATCGCTGTTCCTGCTGATGGTCGCCGCCAGCTTCTGGTTCGCCGATCGGGATCAGTGGTGGGCGGCCGCCATCGCGTCGGCGCTCGCCACGGCCACTCGCCTCGTCGGGCTGGCGCTGCCCCCCGCCCTGCTCCTGCTCGCCTGGCGCAAACGCCGGTCAATACGGGATTTGGTCACCATCTGCCTGATCGCCCCGATCGGGATCGTGATCTGGTTCGCCATCACCTGGTATCGCTTCAACGATTTCTTCGCCTATTTCACCGCCCAGGAGAACTGGGGCGGCTGGAAGGAGCACGTCTGGTTTTACCTCAGGCTGTTCCTCACCGACCCTCGCGAGGCGCTTTTCGGCGATCCGCGTCACCTGGTGATCGTGCTCAATGTCGCGCTCGCGGCACTCTGGCTGGCGACATTGCCGTGGGTATGGCGACGCCTGGACCCCGGTATCGCGCTGCTCACGACACTGCTCATCGTGCTGCAAGGGACGATGACCTGGGTATCGCTCGGTCGGTACCTGCTGCCGGCGATCGGGGCGTTCATCGCCTTCGCCTGGCTGCTGGAGCGACCCGCCTGGCGCGGCTGGCCGAGGGACCTGGTCATCGTCACCTGCGCCCTCACGGTCAGCTTCCTCACGGTGCTGTTCAGTCACGGCTTCTGGTCGATTTAGCGCGTGTTGTACCATATCCTTGGGTCTTCGCATGTGATTTCCGAACAGCACGATACCTCTGCCGAGGGTGACGCTCTTGGGGATATATTCGTTCAAGGTCTCCAGAATCAAGCAAGGCACTGACATAGCGCCGCACTGTCTTCACATCCCGATTCAACAGCCGAACAAGCTCGTCCGACGATTGAGGCGAGATGCGACAAAGGCGCAAAACTGTTTGTTTGAACAATGCCGGCACAACTCGAGTGCTATGTGAAACAGGGCTGGCAATTTCGAAAAGTCGAGTCTCCTGTTTTGCCTGATCACGGGCGATTGCATGTCCAGTGCTCGGTTCCGTATGTCCAGTGCTCGGTTCCGTATATCCAGTGCTCGGCTCCTCCGGCGCATTCAATTGTGCTTCTTTGCCGAGTTCATATTTTGCGCCGCGACCCGAGCCATGCAGAATGAGGTACTCGCGATCGCGTAACGATCTCAAGGTCTGTGATGCATCAAAGAGATGCTGGCCAGTGGCGCTTCGCAGCGTCTGGTTATCTACGGATCCATGATGACGCGCAAACGCCAGAGCGAGCTCCTCCTCTTCTCGCCACGGGCCGCCGATGCCGGCTAACCATTGACGATCAAGGGATGACAAAACACCTGCCAGCGTCAGATCGAGTTCGAACTCATGGTTCGATGGGTCTGAAATGACAGTGGGTTTCCGATACCCCAACTCTCGCCACTCATCAAAAATACGAAGGAATCCACTTCCCGCCTGATCAGCCAGGCCGATGTTATCGAACATTTGAGCGATGACTGGATTTCGACGTTCAGACCGACCCTGGATACCGAGATCGCGAAGATCTATCCATGAATCACCGGGGTTCCTGAAGATATAGCCGTCATCACGATGCAAGACAACCGCGTCGCTCGGCTCGAGATAGTCTGTGTGGACGAGCAGATTCACAAAGGCTTCACGAAGTGCCTCCAGTCCCGCAGGCTCATCAAGCCTCTGCGGACCGCGCAACCGGAACGGCGTTGGAAGGCCACGAACGAGCCGAGGAAACATTTTCTCCCACGCCCCAAACAAGTGCCCGGTCCATCGCACCCGGTCTGTCCAACGCCGCGAAGGTGTGTGATCGGACGGAATCCGCCGATAATCTATGACGTGATTCGTTCTCACTTCACGAATCGCGTCATCCACTCCGAACACAAGAATGCCAGCCAAGGTGGGTCCCTCCACCGCACGTTCACGATCGAGACGCCAGGCGCCAATTGAGCGAAGAAACCCTCTGGTGTCCAGCCGGTGATTCGCTAGTGTGGGCCTGCGCTCCTGGCTCATCTGGCGATATCTCTCGATTGCGTCGAAGTCGAAATCGTCAATGATGAGGTACGGGATAACCTGTAGGTCGGCACTTTCCGGAAAAGACTCCCGCCTCATTCGATCGAGTTCATCATCGCTACAGCGGGCATCACCCTCGTTTCGTCGAACAAAGGCAACGTTCCGATCACCATTGAGGAACACCGGCCGATGACGCCTTGCCGCCGGAGGCACCCGAATCACGACGATGTGAACCCCGCTTGTCCACTCCTTCCAGATGTCTCCTTCGCGAGAAACCTCATGACTGATTTTGCTATGATCCCTCATGAGATTGTGAATATCCTGGATCATGCGAGCGGGATCAGATACGCCAGGTACCTGCCAGCCATCCGGAGACTCTTCGACACCAAGGACCACATACCCGCCTGACCCATTGGCAAATGCACTGATGGATTCCCAAGCACTTCGCGGGAGATTTCCACCTGCGCGTTTCCCCTCAAGCTCAAGGCCTTCCTCAAACAACCCTGACACAATCAGGTCGGTAATATCGCCTGGCTCAAGCTGCAGCATGGGTTTCCCTTCACCAAGCCACGATTTTCAACGCGATCCTCTGACCTCCATGATATATCGCAAGAATCCTTCACGCCTCACACGTGTCAATTGGAGGTATCAACACTGCCAATGAAGATCAGCTGGACAGAGTCTCTCGTGCCACGGAAATCGCATCGGCGTACCGCGCAACAGTCGCTTCAGTGAACGGGTGCAAATTCGTGATCAAGTGATCGACGCCGAGCTCGCGATATGATGCCAGATGGCGGCCCAGACCGTCGGCATCGCCGGTGAGGTAGCTCCCAGGCGCAGACATCCAGCCCGGCAGCTCGCCCAGCTCCGGATAGGCGACCGTCACCCCGCCGGTGATCGCCAGCGTGGCAGGATCGCGCCCTTCCAGACGGCACGCCTCATGAACCTTGCCAACCTGTTCCCGCACCCGGTCCTCCGGTCCCAGCCAGTCGATCGTCCATTGGTCCGCATACCGCGCCGTCAATCGCATCATGCGCGGGCCGAACGCGCCGACCAGCAAGGGAGGTCCGTCCCGTCGCGGTCCACGAGGCAGAATCTCGCCTGCTTCGGCGTCGTGATACCGACCGTGGAAGGTCACACTCCCTTCTCGCAGCAGCGGACGAACGATCCGCAGCGCCTCCTCAAACCGGCTCACGCGATGGTCGAAGGGAATTCCAAACCCCGCAAATTCCGGTTCGTGCCACCCCGCGCCAATGCCGAGGATCAGGCGGCCTCCCGCAAAGGTATCGAGGGTCGTTGCCATCTTTGCCAGCAGCGCGGGATTGCGGAACCCGGCGCACAGCACCGTTGTGCCGAGCTCGACTCGCTCGGTGATCGCCGCAAGCCCCGACAACACCGTCCAGCATTCGTGGAACCCAACCGTGTTGTGTCCCTCGAACCGGTGAAAAAGATGGTCGTAGACCCACACCGAGTCATACCCCGTGTCCTCCGCCTGGTGTGCTCTTGTCGCGATCTCATCCCAACTCAATGCCTGCCCGCGCTCATCCTGCGCGAGTGGTATCACCAATCCGATCTTCATCATCGCTCAATGTTTTCCTTGCTCATTACCAAACGAACGTGCCATGCAACCGCGCGACGGCAGCCACCAGCAATGGTGCCATTTCCAAACGCGTCAGACGTGGCGCACGGCGCCTCGGCCCGGTAGGCTGGTCGTCATGATGACTGTTACCTCCCCTCCATTCATGCTTCTGTACGCGCTTTCGTCCGCAATCTCGAACCGGCCCGCCGATGTGCTGCTGCTCTCTGGCGGGGTGGACTCGTCGACGCTGCTGGCCATCGCCCTGGAAACCGGTGTCCTTCCCCGGCTGGCGATCACAGTCGGCCTGGAGACGGGTCCCGGCGACGGTTGTCCGGTGCATGGAGCGGATATCGACGTGCCCTGCAATGGCGACCTTGCCGCGGCACGTGAGGTCGCCGATTGGCTTGGCCTCGACTGGCAACCGATCCGGCTCACCCAGCAGGATGCGCTCGACGCATTAATGGAGTTGTGCCTCGAACTGCAATCGTTCGACCTGGGCAATCTCAACAACATCGCGCTCTACGTGGGCGCGATCAACGCCGCTCGCATCGGCGCCGAGCGAGTCTGGACCGGTGACGACGCGGATTCGCTGTTCGGCGGCTATCGCTACCTGGACGATCAGCAGGACTGGCAGGCTTACCTCGCCAAACGCATCCCCACGATCCGTCCGCCCTTCACCGGTATTGCCGGAATCGTTGGTGTGACACCCGTCTATCCCTGGCTCCATCCCGCGGTTCTGGATGTCGCCCGCTCGCTGTATCGCCACGACATGTTCATGAACATCCCCACACGGAAACGCCCGGCCATGCCCAGCTTCGTGGATCAGTTCGATTCTGACATGAAGCGCGCGCCTGTCCGCCGGTGGGGCAAGTTTCCGGTGCGAGAGCTGGCCGCCATGCACCTCCCCGACGACATTGCCTGGCGACCGAAAACCGATCTGGAATTTGGCTCTGGCATGTGCGCGCTGGAAGCGACCCTCGCCGCCTCAGTAACGCCAGACGACCGGGACCGCATCGACGCAGGCGGCATCCGCTTTTTCAACGACGCGCATCGAGGGCTGTTCCTGAGGTATTCCCAGGCCGGCGGGGTGATTCCGGCGCCAGCCAACGGCCAGTACGCGTGTGGCAGCTGCGGTGGTGGTGTCGACACCGGGCGTCGCCACTGCCCCACCTGTGGCGCCTGGCCCGCCGATCAGTGACGGGAATCCGGAACAACTCCGCGCACCAGCACCAGGTCGACCGTGCCGCCCAGCCAGGTATCAGGAGGCAATGATTGAGCCTGCCGCCATTGCCGGAATCGTTCGACCGCCCGGTTCCAGCCGTCGTCATCAAGCGCGTCGTACAGCGGCCGCAATCGCGCCAGGCCGGCATCCGCGTTCGCCACGGTCTGGCCGTATTGCCAGCTTGCCACCTCTCGCTCTGTCACCCGAGCAGCTCGCTGGCGAAGGGCGGCAACCGCCCCGGCATCGTCCGGCTGCTGAGGCATGTGACGATATCCCTCCAACTCGACCGCGGATCGCCACGCCGCGTCGCGCTCAAGCAAGGCAACGGACATCGAGCTGCGCTCCTGCACCAGCATCACCTCACCACCTTGGCGCACCACCCGGAACAGCTCATCGAGGGCGAGTTCCCAATCGGGAATCAGGTAGAGCACCTGCGCCAGCAGGCCACAATCGAAGTGGTCATCGTCGAAGGGCAGGTCGGTGGCGTCACCGGTCTGCAAGGTGCAGCGAGACGCTAAATCGCCCAATGACGCGATGCGAGAGGCGAAAACATCGAGCATGGGACCGGAGATGTCGACGGCGGTGACATGATGTCCAGCCGCCAGCGCGGGAATCGCGATCCGCCCAGTGCCAGCGCCGGGCTCGATGATGTGCAAGGGACCATTGGATGCGTGCTCCAGGAAGACGTGATACAACGCCGAGAGCGCCTCGGGCGGCAACGCTCGCTGCTCGTCGAACAACGTCGCCAGCGCATCGAACGATATGGGTGCGGTTTCACTCATTCAATCACCTGATCAACACGTCATCAACGTTGGGACACACCGCATGGCATCTGACTCGAAACTTACCGTGATATTCGACGGTGCCTGCGGTTTCTGCACCCGCACCGTCCGGTTGCTTAAGGCGCGGGATCACCGTGGTCGCATCGCCTGGACTCCCTGCCAGCAGTATCCGGCTGGCGATCCGGTGACGACGCATTGCATGGAGTCGATCATCACGATCACCAGCGATGGAATGCGTGACACCGGCGCGCTGGCGGCGGCACGTATCCTGGAGGGTATCACGGGGTGGGCATGGCCGGTGCGCATTGCGTCATGGCCGGTCGTGGGTACGGTGCTGTCGCTGGGTTACCGGATCATTGCCCGGCTGAGGAGCCATCTTCCCGGCGACGTCCCCTGGTGCGAGCGGCACCCCGAGGACTGCCAGCCTGATGACAGAAGGCGCGACCTCCGGGACAATGGCTCCTGAACCGCACGGACCGTCACTCGCCGCCGGCCCGCCACGCATCAGGAGTCAAACACCATGGCCATCACCGATCTCGGGCACACGGCCTTCGCCTGTCACGATCTGGACGCATCCATCGCGTTCTACGCCAAACTCGGCATCCACGAAGCATTCCGGCTGCTGCGTGACGACGGCAGCGTGATGCTGGTCTACCTGCATATTTCCGGCGATCGGTTCCTCGAGCTGTTTCCGGGCGACCCTCCACCGGGTGGCGACCAGCCGACCAGCTTCATGCACATCTGCCTGGTCACCGACGACATCGAATCGCTGATCGCAGTACTCAGGTCCGAGGATATCGCGATCGATCGGGAGCTCAAGCAAGGGCTCGACACCAACATGCAGGTGTGGGTGTCCGACCCGGACGGCAACGCGATCGAATTCATGCAGCTCTCCGGGGGATCACCACAACACGCGACCGCCACGGGTCAGGATATCGTGGAGTCGGACATCCTGAAGACGCCATGACGCTGATCCCGCATGAATAGCCCATACGAGCATGCGCGCCGTCCGGAGGCGCCTGAATCCCGCGTGTCAGGCGCGACGCTGGGGATGCTCCTTGGGCTGCTCGGCGTGCTTGCCTTCAGCTTCACGGTACCGATGACCCGCATCGCCGCACCCGAGTTGGGGGGCGTGTTCACCGGCCTGGCGCGGGCGGGTGTTGCCGCGCTGCTCGCCATCGGGCTGCTCGCGATTCGCCGGGAGCGCTGGCCTGAGCGCAGGCTGTGGACCGGAATCGCGCTGGTCGCCCTCGGCACGGTGTTCGGCTTTGGCCTGCTGGTCTCGATCGCCATGGAGTCGCTGCCCGCCGCGCATGGGGTGATCGTGGTCGGGCTGCTGCCGGCGGCGACAGCCGTGATGGCGGTGCTGCGCGCCGGGGAGCACCCGACTCCGGCGTTCTGGCTGGTTTCGGCGGCGGGTGTCGTGGCGGTGCTGATCTTCGCCGCCGTTCAGGGGGCGGGGCGACCACAGGTGGAAGACCTGATCCTGCTCGCCGCCGTGCTATTGGCCGCGCTCGGCTATGCGGAAGGCGGCCGCCTGGCGCGGGAGCTGGGAGGCTGGCGGGTGATCTCGTGGGCGCTGGTGTTCTCCGCGCCGCTGTTGGCGCCCATCCTCGGCTGGATGCTGGTTGACGATGGCATGCCGGAAGCATCTGCCGATGCCTGGCTGAGCTTTCTTTATCTTGGCTCGGTGAGCATGTTCCTGGGATTCTTTCCGTGGTATCGCGGATTGGCGCTTGGCGGCGTGGCGCGGGTGGGTCAGGTGCAGCTGGTCCAGCCGGTGTTCAGCCTGGTGTGGGCGGCGCTGCTGCTGGGCGAGCACATCACATTCGGAACGGCGCTGGCGGCGCTCGTCGTGATCGCAACCGCGGCACTGAGCCGACTGACGCGGAGCGGTTGACAACAAGTGGAAGCACAATTTCACCGTTCCACGTTGAACACCGGGTACAAGACCCGGCGCTACTGGATAGGTAGTTCGCCATAACCACCGGAGTGATCGATCACCTCAGCCGTAGGGGACGCACTTGCCGGCGCTCACGCAACGCCGGGGAGCCAAGGTTCCGCGCCGGCAATGTCGTCCCGCGTCGATTTGTGGCCCATGAGACCGGGAGGACGTTGAACGCGCGCCAGTGATCGGCCATTGAGATTCCTGGCGCGTTCAAGTACATCCCCAAAGGTTGAAATTCCACAAGAGGCAATCCGTGTAGCGAATGCCCTCTTTCGGAGCTGGACAACGTGTGCTATGGTGAAGCCAGATTCTATAGAATGCAGAATCGAGGACGGTTTTGTCCCGGCCAGATGCAGCCAATTTCATTTTCACGCTTCCCCAGCTCGACGCGCGGAGAACCCTCTCCGATGCGGTCCACCATGCCCTCCGTGAAGCGATCACCGACGGAAAGCTCACACCGGGCGCCCGTCTCCGGGAGGTCCCGATCGCTACCCAGCTCTCCGTCTCGCCCACACCCGTGCGGGAAGCCCTGCGGCGACTCGAACGCGAAGGGTTGATCGACAGCAGCTCCCATCGCGGCGCGACCGTCGCTGTCGTCTCCCCCGGTATGATGGCAAATCTCTACGAGCTCCACGAAACCCTGGAAGCATTTGCCGTGCGGAAGGCAGCCGAACACGGACCTCATGATTTCAGCCATCTGCGGTCACTGGCGGATGACATCGATGCCAGCCTCTCGCTGCCGGACCAGACGACGTTCAACCGGCTCGACCTGCGGTTCCACCGGGCACTCAACGACCTGAGCGGTAACCAGCAGGTCGCTGAGCTGATTGAACAGACCCATCGCCGCATCCAGTCCGCTCGCGTTCACTTCGACATTCACCTGCCCAACCGGCCACAGCGCTCACATGTCCAGCACCGCCAGATTTTGGAGGCGGTCGCGAGGGGCGACGCCGCCGAAGCCGAAGCAATTGCTCGCCTGCACATTAGCGCCGTTCGCGACCGGGTTCTTCCCTTATTGAAGGAGGTGCCAACCGCTGATAACGCAATTCTCACCTGAGACGGACTGATCGGGCGATATGCGATCGGCGGGCATGCTGACTGTTTCACGACCAGCACGGCGGACAGGCACAAGGTCTGTCCCGACGGAATCAACCGCAATTGCGGCCCCACAGAACCGAGCCCCGCCGCAAGACACGCTCGCGAAGAGAAGACAGGAGATTCAGGTCATGACCAACGTCAATCGCACAACGCTCAATCGACGCCGTCTCGTTCAGGGGTCAACCGCGGCCGCGGGCGGTTTCGCCTTGGTTCGCATCGCCCCTCGCGCTGGCATCGCCGCCGCGCAGGAAGAGGTCAAGATCGTCTGGTGGGATCAGTTCCTGCCGCTCGAACCGCTCCATCAGTCCATCTGGGACCGCTATCAGGAAGAGCATCCCGAAGTCACCGTCGAGTACACCGTCTACAACCCGCAGGAACAGGGACAGGCGTTGCAGCTCGCCTTCACCAGCGACCAGCTGCCGGATGTCCACAGCCTGGCCGGGCTGGGCGTGCCGCCACCCCAGCTTGTGGCGCAGAACTGGTTCCAGCCGCTGAGCAACGGCGATGCGATCCAGGGCAAGCTCCCCGAGGGCAGCCTGCTGGAAGGCGTCACGATCTTCGACGGTGAGGTCTACAGCTTCCCGCTGTTCAGCTTCCGTCAGTACACCACGCTGAACTGGTTCAACAAGGAGCTGATGGAGAGCGCCGGGTTCGACCCCGAAACCGGCCCCACCACCTGGGACGAGTTCCGGCAGGCGGCGAAAGCGATCACCGATGCGGGTGATGGCCGGATCTATGGCTGGATCCAGGGACTCAATTTCGCGGCCCGTCTCGGCGTCCACGTCGACGACCTGGCACAGAGCGCGGGGGCGCCGGGCGCGATCGACTTCACCACAGGCGCCTACACCTACGACACCGAGCCCTATGCACAGGCCATCGAGTTCCTGCTTTCTCTGCAGGAGGATGGCAGTCTCTTCCCGGCGTCATCGACGCTCGATGCCCGAACCGGGCGCGCCCGCTGGGCAACCGGCGTCGCGGGGATGTTCTTCGACGGCCCCTGGAACATCGGCGTGATCCAGAAGGAGTTCGAGGACTTCACCGGCAAGGTCGGCGTGGCGCCGGTCCCCACACCCGGCGGCGAGGAGACCTTCCTGCATAACGGTCCGTCCGGTGGCGTGTTCTGGATCTCCAGCCAGTCGGAGCATCCGGATGTCGCCTCCGACATCCTCGCCCAGTTCACCACACCCGAATATTACGTCGGCCTGGCCGAGCGCATGGATCAGCCGCCGCTCGACCTCAGCGCGGTGGAGCAGGCGGAGGTGCATCCGAGCTACGCTCGAGCCATCCAGCTGTTCACCGAGCGTGTCAGGCTCGCCCCGAGTCCAACCGCCCGCAACCCCGCAGTCTCGCAGGTACAGGCGGAGATGAAGGATATCCATCCAGACCTCGGCGAGATCGCGCAGGGCGTGTTTAGCGGCGATGTAACCGACTATCGCGCGGCGCTCAAGTCGCTGAACGACCAGATGACCGCCGAGCGTGACCGCGCGATCGAGGTTGTGCAAGGAGAAGGCGTCGAAGTCAGCATCGACGATTGGGTATTCCCGGCATGGCAACCGGCGGAGGACTTCACACCGGGCATGTACGGCCAGGGAGACTGACACGCATGGCCATGTCGGAACTGGACACTGGTCGCCAGTCCATACCCACTCGCCGGGCAAGCGCTCCCTCCGGGGTGCTTGCCCGGCTCTGGAGCGACCGCTGGATCTATCTCTTCCTGCTGCCCACCGCAGTCCTTTATTCGATGTACTCGCTCTGGCCAATCGGCGTAAGCTGGTGGTATTCGCTGCTGGACTGGAATGGCTTCGAGGAAAATGGCGCCTACATCGGGCTGGCGAACTACCGCGAGGTCTTCCAGGATGGCTTCTTCTGGCGAGCGGTTGGCAGGACCGCCCTGTTCGCGGTCATCACCGTGCCGATCAGGCTCGTGCTGGCGCTGATGGTGGCGGTCATGCTGAACAACCCGCGCCTGCCCTTCGCCCGCCTCTTCCGGACGGCGATCTTCCTGCCGGTTGTGACCACGACGGCGATCATCGGCGTGATCATGCAGTTCATCTTCGATCCCGCCGGTGGGCCAATCAACATCATGCTGCTCGAAACCGGGCTGGTCGATCGACCGGTCAATTTCCTGGGAGACTCCTCGACGGCACTCTACACCGTGATGGGTGTTCATATCTGGAAGTGGCTGGGGGTCACGATGATCTACTGGTTGGCCGCGCTGCAAACCATCAACGAAGAGCTCTACGAGGCCGCGCGCGTGGACGGCGCGAACGCCTGGAACGTGTTCCGGCACATCACCGTGCCGCTGCTCAAGCCGTTCGCGCTGATCATCGGCGTGCTGACGTTCCTCGACACAATCAACGTGTTCGACATGATCCTGACGATGACCCGCGGTGGACCGTTCTTTTCCACTGAGGTGATTGACGTCTTCATCTACCGCCAGGCCTTCGCGGCGACCATCCCCCGGCTGGGCTACGCTTCGGCGGCGGCAGTCGCATTCGGGCTGCTCACCATCGTGCTCGCCGTGATCCAGATCCTGACATTCCGCAACGCGCGTGAAGCTCGGAGGTCCATGTGAACCGACCATTCTCACCTCCATCCATCCACAAGCCACGATCGATCGGCCTGACACTCCAGGCGCTAGCGCTGGCGGTGATCAGCCTGGTCTGGATGTACCCATTCCTGTGGCTGGTCTCCGCGTCGCTCAAAGACTCCCTTGAGATATTCGTCAGTGGCCTGGACCTGATTCCGGCGGATTGGCAGTGGAACAATTATGCGCGGGCCTGGAACGACGCCGGGTTCGGTCGCTACATGCTGAACAGCATTGTGATCACGACCGGAAGCGTCCTCATCGTCGTGGTGCGCTGCGCCCTCACCGGATATGTGCTGGCGCGATACAACTTCATCGGCAAGCGTGTCGTCGTTGGCATCTTCCTCGCCACGATCTTCATCCCGGCCGGCTACACCATCATCGCGGTGATGGAGCTGAGCCAGGAGCTGGGATTGCTCAACACGCACCTGGGGATCATCCTCGCCCTAAGCGGCGGCGGGCATGTCGCCGCAGTGCTGCTCTACACCGGCTACTTCAGCCGGATCCCGCGCGAGCTGGAGGAAGCGGCTGTCCTTGATGGCGCAAGCTTCTTCCAGGTGTTCCGCTCGATCATGCTGCCCCTGGCCGGGCCAGTCACGGCGACCGTGTCGGTGCTCACCTTCCTGTCGACCTGGAACGCCTTTTTCGTGCCGCTGGTGTTCACCTTCAGCCGGCCAGACCTGCGCACGCTGGCCGTCGGCATGCTGGCGTTTCGGGGCGAGCACTCGACCGACTGGTCCGGCGCGGCGGCGGCGGCGACGCTTTCGCTGATCCCGGTCGTGTTGCTCTTCATGTTCCTGCAACGGTACTTCCTGGAGGGGATCGCGGGAGCCGTGAAGTCGTGATCGCAGCGACCGAATCGGCAACCAATGCAGGTTAACCACACAAACGAAAGGGGCATCCTGAACCTCGTCACAGACTTGTTGTCATCCTGAGCCGCGGGCGCATGCCCGCGAGTCGAAGGATCTCGATCTGGGGAGTGGTCAATTCGCCCCAGAACGGCTGATGGAAATGGCCATTTCGCCCGAACGATTGTTCCCAGCGAGATCGAGATCCTTCGACTCCGCCCTATCGGCCTGCGCTCAGGATGACAAAGTCTTGTGACATATGGAAGCCCAATCATCTCTTTTTGGCAATTCGTTCTCGAAGGAAAGGCAAACCGTGACCAGACCAAACATCCTCTTCATCTGCACCGACCAGCAGCGCTACGACTCGCTCGGCTGTTACGGAAATCCGTACATCCAAACGCCGACAATCGAACAGCTCGCCGCCGATGGCGTGCTGTTCGAGCAGTGCTATGTGCAGAACCCCGTCTGCTCGCCATCACGCGCCAGCCTGGTCACCGGGCAATACCCGCACAATCACGGCTTGTGGGCCAACGGAGTCAGCCTGCCCGCGCATCAACCGATCTTTTCGAAGGCGCTCGCCGATGGCGGCTACACCTGCGGCATGATCGGGAAAATGCACCTGGCGACATGTTTCGGCGGTCGCACCGAGGAACGCCTCGACGACGGCTACGGCTTCTATCGCTGGGCGCACGACCCCACCCACAAGTCACCCGAAAACGACTATCACCGCTGGTTGCGTGAAACACATCCTGATCTTGCCAGTGACGCCTTCGCCAACGGCGAGCGCGTGCGGCACGAGCCCGCCGCGTTCGACACCATCCCCACCGAAGCGCACTACAGCCACTGGGCCAGCGAGCGGGCGCTCGAATTTCTCGACCAGGAGCGGGGTGACGACGAGCCCTTCTTCCTGTGGGTGAACTTCTTCGATCCGCATCACCCGTTCGTTGCGCCGCGGGAGTATCTCGACCGTTACGATCCGGATACATTGCCGGACCCGGTCGGCTTCGGGGGCGAGCTGGACACCAAGCCGCCGATCCAGCGTGAAGCGTCGATGGAGAGCTACGCCGGTCATGCACGCGGGTTCGCCTCGTATCAGGGCGACGAGATCAAGAAGATCATCGCCAGCTACTACGCGATGGTGACCCTGATCGATGATGAGACGAAGCGCATCCTGAACCGGCTGGACGAGCTCGACCTCGCGGACGACACGATCGTGATCTTCACCAGCGATCATGGCGAGATGCTCGGCGACCATCAATTGCTGCTCAAGGGGCCGATGCTTTACGACTGCGCCGTGCGAGTGCCGCTGATCATGCGCTGGCCAGGCAAGCTGCCGGCGGGCGAGCGCCGCCCGGAGCTGGTGGAGTGGATCGACCTCACCTCGACCTTTACCGACCTGGCCGGGCTCGACCCGATGCGGACCGCGCAGGGAACAAGCCTGTTGCCGCTGGCTCGCGGTGATAAAGACGCGAAAACGCGCGGTTGGGCGCTCAGCGAATACCTGAACAGCGGCCATCCCTACGATCCGCCGGTCTTCATGACCATGCTCCGCACCGGCAACCACAAGCTGATCGTGCAACATGGTCCACCGGCGACATCGCGGGACCGCGGCGGCGAGCTGTACGACATGGCCGCCGACCCAAACGAGCTGCACAATCTCTGGGACGACCCCGAATCGGCGAAGATCCGGATCGAGCTGGAGCGCATGCTGCTCGATGTCTTCGTCGCCACCGCTGATCGTTCCCAGCCAAGAGAGGCGTTCTGGTAGAGAGGTGCGGAGACCGCTCGGGTACATTGACGCCCGATGGATTCTGTAGGGGCGGCCCCCGACGCATCAGATCCCGAAATAACCTGCGTCGAGGGTTGTCCGCCCGGTGGACGCGAAGCGTTCACAGCGTTCCCGAATCCTCCACGTCCTGCTTCCTTCCCGACTGACCATCAAGACGCGCGCTGTGCGCCCCGCGGGCACACCGGGCGGACAACCCCATTCGGGGGTCCGCCCCTCCGATTTCCGTTGATTGCCCTGGCACCCCGAAACAGGCACAATGCCCTTTGATTCAAAGACCTGACCGAAATGGAGCCTTTCTCACATGTACGATCTCGCTGACACGCATCCGACGCCGCAATTCGCCCGGCCAGCCTGGCAGGATCTCACCGGCGAGTGGCAGTTCGCCTTCGACCCCGATGATAGGGGACGCGATAGCCACTGGGAGCGTGAAACGAAGCCGTTCGACCGCGCGATCACGGTGCCGTTTCCACCGGAGTCCGAGGCCAGCGGCATCGGCGATCCCGATCCGCATCGGGTGGTCTGGTACCGGCGCGAGGTGGACATCTCCTCACTCGACCGGCGGGACGAGCAGCGGCCGCGGCTCCATTTCGGCGCGGTCGATTATCGAGCGGATGTCTGGGTCAATGGCAATCATGTCGCCTTTCACGAAGGGGGACACACGCCGTTTCAGGTCGACATCACGCCAGCGCTGGCCATCGATTCCACGACGGCCGTGATCGTCGTGCGCGCCGAGGACGACCCGGAGGACCTCGGTCAGCCGCGCGGCAAGCAGGATTGGCAAACGCCGTCGCACGGCATCTGGTATCGCCGCACCACCGGCATCTGGCAGCCGGTCTGGCTGGACGTGGTCGGCCAGCACCATCTGGCGGATGTCCATTGGCAACCGGACGCCCACACGCTGTCGCTGGGCGCGACCTTTACGATCAGCCCGCCAGCGCGCTCGCCGCTCACGCTCCGGGTGGAGCTCTCGCTTAATGGGGAGACGCTCGCTGATGACAGGATCAGCGTAACTGGCGAGACAACAACATCGCGCTGGCAGGTGGGTGAGCCGGGACATCCGGGCAGCCGGAACACGGTGCTGTGGTCGCCCGGCAACCCGAACCTGATCGAAGCGACATTGACGTTGCTCGACGGCGACACCGTGCTGGATACCGTGCAGAGCTATGCCGGGCTGCGCTCGGTCGGCGCCGACCATCAGTCCTTCCTGCTCAATGCGTTTCCCTGCTACCTGCGGAGCGTGCTGGAGCAGGGATTCTGGCCGGAGTCGCACCTGGCGGCACCGTCGCCCGAGGCGATTCGTCGTGAGGTCGAGCTGATCCTGGTGCTTGGCTTCAATCACGCCCGGATTCACCAGAAGGTCGAGGATCCGCGCTTTCTCGCCTGGTGCGACCGGCTCGGCCTGATGGTCTGGGGGGAGATGGCGAACGCGTTCACCTGGAGCGACCGCGCCGTCAGCCGGGTCACGAAGGAATGGACCGATGTGGTGCTGCGCGACCGGAACCACCCGTCAATAGTCGGCTGGGTGCCGATCAACGAGAGCTGGGGGGTTCCTGCCCTGCCGAGCGAGCCGGCCCAGCGCCACTGGCAGGAATCGCTGTGGCACCTGACGCACGCGCTGGATGGCAGCCGCCCAGTAGATCAGCAACGATGGCTGGGAACACACCACCAGCGACATCCTCACCATCCATGACTACACGCCCAGTGGCGAGGAGATCGAGCAGAAGTACGGCGCGGGCGAGAAGCTGGCGGTGACCCTCCGTATCAACCGGCCGAACAGGCGAATGCTTCAGCTCGATCGTGACGCAAATCAGGAGACACCGGTGATGATCACCGAGTACGGCGGCATCAGCTATGCACCGAAGCAGGGCGAGCGCTGGTATGGCTATGGCACTGTGTCATCGGAGGAAGAGTACATTGCCACGGTTCGCGAGCTGACTGACGCGATCCGCACCTGTCCAGGTGTGAGCGGCTTTTGCTACACGCAATTCACCGACACCGAGCAGGAGACGAACGGGCTACTGGACGAGCACCGCGAGCCGAAGCTGCCGATCGAGAAGATCAGGGAGATCTTCGGTCCGCGATAGTCCCGAGGTTAGCGACGGATGCTCCCTTTGATGAGCGGCGAGCCGCCTGTAGCCTCAACCTGTCAATGGGTCGAGATTTGCCCGACGTGCGCCCACACGGCGGCAATGGTCAGGAACGCACACAATTCACCCAAAATCCGTATCAGCAGGTCAAGGCTGCCAAAATCCCCATACACGCGAATTCTGGCAGTGTGGCAAGGCTGCCAGAATGCCACAATGTCTTCATTCTGGCAGCCTTGGCTGATTGCGCCGGTGAACTCGCCCCTGGCGGACTGGGAGTCGCGACGCTGATCATTGCATCCGGCGGGAGGTGACGACTCCAGCGGCGCCAATGATGATGGCGGCGATGAGCATCACAATCACCGGCGGCAGCGCATCCGGCTCCAAGGCATCACCCGAGCCGGTGACTGGAAGCTGCGTCACCAGCCCAATATCATCACTGTCGCCTTCCTCAATCGCATTCGCCGGCAACAGAACGAACGACGGATTGTTGAGCTGCCCTTCCAGCGGTCCAACCGGGATATCCAGCGTCTCCGAAGCATCGCCCTCAAGCACATAACCATCGGGAATGGTCGCCGGGTCGATGGACGCGGTAATGGTCGCCAGCACCGGCACATTAACCGTGCATGATGCGGCCCGCGCAACCTCAGCGCCCGATGCCGTGCAGGACTCATTGAAGGTTCCGTCGGCGCTGGTGTAGGTGACCACGACACCATTCCATGGGGTGCATCCGACGAATGGGCCGAGGTATCCCGGTTCACAATAGGCGGTATTCGCGGCCAGTGGAACCTTGGGAGCATCGACAACGGGTGATGGATAGATCACCTCGTCATCCTCTGGGAGCAGCACGAAGATCGGTCCGGCGAACTCGCCATCCGGCGGGCCATCGGAAATCTCGAACTGTTGCGTCGCGTCTCCCTCCAGCACGTAGCTATCCGGAATCGACGCGGGATCGATCGAGGCGATGATGGTGGTGATCACGGGCACGTTCACACTGCACGACGCGGTGTTGCCGCCCATCGCCGTCGTGATGCAGGTTTCCTCGAATGCGCCATTGGGAGTTGCAAAGGTGACCATCACGCCTTCCCATGGAGCGCAGCCCTGGAAGGGGCCGAGGTATCCCGGCTGGCAGAAGGCGGTGTTGGCGGGCAAGGCAAACCGGCCTGGCGGCGTATCGCCGTGTCCGGCTGAATCGCCGTCATCTGGCAACAGCACAAAGCTCGGACCGTTGTAGACACCATCGGGAGGTCCATCCGGAATCTCAAAGGTCTGGGTTGTCGCGCCTTGCAACGAGTAGCCAGCGGGAATCACGGACGGCTCGATCGAGGCAACAATCGTCGAGCCGAAGGGAACCACAACGGTGCAGAATGCCACACGACCGTCGGTGGAACCCGAGGTTTCGCAGCTATCGGAGAACGCACCGTCGTCAGAGACAAGCGAGACTGTGATTCCCTCCCACTGGGTACATCCGACGAACGGACCGCTGAAACCGGGCTCGCAGAAGGCGGCAGACGAGACCAGATGGAACCCGTCATCCTCAGCGGTGACATCTGTCGACAGTGCCCCGGAAAGCGTCATCAGCACGACGAACGGAACGGCGAACAGGCGAGTGATGCGACGAAACATGGTATCTCTCCCTGGGACGTTCCGACCGCTCCCCCCGCGGGCACATGCCCACAGATGCCGTCGTCCCGTTGTGGTCCGGTCACATGCGTGCCGGTTCGTCCACAATCCACTTGTTGAAGTGTCCCCACCCCTCACCGCATTACGTGCCGCCAATGACAGCCACGTTGTCCCTTTCGATGAGGTGTCATCCATCCAGACGCGCCACATGCGGAAAGGGTTTCGGTATCATCTGTGCCATTGCCAGTCGCAGCGCGCTTTCATCACAGCGAGGACGTGCCATCCATGCTCACCATCACCGATCCAATCGAAACGGATCGCCTGTTACTACGCTCCTACCGTCACAATGATCTGGACGCTCTCGCTGATCTCTTGTCCATCCCGGAGGTCATGCGCTATCTATTCGAAGAACCGCTCTCTCACAACGAGGCAGAAGCAACGCTTCACCGCCGCATCCTCATGCAGGCGATCGAGCGGGAGGGTGATCGCCTCGCGCTGGTTGTGACCCCGCGGAAGTCCGGAACGATGATCGGCACAGTGAATCTGACCCTGCGTCACGAGGAACATCAACAAGGTGAAGTCGGCTATGTGTTTCACCCGGATCATCACGGCAAAGGCTATGCGACCGAGGCAACGCAAGCTCTACTCGAACTCGGATTCCGAAGTGGCATGTTTCATCGCATTTACGGTCGCTGTGATGCCCGCAACATTCAGTCTATGAAGCTGATGGAACGGCTGGGGATGCGGCGTGAAGCGCACTTTACCGAGAATGAGTGGTTCAAGGGAGAATGGCGCAGTGAATACCACTACGCGATACTGCGTCGCGAGTGGGAAGTTGCCAAACAGGCACGGAGATATCGATGACACGATCAACTGACGTTCGCATCTCGTCGAATGGAGCCACGCTGGCCGGCACGCTGCATTTCCCCGATGGATCCGGTCCGCACCCCGCGCTGGTGATGTTACAGGGTTCTGGTCCGGAGGATCGCGACAGCGGCGGCTATTTTCCACCGATCCGCGGCTGCTTCCTCGCGGCGGGTCTCGCGGTGTTGAGCTGGGACAAGCCGGGTATCGGCGAGTCAACCGGCGACTGGACGCAGTGCACCTTCGGCGACCGATCCGACGAAGCCCTGACGACGCTCACATGGCTCCGGCAATGTGACCAGATCGACGCCGAGCGCACCGGCATCTGGGGTCACAGCCAGGGTGGCTGGATCGGCCCGATGACGGCGGCACGAGATCGCGACGTGTCATTCCTGATCGTCAATTCCGGCCCTGGTGTCGATGTGATAGAACAGGACCTCTTCGGCGTCGAACACACGCTGCGACAGGACGGCGCAAGCGATGCCGATGTCCTGCAGGCACGTGCCTACATGACGCGCATCCATGAAGCCGCGAGCGGCGGGATGTCGCACGAGGTATTTGTCGCGAGTGTCATGGAGCCAGCGCGTGGCACGCCCGGCTTCGATTATTTCGGCGAGGTCGATGAAGGCCTGTGGGGATTTCTCGTGCGGAACATGCGGGAAGTGTACGATCCTATGCCGTCGCTGGAGCGCATCTCCTGCCCGGTGCTGGCGATCTTTGGCGAGAAGGACGCACTGGTGCCGGTGGCGAAGAGTGTGCGGATATTCGAGGACGCGTTCGCGAAGGCGGGCAATGATGACGTCACGATCGAGGTCTTTCCCGGTGCGGATCATCGGATTGGGGTTGGTGATCCATCCGGGTTCGCCGATGGCTACCTCGACACAATGGCGAGCTGGCTGCGAGCGCGGGTGGAGCTCCGGTGATCACTCCAACTCAAGGATGGTCAGGAAATCTCGCGCGGTGATGATGGTAACACCGCCGTACGCCCCAACCTCAAGCAATCCGTGATCGCCGGTGACGAGATAATCGGCATGTACCGCCACAGCGGTACCCTTAAGTTTGGCGTTTTCTGGGAGGATCACCCGACTGGAGGACGACGGGTGGAGGGGAGATGTAGTGACGCATCGCCCCGCACCCAGGAGTCGTCCCCCATGGCTACCCATCCTACCGCTGACCACCGTCTCATGCCACACCTGCGGCACGCGCTGACCGATGCGCGCGCCGCCTGCACCCAGGAGCGAGCCTGGGTTCGCCTGGAGCTGCTGGTCCTGGGCTGGCTGACCAGCCTGGGCCGGCACACGCTGACCCAGTGCCTGGTGACGGTGGGTGCCGGAACCCAGGACTGGTCGGCGTGGTACCGGCTCTTCGCGGTGCCCCGCGTGGCGATGGCGGTGCTGCAGCGCCAGGTGCTCACCAGGCTGGTCGGCCTGCTGGACACCGATGCGCCGCTGGTGGTGGCGCTGGACGCGACCCACCTGCCCCGCACGGGGCGGCACATGCCCGGCACCGGCTGGGCCCGGCATCCGCGCACCGCCCCGTTCAAGACCGGCATTCACCGTGCCCAGCGCTGGGTGGGGCGCAACGGGCTGCTGCCACGGTCCGACCAGGGCGACAGCCGCGCCCTGCCACTGCGCTGGCTCC
>Ga0209176_10000037_pt1 | contig 39050 bp, 36 predicted proteins | sample NGEPer11B_FD_184511 | JGI IMG/M metagenome (GOLD analysis project Ga0209176, IMG submission 184511) | Arctic peat soil microbial communities from the Barrow Environmental Observatory site, Barrow, Alaska, USA - NGEE Permafrost305-11B... | ecosystem: Environmental > Terrestrial > Soil > Wetlands...
GACGTAACGTATCATGGTGCGGGGACAGGTCCATGATGAGATTCCTCCTGACTGCCGGTATCATCCTCCTGCACAAGAACTTTTGTCAATCTGCTTAGGCTGACGCCATGCCGGTCCTGACGACGAACAACGCCGGAGCGAATCGCTCCGGCGTTGTCACCAATGTTCCATGACTCACACGGCGGGCTGACCAGGCTCGACGTCATTCGAGGCAGTCCGCGTCGCCGTACACCTGGCCGCCGATCACAACGGCAAAGCATCCACTCTCACCGTCGATGGTTTGGAAACCATCGTCGATGACTGTCAGGCTGTTGTCGTCGCCGTAGAGGATTTGCGCGACGCTGTCCTCACCGACTGCGACGGCGGTGTTGTTGTCGCCATCGTAGATTTCCACGTAACCAAAATCGTTACCGTTAACGTCGACCGCGGTGTTGTTGTCGCCCTCGTAAATCTCGGAGGAGCTGAAGTAGCCGGCCGCTACGGCGGTGTTGTTGTTGCCACCACTAATTTCCGCATCGGTGATGTCACCGGCCGCGATGCTGGTATTGCCGTTGCCGTACGCTCCCAAGGCGAAACTACCATCGCCGACCCCCACGGCTGTATTGCCGGTGCCGTTCGGCTCAGACATGCCGTCTACGCCAGCGCCGGCGAAGCTGTCCTCGCCAACCGCGACGGAGGTGTTGCCCTCACTCGAGTCGCAGTCGGCGGTGCCGAGGTCGACATAGTTGACCCCGTCGACGCTCACACAGACATTCTGCCCTGCCGACACTGCTGGCGCGAAGCCAATGCCGAGCAGCAGCGTCACGAATACCGAGCCGCATACAATTTTCATTCGCCGTTGCATGGTCTCCTCCATTTCTACCTTGTGTGGCGACACGCATACCGATTGTGACCCATAACTCCTTGCGCCTCACATTACGCCGCTGGATTGCCTGCGTCAATCCCCCAATACGCCTGTCCGGGGCGACGCGGGGCGATCTCGTGTATCGTCGTCGCGGCGGCCAGGTTCACGTGTCGTGCTGGCACTACGAAGTCCCGCGTGGACGAAGCAGCACCTCGATCTCCTCGTCGTGGATCTCAAACACCCAGCCCTGAACGGTCGCGACAGCCGGTGTCGAGATCTCGCCGTAGCGGATGTCGACCATGACGCCGTCGACGTCGACTTTGCGCCGCGCGTTCGATGCGAACGCCATCCGCGGGTTCCGGTAGATCGAGCGCGTGCCGCCCACCTGCTCGATGGCATCCCAGACAACCGCGGTGGCGGACTCTTCGGTCAATCCGGAGGGCGTTTCTGGTGAAGTCATGGGAAATCCCGTTCTGCTCGTGTTCCGGAATGAATGACCGGATCAGGGGTTCCGCGTCTTGCGGGAACGCCCGCGTCTGCTATGTTGCGTTGAAGATACACGGAGTCGGGATCAGTTGCGACGAAGCTCCCGCCGCGGTGGCGAGTCCGATTCAAAGGAGGTAAATGACGGAATGGTGACTTTGGCGCGCATCCGCGATGATGCCGACGAGATTCTGCCGGGTGTGGTCGCGGACCGCCGCTACCTGCACGAAAACCCCGAGCTCGGGTTTCAGGAGTTCAACACGGCCAGGTTCGTGGCCGACCGCCTCGAGTCCCTCGGTGTCGAGGATATCCGCACCGGGATCAATGTAACCGGAATTACCGGGCTGATCCGGGGCACTGGCGCCGGACCGGGCGAGGACCGGGTGGTGCTCGTCCGCGCCGATATGGATGCGCTACCAATCCTGGAAACCAACAAGGTCGACTACAGGTCGAAGAACGACGGCGTCATGCACGCCTGTGGTCACGATGCGCACACCGCCATGTTGCTGGGGGTGACGCGGCTGCTGCTCGACCGGCGCGATAAGTTTTCCGGCACGGTCAAGGTGCTGTTCCAGCCATCAGAGGAAGCCGGTCCTGGTGGAGCGAAGGGCATGATCGAGGAAGGGGTGCTGGAAAACCCGCGCGTCGACACCGTGCTGGGTCTGCATGTGTCATCGCGCCTGGACACCGGGCGCATCAGCGTCGGAGACGGCCCGATCATGGCCGCCGCCGATTCGTTCAAAATCACCATACAGGGCAAGGGTGGGCATGGCGCCTACCCGCATACCGCGGTCGATCCGGTCGTGATCGGCTCGCACATCGTGGTTGCGTTACAAACACTGGTCTCCCGGGAGGTGGATCCCACCGACCAGGCGGTGGTCAGCGCCTGCGCGTTCAAGGCCGGCGAGGCGTTCAACGTGATTCCGGACACGGCGATGCTGGGTGGCACGGTGCGTACATTCGTCGCGAAAAATCGCGACCTGCTCGAAACGCGGCTGAATGAGCTGGCCACCGGGATTGCCTCGGCCATGGGCGGCACGGCGACGGTGGAGTACAGCCGGGGATATCCCTCGGTGATCAACGATCAGGAGACATCCGATCTGGTACGAGAGGCGGCGCGTGAAGTCGTTGGCGAGGATAACCTCGACATGGGCAAGCCGCGCATGGGCGCGGAAGACTTCTCGTACTTTGCGCTGGAGCGACCGGGCTGCTTTTTCAATGTCGGCACCGGCAGCGAGGCGAAGGACAGCCAGTGGGCGCATCATCATCCCCGCTTCGATGTCGATGAAGACGGCATGGCGCAGGGAATCGCGACGATGGCGACCGCCGCCGTCATGCGGCTGAACCAGGGATAACCGAATGGCATCCAACCGCGATAACAGCCATACATGTACGTGACTGTCATGCTGAGTACCCTGTCACAGGCATCCTGGCACATTGCCCGTCCCGACGACGGTGTCATGCTGAGCGAGCGCGCATGCGCGATGTCGAAGCATCTCAATCCAGGGCGCAACCAACTCGCCCAAAACGTGTATGGAGGTGGGCGTATTCCGCGCACCATCGCATGAGGTGAGATCGAGATGCTTCGACGCGGCCATGCGGCCTTGCTCAGCATGACAATGGCCTTGTGACAGGGTACTGAGCGCGGGCGAAGGATGACGATCTTTTAGGTAGTTTATTGTCACCAAGTTTTGCGATGAGAAAGGAACCAAACCAATGGCGTTGACAACGGACATTCGACAGGACGTCGATGAGATTCTACCGGGTGTCGTGGCCGACAGGCGGCACCTGCACGAGAACCCCGAGCTCGGTTTCCAGGAGGTCAAAACGTCGGCATTCGTGACCGAACGATTGAAATCGCTTGGTGTCGAGGACATTCGCACCGGAATCAACACGACCGGCGTGACGGGGTTGATCCGAGGGACGGGGACAGGACCAGGCAAGGACAAGGTTGTCCTGGTCCGCGCCGACATGGATGCCTTGCCGATCCTCGAAGAAAACAAGGTGGACTACAAATCACAGAATGACGGATCGATGCACGCCTGCGGGCATGACTCCCACACCGCGATGCTGCTGGGACTCTCCCGCTTGCTGGTGGACCGGCGTGACCAGTTCGCGGGGACCGTCAAGGTGCTGTTCCAGCCGGCGGAAGAGCTGCCACCAGGCGGCGCGGAGGGCATGATCCGCGAAGGCGTGCTCGAAGATCCGCATGTCGATGTGGTGTTCGGCCTGCATGTGTCGTCCGACACGGAAACCGGCGTGATCAAGGTGGGGCACGGCCCCATCATGGCCGCCGCCGACGCCTATGCGATCACGGTGCAGGGACGCGGCGGCCACGGCGCGAGCCCGCACAACTCGGTCGATCCAGTCATCATCGGCTCCCACATTGTCGTCGCGTTGCAGACGCTGGTATCACGCGAGACCGATCCGACCGACCAGGCGGTGGTGAGCAATTGTGTGTTCAAGGCCGGGGAAGCCTTTAATGTGATCCCGGATACGGCCCTGCTCAAGGGGACGGTGCGGACCTTCAAGCCGGAAACGCGCGATCATCTCGAAAAGCGCATAGGGGAGCTGGCGTCCGGAATCGCGGAGGCGATGGGCGGCAAGGCCGATGTTGAATACACGCGTGGCTACCCGGCCTCCGTCAACGATGAGGCCATGTCGGATCTCGTGCGCGAAGCGGCGACCGGAATTGTCGGCGCGGAGAACGTGCAGGTCGCGGAGCCAAAGATGGGCGCCGAGGATTTCTCCTATTTCCTGCTGGAGCGACCGGGATGCTTCTTCTTTGTCGGCACCAAGAACGACGAGAAGGATACCGGTTGGCCACATCACCATCCCCGGTTCGACATCGACGAAGAGGGCATGACGGCCGGCATCGCGACGATGGCCACCACCGTGGTGAGTTGCCTGTCAGCAGGGTAACGACTCTCCAAACCCGTCACCCTTCGCTCCGCTCAGTAGTCTGTCCAGATAGACGTGTCCAACAACCTGACCGTCATGCTGAGTGGCGCGTCAAGCACAAAATGACACACCAGGGATGGTGTAGGGGCGGACCTCCCGCGGGAGTTGTCCGCCCAGTGGTCGCGCAGCGGCCACAATTGCTCCCGCGCACGAGTATGACGAACAAAGGCTGACGCGCCACTGAGCTTGTCGATGGACCGCGTCCGCGGCTCAGCATGACGGTCGATGTGATGGACACAACGATCTGGACGCGCTATTCAGAAGGACGGTTCTGGTGATGGAATGGCCTAACCTGATGCACCGTGAAAGGTTCACCGAATGGCACTGGCAACCACCCTCAAATCGGATATCGATGAAATCATTCCCGGCGTGATCGCGGACCGGCGGCACCTGCACGAGCATCCCGAGCTGGGCATGCACGAGCATGAAACCGCGAAATTCGTGATCGACCGGCTCACGGCGCTCGGTGTCGAGGACATCCGCACCGGCATCAGCGAAACCGGCGTGACTGGCCTGGTTCGCGGTACCGGGGCAGGTCCGGGCGCGGACAAGGTCGTGCTCGTGCGAGCGGATATGGACGCGCTGCCGATCCAGGAAGAAAACAGCGTCGACTACAAATCGCAAACCGACGGCGTCATGCACGCCTGCGGGCACGATGCGCACACCTCGATCCTCCTCGGCGTGACACGGCTGCTGGTGGACCGGCGCGACCAATTCGCCGGGACGATCAAGGTGCTGTTCCAACCGTGCGAGGAGACAGGACCAGGCGGCGCGGCCTGGATGATCGAGCAGGGCGTGCTGGAGGATCCGCGCGTCGATGCCTGCTTTGGGCTGCACGTCTGGCAGAACGAGCCGGTCGGGTCAGTGCTGGTCGGGGATGGGCCAGTGATGGCCGCGTCGGATCGCTTTTCGATCACGGTTCAGGGCCAGGGCGGGCACGGCGCGATGCCGAACGGCTGCGTCGATCCGATCATGATCGGGATGGAGATCGTGAATGCGCTGCAAACGCTGGTCTCCCGCGAAGTCGACCCGACCGAAAGCGCCGTGATCAGCACCTGCACATTCCATGCGGGGCATGCCGGCAACGTGATTCCGGACACCGCCGAGATCGGCGGCACGGTGCGCAGCTTCAACCCTGACGTGCGTGACCTGCTCGAACGGCGGATCGTGGAAGTTGCCGAGGGTGTGGCAAAAGCGATGCGCGGTAGCGCAAAGGCGGAGTACCGGCGCGGTGTTTCGGCGACCGTGAACGATCCCGCCATGGCGGCGATCGCGCGTCAGGCGGCGATCGAGGTCGTCGGCGAGGAGAACGTGCGACCGCAAATCCCCACCATGGGTGGCGAGGATTTCTCCGCTTTCCTGGAACACCGGCCAGGGTGTTACTTTTGGGTCGGCACGAACAATGCGAAGCGGGACTTGGTGTGGGGACATCATCACCCGCGATTTGACATCGATGAGGATGGCCTGGCCATTGGGGTGGAGACCATGGCGCGGACGCTGACTGGCTATCTGGCTCAGGCATAGGAATGCCGAAAGGGAACAGGGATGGTTGCTACGGATATTCGTAACGACGTAGATGAGATACTTCCGGGGGTCGTCGCCGACCGCCGGCACCTTCACGCGAATCCGGAGCTCGCCTTCGAGGAACACGAGACCGCGAAGTTCGTGGCCGAACGGTTGCGGGCGCTCGGGGTCGAGGAGATCAAGACCGGCGTGGGCCAGACTGGCGTGACCGGGCTGATCCGTGGCGGCAAGGGCAAGGGCAAGGTGGCGCTGCTTCGCGCCGACATGGATGCGCTGCCGATCCTGGAGGAGAACGATGTTGACTATCGCTCCACGGTCGATGGCAGGATGCACGCCTGCGGGCACGACGCCCACACCGCGATGCTGCTTGGCTCGACCCGCCTGTTGATGGACCTTCGGGACCAGTTCGCTGGAACCGTCAAGGTGTTGTTCCAGCCGTCCGAAGAAGTGCCGCCGGGTGGCGCCAAGGCGATGATCGAGGACGGCGCCCTGGAAAACCCGCACGTCGATGCGGTGTTTGGGCTGCATGTGGCCGCCGAGTTGCCAGCCGGTCAGATCGGCGTCAAGTCTGGCGCGGCCTCAGCCGGGAGCGATCGCTTTCGTATCATTGTGAAAGGCAAGGGCGGGCACGCCGCCCGCCCGCATGCCGCCATCGATCCGGTCGTGGTTTGCGCGCACATCGTGACGGCGTTCCAGACGCTGGTATCGCGGGAGACTGATCCGATGCAGGCGGCAGTGGTGACGGTGGGGTCGATCGTGGCTGGTGACGCGTTCAACGTTATTCCGGATACCGCCGAGATCAAGGGGACGATCCGCACGCTGGATCCCGACGTTCGCGCCCGGATGGAGCAGCGGCTGCCCGAGCTGGCCCGCGGAATTGCCTCGGCGATGCGTGCTGAAGCGAATGTGCAGTTCATCAAGGGCTATCCCGGCATGGTGAACGACGAGGCGATGACGGACATGGTGCGCGCGGCGGCAACTGCCGTCGTGGGCGCCAACGATGTGATCGAGTCAGAGACCGGCATGGGCGGCGAGGATTTCGCCTACTTCCTGCTGGAGCGACCGGGATGTTTTTTCCGGGTCGGCACGCGAAACGATGAGCGCAATATCGTGTTTGGTCATCACCATCCCCGCTTCGATGTCGAGGAAGACGGTATGGCGCCAGGCATCGCGACAACCGTGCAGACGGTGTTGAGTTACCTGGGAGGGTGACCCGGTCAACGTTAACCACCCGTCAGGCCGTACGGACAAGCCTTGTGCCTGTTCGCGCGAATATGCCAGCGACGGACGTGTGGATTCCTGGCATGGCGATACCGTTGACGACGGACCGGCACAGGGCCGATCCTACGGGTTGAGACCCGTTGAAAGGACGCGTTTGAGACGATGATTCGAGCAGGCATTATCGGCTGCGGCGATGTCGCCCGCCGAGCGTATATCCCCGGAATTCAGGAGTTCGGCGATCGCATCACGGTCGTCGCCACCTTTGACACGGTCGCCGGGCGAGCGTCCGACCTCGCGGAGCTGTTCCCCGATGCGTCGGCGTACACGTCGATGGATGATTTTCTCGCCCATGGTGGTGGCGGCGCGATGGATATCGTGTTCAACCTGACCCCCGCGCCACTGCATCGTGTCATCACGGCGAAGGCGCTGGAGGCGGGGTATCGGGTCTACTCCGAAAAGCCGATCGCGGCGACGGTTGAGCAGGCCAGGGAGCTGGTGGAGATCGCCGACAAGAATGAAAAGGATCTGATCTGCGCTCCCGCAACGATGGTGACCGGACGGTTTCGCTGGCTGAAGCGGCTGGTGGATAACCAGGAGCTTGGGCGTCCGATCGCCATCAAGGCGCACATCGGCGGCATGGGCCCCGCCGCGTGGGCCGAGTACTTCGGCGATCCGCGCGTGTTCTACCAAAAGGGTGTTGGACCGCTGATCGACACCGGTGTTTACATGCTGCACGTGATGACCGGGCTGCTCGGACCCGCGAAGCGCATCCACGCGGTCGGTGGCATCACCATTCCAAAGCGGAAGACGAACATTCCCCGGCTCAAGGGCGAGACGATCGAGGTCACAACGCCGGACCTGTTCTCTATCAATCTCGATTTCGGCAACGAGTCATTCGGGCACCTCTATTCGAGTTATGCGATTCCACAGAGCAAGGCGCCGTTTTTCGAGCTGTATGCCGAAAAGGGCGCCGTCAGCGTCGATCGAGAGGCATGGTACAACGGCAACGGCACAAGCGACGTGTTTTCGCTGGAAGATCCCGGGAAGGGCTGGCAGACAGTGACGCCCGAGCCGAACGCCACCGATGGCATTCTCGAGTCGGGCATCCTTCATGCGATCAGGCATATCGAGGACGGCGAGCCGCTGGTGTTGACCGCCGAGCATGCGACACACGTGCTGGAGATCATGAACGCCGCGCGCCAATCCCTGGAAACTGGCAATGCCATGGAGATCGAGACCACGTTTCAGATGGAGCCCGGCGCGGCCCCGGTCAGGTAGAAAGAGGTCAGGATGAAGATCGATCAGGTTGCGGTTCAGATGTACACATTGCGCGAGCACGCCGCCGCCGACCTGGACGCCACCTTCTGGCGGCTGGCCGAGATCGGCTACAAGCAGGTCGAGTTCGCCGGGTACTACGGCAACCCTGTCGAAGATGTGGCGGCCATGCTCGAGCGACACGGGCTCCGGGCGCCTGCCTCTCATGTTCCCTTCGCCGATTTCGAGAACCGCTTCAATGGCGTGCTCGAAGATGCGGCGACGCTTGGTTTTGAATGGTTGATTGTCCCATCGGGGCCGATTCGGGATGTCGAGCGGGACGCCGCGCTGGAGGCCATCGAAAAGCTCGATGCCATCGCGACGAAGGTGGTCGACGCCGGGTTCAAATTTGGCTATCACAACCACGCATTCGAGTTCGAAACGGTGTTCGACGACGGATCGACCTGGTACGACCGGTTGCTGGCGGGTACGAATCCCGGCAATGTCAAGCTGGAGCTCGACGCCTTCTGGGCGAAACGAGGCGGTCAGGACCCTGCGGAAATGCTGCATACGAATGGCGACAGGATCCGGCTGGTGCATATCAAGGATGCGGCGAACGACGATCCCTCGCGGGATGTGCCCTTCGGCGAAGGGTCTCTCGACTGGACATCGATCCTGGACGCCGCCCGCGCCGCTGGTGTCGAATATTACGTGACCGAGCAGGACAATCCCGGCGACGCCTTCGAGGATGTCGAGATTGCCCTCCGGAACGCGGAGAAATGGAGCAGCTGATGACAGCCCAGGATCACGACAGCACCCGTTTCCCGGATGGTTTTCTCTGGGGTGCGGCGACCTCCAGCTACCAGATCGAAGGCGCGGTGCGCGAGGGAGGTCGTGGTCCTTCGATCTGGGATACGTTCAGTCACACGCCGGGCAAAACAGCCGGTGGAGACACCGGCGACATTGCGGTGGACCACTTCCATCGCTGGCCGCAAGACATCGCGATGATGCAAGAGTTGGGCATTCAGGCGTACCGCTTTTCGGTTGCCTGGCCGCGCGTGATTCCCCAGGGCACTGGCAGTGTGAACCAGGCTGGTCTCGATTTCTACGATCGGCTGGTGGATGGATTGCTCGAATCGGGCATCGAGCCATGGCTGACGCTGTATCACTGGGACCTGCCGCAACCACTTGGTGACGAAGGCGGGCTCACCAACCGGGATGTCGCCGATGCGTTCGAGCGCTATGCCGCGGTCCTTACCGAACGCCTGGGTGATCGGGTGAAGCGCTGGTGTACGGTCAATGAGCCATTCGTGGCCGGGTTCCTGGGCTACTGGTTCGGTATGCACGCGCCGGGCGAGACGAGCCGGGCGGCGGGGCTGTCCGCCGTTCACAACCTGCTTCGCATGCATGGCAAGGCGGTCGATGTCGTCCGCGACACCGTGCCGGATGCAAAAGTCGGGATCGCGCTCAACCTGACATCGGTCTACACGCTAGGGGACAGCGAGGCTGACCTGGATGCGGTCCGACACCACGATGGGCTGGCGAATCGCTGGTTCCTCGACGCGCTCTACAAGGGCGCATACCCGGAGGACATGGCCGAGGAGTTCGGCGACGACACGCCGGACGTGCAAGACGGTGATCTTGCCCTGATTTCCCGCGAGACCGATTTCCTGGGCGTGAACTATTACACCCCTGCGTACGTCAAGGCCGGTGTAGAAAACCCGTTTGGCGATCCGACAATTGCCCCGGACTACGAGCGTACCGCGATGGGCTGGCTGGTGGAGCCGCGAGGCCTGCAGGATTTACTTGTGCGGATCAACCAGGATTATCATCCCGAGGCGATATACATCACTGAAAACGGAGCGGCGTATGATGATGACCGCCCGGTTGATGGCCGGGTGCATGACCCGCGCCGGATCGCCTACTACCACGGCCACCTTGGCGCCGCGCACGAAGCCATCGAGGAGGGCGTGCCGCTGAAGGGGTATTTCGCGTGGTCGCTGATGGACAATTTCGAATGGGCGGAAGGGTACTCGAAGCGATTCGGCATCGTGCATGTCGACTTCAGCACGCAGGAGCGCACCCCGAAGGACAGCGCCCGCTGGTACGCTAACGTGATCGAAGAGAATGCCATCCAGCCAGCGGAATCGGTCGGGCGATAATGGTGCGGCCAGTTGAGCCATGAGGAACCGGCTACACGCGACGGCGAACGCATTGATCACCCGCCGCAGGCGCCCCACAGACCGCGATCCTCATCGCGCGCAAGATCTTCCGCCGCCTGGAGCTCATCGACAAAGTAGGTGTTGTCGTCGTAATCCTTGACGTCGACGTAGCCGCCCAACGCCAGGATCTCGCTGACGAGGTAGTAATCGTCCGTGTCGTCGGCCTTCAGGTAGACATGGACGATCCAGCGATCGTTGTCCTCGAGCTCCATGCCGTCGTCGGTGAGCTCCTGGTCGTCCGGGATGTCCTCGTCATTGTCGACCTGCAGGTAGACGGTGGTGTCTTCCGGGAGAAGCTCGGAGAGAAATGCTGACGCCTCCTGCCCGTAACACTCCTCGTCGGTGTACGGCCCATCCTTCTCCGGAGAATCGATGCCGATCATGCGCACCGGCTCCCACCAGGGGTCGGGATCGTCCGCCTGACCCATCTCGATCACGGAGAATGTGTCGCCGTCGGTCACGTCCTCGACCAGGTAGGGCTCAGCTCCAGATGGTTCTTCCCATGGAAGGGCGCCGAACGTTTCGAACGCCGGTTCCAACGCGTCACCTGTTTCCGGGGTTGACGATTGCGCCGCAACGGCGGGCGCGGCCAGGGTGGAGAGCAGCGCCAACAGCATGGTCAGGGGCAGCCAAAATGCGCGAGTGAGTGCTGATTTCACGAGCGGAATCCCTTCAGGTCTGGTCCAGGGGCGACGCAACGGCGAACGTCGCCTGTGTCATCTTGCATGACCAACGTAGCCATTTATGGATACCACATTCACCGGGCGACCGCGTGGTATAGTGCCGGTTAACGCGCCAGGGGTGCCTCGAAACCGAGGCTGAGAGCAGACCCTCAGAACCTGATCCGGGTGATACCGGCGGAGGAAGGTGCGGACCAGAACCCACGGATTCTGAGCCGTTGTCACCCCGAAGCAGGTCCTGTTACGCAGGGCGCGTCGGGGGATTTTTGTGTGACCGGCACAATCGGACGTCTTCATGTGGTGACCGATAGCACGATAGAGCCGCCGGTGATTGTACCGATGGTTGGAATCGTTGCGACTTCCGGCGCGGATGTGATCCAGGTGCGATATCCGTTGCTCCCGGCCAGGGCGCTGTTCGATTTGGCAACAGCCATTCGTCGAGAAACGTCAGGCTCCGGCGCCCGGATCATCGTCAACGACCGCGTGGATGTCGCCATTGCGGCCAATGCGGATGGTGTGCATCTCGGACGGCGCGGCTTGCCGGTGGAGCATGCTCGTCGTGTAGCCGGACCCGGCATGATTGTTGGCGCGTCAGTACACGGCGTCGAGGAGGCGCATGTTGCCGCCGGGGCTGGCGCTGACTACCTGATGTTCGGACACGTCTTTCCGACACCGAGCCATCCGGGAGAACCAGCGCGCGGCATCGAGCTGCTCCAGGCGGTTGTTACGTCAGTCGCCCCGCTGCCCGTCATTGCGATCGGGGGGATCACAACGGAAAACGCGCCAGAGGTAGTTGGGACAGGTGCATACGGTGTTGCCGTGATCCGGGCCATTCTCGCCTCACCCGACCTGGCCACGTCAACATCCTTGTTGGCCAAAGCCATCCAGCACGATCCCACCGAAACGCGAGAAGGAGAACCGAAATGAGAATTGAATTGAACCGGGAGCCAGCCGAAGTCGCGGACACCGCGACGATTGCCGCCCTGATCGCGGAGCGAAAACTCCCGGAAAAGGCGATCATCGTCGCTGTCAATGACGATGTTGTGCCCCGCGAAACCTGGAATGCCCACGTATTGCACCCCGATGACAGCGTCGAAATCGTTCGCGCTGTCTCGGGAGGAGACCATGATTCCATGAACGACGACATCCTTGCGATCGCAGACCAAACATTTTCATCACGACTGTTTCTCGGAACTGGCAAGTACCGCGACGATGACACCATGATGGCGGCGCTGAAGGCGTCCGGAACAGAGCTGGTAACGGTCGCGGTACGCTACATGAACCTGAATGGAACCGATCAAAACACGTCGATCCTTGACCTGCTGCGGGAAGCGGGGATGAAGCTCTTGCCCAATACCGCCGGCGCCTACACCGTCAGGGACGCCGTGAAGATGGCGCGGCTTGCCCGGGCCGCTACCGGCGCCAACTGGATCAAGCTCGAAGTGATCGGCGACCAGGCCTCGTTGTGGCCGGATGTGGCCGCGACGGTGGAAGCGACGAAAATCCTGGTGGACGACGACTTTGTCGTGTTGCCGTACATCAGTCCGGATGTGGTTGTCGCTCGCCAGCTGGAGGAAGCCGGCGCGGCGACGGTTATGCCGCTGGCGTCTCCCATCGGCTCTGGTCAGGGCATGCGGGACTGGGCCAGCATTCGCCGGATCATCGATGCGGTGACTGTGCCGGTGGTGGTGGATGCCGGTATCGGCGTGCCGAGCGACGCGTCGATCGCCATGGAGCTGGGCGCGGACGCCGTCCTGGTCAACACCGCGATTGCAAAAGCGGAGGCTCCGGCGAAAATGGCGGAAGGGATGCGACTTGGTGTCCAGGCGGGACGCGCCGCATGGCTGGCGGGACGCATGCCGAAACGCGACGATGCCCAGCCGAGCAGCCCGACGGAAGGTGTGCCGGTCGCCACACGGGCATGAACGAGCGTCATGCCGTCACACCGCGGCTCCTGACCGGGCCTTGTTCCTGTTCCATGCCAAAACGAGTGTGCTGATCGTATCGCGGGACATTCGCCCTTTCACAGACCTTCACGGAATGGAAACACCGGTAGTGGAAAGCGACGTGATCACTGACCGCGGCCATGAAGGAACAGCCGGCCAACCCACCGGGGTGGAATGGTCGCGGTCGGGGCGGCACATCCGCGTGGGCTATTTCCTGTTCTACGCCGCCATCGGCTCCCTGATGCCATTTATCGCGCTCTATTACAGGGAGTTGGGATTCAGTGGCGTTCAGGTCGGCGTGCTCACCGCCTTGCCATCGCTCGGGATGGCGATCCTGGGCCCTGTTTCAGGACTTGCATCCGATGCCCTGTCGATTCACCGGCGGCTGCTTTGCGCCGCGCTCGGACTCGGCGGACTGATCGCCATCGCCACCACGCAGATCTCCACGTTCGGTCCAGTGCTGTTACTCATCGGACTCCTCGCGTTCGTTTCGGTCCCCGTCGCACCGTTGCTCGACAGTTACGGCATGACGATCAGCGAGCGGGTGGGGCAGTCATATGGAGGCCTGCGGGTGTGGGGCTCCGTTGGCTACAGCGTATCGGTCGTGGGTGTGGGCTGGCTCATGGGAGACAATGTCTCCACACTGCTTCTGGGCGCGCACGGCGCATTCCTCGCGCTGGCGCTGCTGGCGGTGTTCCGGCTTCCATCCCTCGGTGAACGACGGTCGACGCCGTTATTCGGTGGAATCGGGGAGATGAGGAAGAACAGGTCGTTCATGCTGCTGTTGCTCGTCGCCTACCTGATTTCGAGCGGCGCGGCGGTGATGAATATCTACCTTGGCATCCGTCTCGAGGACATCGGCGGCACCGCCACCGATGTCGGGGTGGCCTTCGCGGTGAGCGCCGCCAGTGAGCTTCCCGTGATCGCGTTCGGCGCCTGGTTCCTGCGGCGGATGGGCGCGTTTCGCCTGGTGGCGCTGGCGATTGTCGTGTACGCGGTCCGATTCATCGGCTTCAGCCTGATTACCGTGCCAGAATGGCTGCTGCCGGTTCAGGCGTTGCACGGGCTCTCCTACGGCGCGTTCCTGATGGCCTCGGTCACCCTGGCCCACCACCTGGCTGGCCGGGAACATGCCGCGACCGCGCAGGCGCTGTTGACGGCAATGTCGTTCGGCTTTGGCAGCATCACTGGTTCGCTCGTGGGTGGCGCGTTGCTGGATCGGATCGGCACGGTTGGGCTGTTTCAGGGCGCGGCGGCGTTGATGGTCTTCACCCTGATCGTGCTCCTGGTGGGAAACCGGAAGGTGGGCCTGGATCGGGCGCCAGGGTTGGGTCACGCGTGAGGCGCGTTTCTGCCTATCGGTACGGTCAGGTCGATCGAATCCCGTGACGCGCCTCGCCGCTGAGGTCAGCCAGCCATTCGTTAAGCATGCGGAGCTGCTCGATGAGGTCGTTTACCGGGCGGTTCACGATCAGCTCAAGACGCCGGTGGTTCCTTTCATCCATCAGCCATGGAAGCAGGACCCGGTGCCCGCCGATGCCATACCGGAGCACGACGGCGTTCGCATACCCGGTCCATACCTGCTCAGGGTTTCCGTTCCAGCCGGCATCGCGCAGGCCAGCGATGTATCCGTCCAGTGCCAATTGCTCAAGTTGCCTGACCTGCCTGCCCGGAATCTCCATGAAGAAGACACTCGCCGCGACGAGTGGGGCGAGGTCCTCGCCGATCGCGCCGATTCCGCAGAATCCCCAATCGATGGCGACCAATTCTTCGACTCCACCGGCATGCTGTCGGAAGAACAGGTTGCGCCTGAATGCATCCAGGTGGCAAAACGTTTTAGGCAGGGCATCGATGCTTGCGAAACACGCATGACGGTCCTCCCAGAGCTGCCTGAACGCCTCGATCGACCCAGGAGGGAATGCCTGGCGTATCACCGGATGCTCCCGTGCCTCGACAATCGTTTCGATGGCGGGCGCAGCCGCCTCAACCCAATGCCGGAGCCAATTGTGGCTGAGCCAATCGTGATCCGGCAAGGGCAGTCCGGTCAGGTAGGCGCCGTTCCATTTGCCCAGAAGACGAGCCGCCTTGGCGTAGCGCTCCAGTGGCCAGGCGGCGTCCGCGTCGCCCGCGACATCTTCGAGCCAAAGCCAAATGGCGCCATCGGGACGAGTGGCCTCGCCGAGGAGTCGGGGAGCGGCGATGCCGTCCGGCATGCTGGCGGGAACCCCCGAGCGGTAGGCCGCGGGTTCCCGGTGCGACCAATTCCAGCTTGCGGGAACCGCATCCGCTGGCGCCCACGCCTTGAGAAACATCGACCAGCGCCGCGATGCGCCAGCGCCGTTCGCCGTACCCGTCAGGCGCCAGACGCCCAACTGCCCACCAGCGCCACTGAACACCTGCTTGCAGGCCCAATCATCGATGGAAACATCGTCGACTCCCATGAGCAGGGCGACAGGAGCCGACAATGCCGCCCGGTCAATCCATTCAGGTGTTTCGTTGTGATTCATGCGGTGTCCCCTGCGTGGACAGCAGCCCGGCGAGCCGGTGAGTTTGGATCCCTGATGGGAAACCGTACAGCCGGGAATGACGCGGGTCAACCTCGAACGGGCCAGTCGTCGCCGTCGATCGCGTTCGGCGTGGCGCCGTTGTGATGCGGTATAACCGGCTGAGACCCGGATTGATGCCGGCACGCGAACAAGGAGCCCAGCAGATGCCAAAGATGTCGATGCAGATACCGCATTCCCTCAGCCAGGAAGAGGCCAAAAGCCGGATTACCGGGATGCTTGGGGATTTGAAGGAGCAGTACGGCGACAAGATCACCGATTTGAGCGAGGAATGGAGTGGCGATACCGGCACGTTCTCCCTCAAGGCGATGGGATTCAACCTGTCCGGAACGCTGCGCGTCACCGGTCAGGAGATCCAGGTGAATGGCGACCTGCCCTGGGCGGCCAAGCCATTTCAGGGCACGATCGAGGCATCGATCCGGGAACGCACCGAGCGGCTCCTGGCGCCCTGACCCGATATCCTTCCAGGTTGCAACGGCATGATGAATGCGCCATCGGGGCAATTCTTCCCGGTGGCGCATTCGTGTCTTTGCAAACCGCGGAACGCGGGTATGATGGCCTGACGAACCGCGATCAGCCAACAAGGAGCATTCCGTGACCGACGACGCGCGCAAACCGGCGACCAGTGAAGAACAAGCCAAGCCCGCGAACGAGCCAGCGCCCGATCCCATCGTGCGATCACACCAGCTATCGGTACAGGGCCAGACGCTGGCCTACACCTCCACCAGCGGGCTGATGCCGATCACGAACGACAAGGGCGAAGAACAGGCCCGATTATTCTTCACGGCCTACACGCTGGATGGCGACCACAAGCTGAATGACCGGCCCCTGACCATCGCCTTCAACGGTGGTCCCGGGTCGGCGTCAGTGTGGCTCCACCTGGGTGGACTCGGTCCGAAGCGAGTCGAGATGCTGGAGGACGGCGGCATGCCGCAGCCTCCGTACTCGCTGGTAGACAACGAGTTCACCTGGCTGACGGCCACGGACATCGTCTTCGTCGATCCGGTCGATACCGGCTACAGCCGCGCCACAACCGAGGAGGCCGGCAAGAAGGCGAAGGATGTCGATGGCGACCTGGAGTCGGTCGGGGAATTCATTCGCCTGTATCTCACCCGATACGGCCGGTGGATGTCGCCGTTGTTCCTCTCCGGTGAGAGCTACGGCACCTTCCGCTCGGCGGGCCTGGCCGGATACCTGGTCGAAAAGGGTATTGCCTTCAACGGCATCATCCTGATCAGCAGCATCCTCAACATGCAGACGGCACGATTCACCCTCGGCAACGACCTTCCCTACCAGCTCTTTTTCCCGACCTACGCCGCGACGGCGTGGTACCACGGCAGGGTCGCGGAGGACCTGAAAGCGCTCGACATTCGCGACTTCCTCGACCAGGTCGAAACCTGGGTGGAGTCAACCTATGCTCCGGCCTTGTCGCTGGGTGACCGGCTGGATTCCGACCATCGCTCGATCGTGCTGGAGGGGATGGCGCGCTACACCGGGCTCTCGCCAGAGTTCCTGGACCAGTCCGATCTTCGCATCCAGATCATGCAGTTCTGCAAGCAGCTGTTGCGCGATGAGCGACGCACGGTGGGACGGCTTGATAGCAGGTTCACGGGCTACGACCGATCCGGCGTGACCGATGTGCCGGATTACGACCCCAGCATGAACGCCATTCGCCCGCCATTCACGACCGCGATCAACCACTACATCCGCCAGGAATTGGGCTACGAATCCGACGCCGAATACCACATCCTGCGCGGGCTCGACTGGAACTGGGGGAACGGCGCGAAGGGCTATGCCGACACCAGCGACGCGCTACGCTCGGCGTTTGCCAAGAACCCGTACATGAAGCTCTTCATCGCGTCGGGCTACTACGACCTGGCGACACCCTATTACGCGACGATCTACACCCTGAGTCACATGGGGCTCGATCCCAATGTGCGCGGCAACATCCAGGGCGAGGAGTATCCGGTCGGGCACATGGTCTACCTGGAAAAGGGCTCGCTTGAGAAGCTGCGGGACGACGTGGTGGCGTTCGTCGAAGGGGCGATAGCGCGGACGTAATGGCCAATGTCGTACTGATACCAAATCCGGGTAATCGATGGGGGATGATCTCCCGCATGTATGGAGGGCCCGACACGGGGTCGGGCCGTGATTTCGGGTCGGCGTACGATCGTCCCGTGCCTGGGAACTCGAGAAGAATGCCGTTGGCGCCTTCATCGAAGGTGCGGTGGTACCGTACATTGATGTCATTGACGATCATGCGGTTGGACATATCGTGCAGGATTGATACTGCATGTTGAACGATGTGACCGTATCATCTGGACCAACTACGTGTGCTGGGTCAATCACAATTGGCATCGCTGCTTTTGCGTCCGTAGTGGGCGATCGTTTCCTCCCTCAATTGCACCAACCCGTCCGACACCTCCACCGGATATGGCTCGGTGACGGTGAGTTGCCGGAGCGAGCCGGGGAGGGCAGCGAGGGAGGCCATCGCCATGTCCCGGATCGCATCGAGGGAGCGTTCCGGCGCGACCCGCACGCCGCGTTCGATGATCGGCTCGATCAATGAACGGCTGTTTGGGGGCGCGGCTTCCTGTTCGAGCTGGATCACGTCATGGTCGAAATCACCGACCCGCCAGGGGACCTTGCGTCCGGGCCAGGTGCTCTTGCCACCCGCCAGCTTGATGCGGGATGGCGTTTCAGAATCACTGTCGAACCAGACCAGCTTGTACACCGCGCCAATCACCCCACCGACGGTGCCGCTTTCGACCGTGCCAAGCCCGACGCCGAGATTGCCGCCGACACCAAAGCCGTCGACCGGCGCTCCCGCTCCCAGAATCTTCTCGATCCGGTACTCGTCAATGTCGCCGCTGACCAATACCTGGACATCATCGAGCCCGGCCTCATCCAGCTTCTGGCGGACCATGAAGCTGTCGGCAATGAGGTCGCCACTGTCGAGCCGGACCGCGACCATGCGATTTCCGGAACGCGCCTTTTCTTCATTGGCAACCTGGATGGCGTTGTCGATTCCTTGCGGCACATCGTACGTGTCCAGCAGCAGGCTGTAAGTGGGCAGCGCCGCCGCGACGGATCGGAACGCGTCGAGCTCGGATGGATACGCTTGCACGAGCGCGTGGGGGATGGTACCCGCCGCGGGAATGCCGTATTGCATCGCGCCAGCCACGAAAGACGTGCTCTGGCACCCGCCGACATAACCGGAGCGGGTGGCAACGTGCGGTGCATGGGCGCGCCGGAACGCGAAATCGGCAATCGATGTTCCCTTCGCGGCCAGGGTAAGGCGAGCGGCCTTGGTCGCGATCAGCGTGGACACGCCTATCGCGCGGAGCAGTCCCGATTCCAGGATGAGGGCTTCGTGGAACGGTGCCGTGACGCGCAGGATCGGCTCGTTGGGGAATGCGATCTCACCTTCCGCCATGCCGGCGATGTCGCCCGAGAAGCGAAGCTCACGCAGAAAATCGAGAAACCCGGATTCGTAGCCCTTGATCTCCGCCAGATAGGCGAGCTGGTCTTCGGTGTAGTGAAAGCGTTGCAGGTAATCCAGCGCGGGCTCGAGCCCGGCGACCAGCATGTATCCGCCCCCAAACGGGTTGGAGCGGGTGTAGAGATCGAATGTCGCGGTGCCGATAGTGCCGTTTCGCCACGCTATATAGGCTGCGTCGATATGATAGAGGTCGGTGAACAAGGCCGTGCTCTCGGGCAGGAAGAGGTGTTCTCCTTCTTCGTCCGAAAGCACCCCAGGTTCGTGAACCAGCCCGCGCTGTTCGTCTGTCATTGAGGCTGCCTCTCCCCGCCAGGTATGCGTCGATCGGAAGAATTATGTGATCGACCGGACAATTCGAATCCCGTTCGATGCCATGTGATACAGGAACACCTCATGAAAGAAATCGCCGGGATGCGCGTCACCCGGCGTCAGGTCGTCGCGCTCCGGGATATCGAACGTGTCCACCGCGTTCATGGGAACGATCACCGTGAATCCATGCAGGTTGAGGGCGTTGGCGCGCATTCGCATGTGCATGGCGAGCTGGTACACGCACAGATCGGTGCAGTTGCCAACGACAATAGCCGTCTCGATCTCACGACGCTGATCCCACCAGGCGTCGAACGATGTCTCGATCGCCGGGTTGAGCGAGTTCTTTTCCACGATGGTGAATGATTCGGCAAACGGAAGCCGGGCAAGCTCGGGGATCATGTCGCTTTCGCTGGTGCCGGCGACGCTGTGCGGCGGGTACGATTGGAACTCCGGATTGTCCTCGGTATGCGTATCCTGCATGAAGGCGAAGTGGCGAATGCCATGGTCCCACGCCGCCCGCACGAGACCGGCAACCGGTTCGGTGAGCTGGTTGACGCGCGGCGACGACAGCGGACCTTCACGCAGGAATCCGTTTATCATATCCGCGGACACCAGCGCGCCGCGCTCAGGGTCGGGAACGATGTCATCAAGCCGGACCTCCGGAAGGGTGTCCAGCCAGCGTCGAATGAAGGCGGGTGTTTCTGATGTGGCGCTCATTGGTGGCAAACTCCGTTATGGCCGGTCGATCTTCCGGATCGCGATCGTTCCAGCCAGGTATGCATCTCGCATGCCGGACACGTCAGCGTTGGGCATGAGCTCGACGGTCGTCGTCACTGGGCAGCAATTGTGGACTGCCCTACCATGGAATCATGAACCATTTGCGGCGGCAAGGCGAAATCGGGAGACATCTGGTTGATCTTTCCAATCATCGGCGCCAAGGACTATATCGATCAACAGGGGTTCCTGGTGCAGGACTGCCCGACCTGCCACCGGAATCGCACCTTTGCCGTCTACAACACGCGGCGCAAGCTGACGCTCTATTTCATTCCAACGGTCGGTGTGCGATCGCAACACCTCATGGAGTGCATGACCTGTCATGGCAAGTGGGGGATCGCGGATGCGCAGTGGGACGATGTGCAATCGCAACTGATGACGCAGGAACAGCTGGCGTCGTACATGTCGCGCCAGGAGTCGGGACAACTGGAGCGGCCCGCGCAACGGCGGGCCATGCCGACGCTGTACCAAATCCTGCAGGTGGATCCGTCCGCCGACCCGGAGATCATCGATGTCGCCTACAAGCGCCTGGCGATGAAGCATCATCCTGACCGCGGAGGCGGAGACTGGTCGGATGACGCGATGCGGACACTGAATGCGGCGCGGGAAACATTGAAGGATCCCCAGAAGCGGGCGGCCTACGATCGCTCGATGGGCATTGTGCGGTTGCCGGATGCGCTGCGGGCGGATGATGTGTAAAACCAAGTCCGTATAAACAGTTGGGGGTCGTCAGCACTGTCGAGGAGGCCACAAGGCCTCCCCTACGGGCCGCGCCGTGTGCCGGCTCTCGTCCCATTCCGCAAGCAATCACCCGGACTCGGTATCATCCTGTGCATTCCACCGCGATGCCCTGGCTCACCCACAGATGCCTGTTGGCGAAATCCAACATTCCGTCAATCGATCTCCTCCTGAGCCTGCGGTTCGAGTGATCACGCAACGGCCTCCGGACTGACGGCGAGAGCAGAGAGCGCCACAGGTGTGGGCATCGCTTGGGGGGCAATTTCGTGCCCACACGTGTGGCGCTCTCCACCGGCAATCAGTCGAAGGAAACACGCTGTCAATGACGCTTGGTTGGTATGATGGAGATTGAGAACAGGCGCCGCAACGTATCGGGATACAATGGCTTTTCTTTGGAGGAGTTGCCATGGCAAACGTCAATGATCCCATGTGGCATCGCGGGGGCGATGAGCCGGGTGGGATCCAGATTCGCGCGTTGCGCGTCGCGGCCGGGATGAGCCTGCTCGAGCTTGCGGGTCACCTGGACGATGAGGGCGTTCGGATCGACGCCGCTCATCTCCAGCGCATCGAGGCGGGACGCATCTTGCGGCCAACGGCGGAGACGCTGGCCGCGATCCTTACCGCGGGACTCGATACCCCGTTCCGGACCCGGCGCAATGTGCTGGAATCCTTCGGCTACCGGCTGCCGTGGGCACTGCCAACGGAACGTGAAGTCGAAGAAGGCCGCCGGCTCTGCGCGCAAGAGCTGCGCGGCGCAACCTGGCCCGCATATCTCATGGACCACGGCCAACGACTGTGGCAGTGGAACCGCTACGTCCCCCGCTTGCTCGGGCTCGCCCCCGACGATCCCGCGCCCGCCCGGTTCGTGGGGCTGACCGTCCTCGATCTCGTGTTCAACCCTGATGTCGGGATCAATTTGTTGATTGCCAACCCGGACGAGTACCGACCGCTGTTCCTGCGCATGTTCAAGATCCAGACACAACCCCACGCCGAAGAACCCTGGTTTTTGGAGCTGCTCGACCGCGCCTGGGAATGGCCTGGCTTTGAGCAACTCTGGTCGGATTTGCCGGATGATGCGGACGACGTGCTGGCGACCCAGCCGATCCACCCGATCGAGTTTCGGGTGCCCGGCATTGCGCAACCGCTTCGTTTTCGGATCGCGTTGATCTATCTCACGCTTGATCCGCGCTTCCAGGTGGTCCACTGGATCCCGTTCGGCGCGGCCACGCTTCGCCAGTGCGCGAGCTGGGCTGAGGAAGACGGTGAAGGGTGATTTAAAGGTGTGATTACGCCCGCAGGATGAACTCCGGGATGCCGAAGATGGGGTCACGCATCTGTTCGACATCAGGGCCGTAGCTGTCGAGACAGAATTCGACGGCGCTCACGACCGATGCGGCAGCCTCTGTCACCTGTTGCGCCCAGTCAGGCGCCAGCCGCTCACAGGCGATTTCCTCGTCGAACTCATCGCGGTCGAGCTCGGTCATGGTTCCGTCCACATCCAGCCACAGGTCGAGCTCAAGATCGATGTCCCGGTAGTAATTATTGCGCAGCTTCCGCAGTGGGTGCGAAAAATTGACGTAATACCCGACGGTCTGGTCGTCGGCGCTGATGAAGCGCAGCAGCGAAAACCAGCGGTCGGGAAAGAACCACTGCTCAGCGGCCGTGCGCAGCACCACCAGGTCGCCTTGCGGTGCACGGATCGTTGTTTCCCTGGGACGGAAGAAGCGAAACTCGTGCCGCAAGATATGGCGCACGTCGTTATTGGGGCATGCGACCTTGATCCAGCCCCCCGCGATCTCATATTCCCAGCAAGCGCCCCGCAGCTTCTCCTTGCGATAGAAGAGGCGCGGTTGCGTGGGCCGTTTCCATTGGCAGTGACCGATTTGGGTCGTCATTTCATCGTAACCAGTTAGCCGGATGTCGCGTTCCCCGATGTCGCGGAACCAAGCGGCGACCTCGCGGGCAAGCCTGCGCGTCGCGGATACTGGGCCGACGTGTCTCGTTCCTTTGAGACGACCACGAGCCTGGTTTCGACCGCTGTGCCCGCGTCAGGCAGGCATTCGCTCGAAACGATCCGGCCACCAAGCTCCTCGGCTGCCCGTTCGGCCTCGTCAAGCTCATCCGCAATGCTCCAACCCTTGGGCAGCAGCAAGGCGCCACCGATCCGTACCATGGGGAGCCCAAGCTCCAGCAATGCTGGCAACGACGAAACCGCTCGTGCGGTCAGGCAGTGATACCGGCCGCGCAGATGCTCCTCGTGTGCCAACGCTTCAACACGTCCATGGTACAGCACCACGTTCTCAAGCGAGAGCGCTTCCAGCACATCTTTCAGGAATGTGATCTTCTTGGCCGTCGCGTCGATCAGCGTCCATCGCAGGTTAGGACGCGCGATCGCGAGCGGCAATCCTGGTATGCCCGCACCGGTGCCGATATCGACAACCTCGCCGCCAACGCCACAGTATTCGTCGATGAACGGCAGCAGCCGCAGGCTCTCATCGACCAGGCGCTGGTCGACGCCTTGCGCATCGCGAATGGCCGTCAGGTTCATGCGGGCGTTGCGATCGAGCAGCAAATCCCGATAGATCGCCAGCTGGCGTTGCTGGCCGGAATTGAGGTCGGCACGCGGCATGAGCAGCTCCAGGCAGCGTTGGGCGGTCAGTGTTACCGCACGGTCGCCGGTTCATGCTCCACCTTCGCACCGGCGGCAGGCGTGCTGACGATGGCGCGGGCGTGCTTCACGACACTGTCGATGCCTATCCCCGCAAGCTCACGCAACCTCGCCTGCGACCCCTGCTCGAAGAACCGGTCAGGAATGGCCGCGACACGGGTGGGCACGATGACCTGCTCGCGATTGAGCAGCTCCAGCACCGCCGAGCCAAATCCACCCAGGCAGGTATTCTCCTCGATCGTCACGATTCCCTGATGAGTGCGGGCGAGCTCAAGGATCAGGCGCTCATCGAGCGGCTTGGCGAAGCGGGCGTTCACGACGGTTGCCGAAATCCCGTGTTCAGCCAGCGCGTCGGCGGCCCGCTCGGCCGTGAGCACCGTGGTCCCGATGCCGAGCAGGGCGACATCGCTACCTTCGCGAATGATCTCGGCCTTGCCGATCGGGAGTATCCGGAAGTCGGAATCGTACGGCACGCCCAGGCTGGCGCCGCGCGGGTATCGAATCGCGATGGGGCCATCGGTGTAGTCCACGGCGGTGGCGAGCATGTGGCGAAGCTCGTTTTCGTCCTTCGGCGCCATCACCGTCATGTTTGGGATCAGGCGGAGATAACTGAGATCGAACACGCCATGATGGGTCCGGCCATCGTCTCCGGCGAATCCGGCGCGATCCATGGCAAACACCACCGGCAGCCGCTGGATGCTGACATCGTGGATGATCTGGTCATAGGCACGCTGCAGGAATGTTGAATAGATGCCCACGACGGGACGTTGTCCGCCACAGGCCAGCCCGGCGGCAAAGGTGACGGCGTGCTGTTCGGCGATACCGACATCAAAAAAACGCTCCGGAAACTGCTCGCCAAATGTCCCCAGCGACGTGCCGCCGGGCATCGCCGCGGTGATCGCGTGAATGCGATCATCGTTCCTGGCAAGCTCGATCAGCGTATCAGCGAAGACGTCCTGGTATTTGGGCGGAGCCGGGGGAGCGCTGGCCGCCCTGGGCTTGCTCGGCGCGCTGACCGCATGGCTGCGCTCGCGGTCATCATCGGCGGGCTTGTAGCCCTTGCCCTTTTTGGTGACAACATGCACGAACACCGGTCCGTTGATATCACGGGCACGGCGCAGCGACTCCATCACGGCGGGGATGTTGTGGCCGTCCACCGGACCGATGTAGGTGAAGCCAAGCTCCTCCCAGATCATCGAGTGGTAGATGAACTCCTTGAAGGAATCCTTCATGCGCTTGCCGAGCTCAACCAGGAGATCCCCCTGGGGAAGCTTTTCGAGCCGCTCGGCGAGCTCATCCTTGGCGCGGTTGTAGCGCGTGTCGGTGCGAACGCGATCCAGGTATTTGCTCAGCGCGCCGACATTTGGCGCGATCGACATTTCGTTGTCATTCAGCACAACAATGAACGGCAGGTCGAGATGCCCAGCGTTGTTCAGGCCTTCGAACGCCATGCCGCCGGTCAGCGCGCCGTCGCCAATGATCGCCACGGCGCGACCACGATCCTTCGGGTCTTTCTTCGCCGCCTCGGCGACACTCATGCCGAGCGCCGCGGAGATCGAGGTTGAGGCGTGACCAGCGCCGAACATGTCGTGTTCGGACTCATCGCGGCTGAGAAATCCGCTGAGGCCGCCCTCCTGGCGAATGGTCTTGAACCGGTCCCGGCGACCGGTGAGCAGCTTGTGAACATACGCCTGATGGCCGACATCCCAAACGAGCTTGTCCTTGGGCGAATGGAAGACGGTGTGCAACGCGATCGCAAGTTCCACCGTGCCGAGACTCGCCCCCAGGTGCCCGCCGGTAGTGGTGACGGTGGAGATGAGCTCGTCACGAACTTCGGCGGCGAGCGCCGTCAGCTCCTTCACCGGCAATGTTCGGAGATCATCGGGCTGGGAAATGCGATCGAAAATCGGCGTGTGTGATTGTGTGCCGCGGACCATGAATCTTCCTTCCAAACCCCAACCCCCGGCACGATGTCTTCGCGGACCACGGGTGCTGGACAACCCGTTACCTGGCGAATCCGGCGGAAGCTGGTCGGAGGATCGCCAGTAACAGGACTGTGTGAACAATATCAATGCGACAACAGCCTCGCCACGCCAGGCGGCACGACGCCCAGGGCGCTACCGCTCGCCAGAGGGAGCCAATCCCTCTAGCCTGGCGTCGAGGTGATCGTTGAGCGCTGGTAGAGAGGATGGCATGTTCGATGCCAGCGCTTCGCGTCGAAGCTCCATCGCCACAATATCTATAACGGTGCGACTCCCCGAAACCGTTTCCCGGTATTCCTGGATCTGCTGGAATCCGACTCGCTCGTACGTCCGGCGGGCGCGTGGATTGTGCGCGAAAACCTCCAGATGAATGCTGTCAACGGGCAGGGTCACGAACACCTCTCGCGCCACAAGTCGCGTTGCCTCGGTACCGAGACCATGGCCCCAGGCATCCTTTGCGCCAATCACGATGCGAAACAGGCAGGTCCGGCGATGGGTGTTGACATCCGTGACGGCCGCCGTGCCAATAAGCTGGCCCGTGTCATGCCGGTGGATCGCCCAGCAGTGCCCGCGATCGGACAGCGGCAGGATGATGTTGAAAAAGTACGATGTCGCCTGCTTGCGGGTCAGTGGTTTGAGGTCATGGCGGAGCAGATGGGCGATTTCCGGATCTTCATACCAGCTGATGAAGGCATCCCGGTTCGCCGGCGTGTGCTCCATCAGGTCGACACGCTCACCAGCGAGTATCAGTGCCGGTTGATCCGGGGCGGTGGGGTGTCGTTGGCTGGATCGGGATTGCTTGGAGTGCGAGGGTGATCTCATGGAGTCGCCAGTTTCTGGTGGACTGCCAGGGACAATACATGGCCGGTCATGGACAGTGCCATTCGACGCCAGGCGTCGCCATCCTTCCGATGGACAACAGGAAAGGGCAGGAGAAACACCTGCCCTTTCGTGGCGCTTCGCGACATGGCGAAACGCGGTCATTGACTAGTAGGACGAGTACCGGGGGGCGCGTCGCGCCTGGAAGCAGTCACGGCAGTAGACCGGCTTGCCGGGTGTCGGGTTGAAGGGGACTTCCGTCTCCTGCCCGCATTCGGAGCACACAGCCGGGAAGAACTGGCGTTGTCCGCCACCTCCACCGGAGCCCCCGCCGTAGCCTCCACCACCACCACCGCTGGAATATCCGCCGCCGCCTTCATTGCCGTAGCCGGACTGATTGCGCTGAGACTTGCGAGCCTGCCTGCAGGTCGGGCATCGCTGCGGTTCCGAGAAGCCGCGCTCAGTGTAGAATTCCTGCTCACCACCAGTGAACGTGAATTCCTGGTCACAGTCGCGACAGGTCAGCGTTCGATCGCTCATTTCCGTTTGAACCTCTCTCGTCACGAACGTTGTTCCGTGACACTACTATTGAACTACGAATACGTCTCTCTCTGTGCGAAACGGCTCCGGTGGAAATGAACACGAAGAACACCGGCATCGTCCTGTCGAGCACGACCTTGGGAAACGTCTCGGTGGCTCCACTATACCATGGTTTCCTGTCAGGCAGGCTTGCAAATCCGGGGAATTTGGATTTTGCCATCTTCCCCATGAGCCAACCGCGTTCGCCATGTTAGGATGCTGCCATGAGCGAGATTCCGGCGAGGGGGCACGCGGCGCCTGATCGACAGGAATTGCTGTCAATCGGTGCGGACCCCGCTGTGCCGGCTAGCCAACAAAAGGAGCAACGCGTCCGATGAATGTCCATGAGTACCAGGCGGCAGGCGTCCTTGCCAATTACGGCATCCCGGTCAATCCGGGACGAGTCGCCCGAACGCCAGATGAGGCTGAAGCCATCGCCCGCGATTTCGGTGGTGTGGTGGTGGTGAAGGCGCAGGTCCACACGGGAGGTCGCGGCAAGGCCGGCGGCGTCAAGCTGGCAAAGACGCCCGACGAGGCCCGTGATGCGGCAGGGCACATCCTGGGCATGGACATCCGCGGTCACATCGTGCACAAGGTGCTGGTCGCGAAGGGCGCGGACATCGCCAGCGAGTTTTACCTCGGTGTCGTGCTCGACCGTCCCAACCGGAAGGTGCTGGTCATGTCCAGCGCGGAGGGTGGTGTCGAGATCGAGGAGGTGGCAAAGACCGATCCGGAAAAGATCGTGAGGAAGCTCGGCGACCCAATGGTCGGATTTCGCTCCTACCAGGGGCGCGAGCTTGGCTTCGAGCTGGGTCTCCCCGCGGACAAGGTGAATGGATTCGCCGCGATCGCATCGAAGCTGTACGACGTCTATTTCAAGGAAGACGCAACGCTGGTCGAAATCAATCCGCTCATCCTGACCGGCGACGGTGCGTGGCTGGCGATCGACTCCAAGATGAGCTTTGACGACAGCGCGCTCGCCCGGCATCCGAAAATCGAAGAGATGCGCGATATCGCCGAGGAGAACGCCACCGAGCTCGAAGCGAAAAAGAGTGGCATCTCCTTCGTCAAGCTGGACGGCAACATTGGATGCATCGTCAATGGCGCTGGCCTGGCCATGGCGACGATGGACGCGGTCAAGCTGCATGGTGGCGAACCCGCGAACTTCCTCGATGTCGGCGGCGGCGCCAATGCGGCCCAGGTGGCCAAGGCGTTCCGGCTGGTGACGGCGGACCCGAACGTCAAGGCGATCCTGATCAATATCTTCGGCGGTATCACGCGCGGTGACGAGGTTGCCAACGGCATTCGCGAAGCGTTGGACGAGGTCGAGGTCAAGGTGCCGATTGTGGTCCGGCTCTCCGGCACGAATGCCGAGGAAGGCAAGACAATCCTGGCGGAGGGGGGCATGACCGCGGTCAGCTCAATGGACGAGGCGGCGGCGCAGGTTGTCACGTCAGCCGAATAGGAGAGACAAGGGTCGACCTCGGGGGGCCACGGAGCGCCGCCCCGATGAGTCTTGGGGCTGGCATCGCACGCCTGACATGCCATCGACGACGACAGGAGACACGCGTGAGCATTCTGGTAAATAGCAATACACGACTACTGGTGCAGGGGATTACTGGTCGGGAAGGTTCATTCCATACCGAGCAGATGGTTGAATACGGGACCAATGTGGTCGCCGGAGTCACACCCGGCCGCAAGGGGCAGGATGTCGCCGGTGTTCCGGTTTTTAATACGGTCCGGGACGCGGTAGAAACGACCCAGGCCAACACCTCCATCATTTACGTCCCGGCCCGGTTTGCGCCGGATGCCATTTATGAGGCGGTCGACAACGGCATCGAGCTGATTATCTGTATCACCGAAGGTGTGCCAGTGAACGACATGGTGCCCGTCTATCACTATGGCAGGGAGCATGGAGCGCGGCTGATCGGCCCGAACTGCCCAGGGCTGATCACGCCGGGAGAGGCGAAAGTCGGCATCATGCCAGGGTTCATCCACAAGCCGGGCAAGGTTGGGCTGGTGTCGCGTTCCGGCACACTGACATACGAGGTCGTGAACGCCCTGACCGAAGCGGGTTTGGGGCAATCGACCGCGGTTGGCATCGGTGGCGATCCGGTGATCGGGACATCGTTTGTCGACTGTCTCCGCCTGTTCCAGGACGACCCGGCCACAGAGGCGATCGTGATGATCGGCGAGATCGGCGGGACGGACGAAGAAGACGCCGCCGAGTTCATCACGGCGAATGTGACCAAGCCAATGGCGGGCTTCATCGCGGGCCAAACTGCCCCTCCGGGCAAGCGCATGGGTCACGCCGGAGCGATCATTTCGGGCGGCGCCGGCACCGCCACCGACAAGATGAAGGCGCTCGAATCGGCCGGGGTCAAGGTGGCGGAAAGCCCGTCACAGGTTCCAGCGTTATTGAAGCAGGCGATGGACGCCTGACGACGTTATCCCCCAGCGCGCATTGGCGGGAGCCACCTGATGTCCTCGCTCTCCGACGGCTATGTGGACCTTGTCCAGGGCGACATCACTCGCGAGCGAGTCGATGCGATTGTCAATGCCGCGAACAGCCGGTTGCGGGCCGGTGGCGGCGTCGATGGCGCGATCCATCGGGTCGCCGGTCCCGAGCTTCAGGATGCGCTGAACGAGATTGGCTCGTGCCCGACCGGCGACGCGCGGATCACGCCGGGGTTCCAGCTACCTGCGCGGTACGTGATCCACGCGGTCGGGCCGGTGTGGGAGGGTGGAAACGCCGACGAGGACCGGCTACTGGTGAGCTGCTACCGGGCCGCGTTCCGGCTCGCCAACGCCTACGACCTGTCGTCCATCTCGTTCTGCTCGATCAGCACCGGTGTCTATGGCTTCCCACTCAAGCGCGCGGCGAGGCTGGTGGTTCCGGTCCTTCGGCAGCTCGTTCTGGACTATCCTCAAATCCACGACGTCAGGATGATCACCTTCAGCGACGATTCGTTCCGGGCGTACGCAGACGAGATACGGGATTACCTGGATTAGCCGCCATGGGTGCCATGATGACCAGACAGCGCGCGCGCGGCCGGTCCCGTCAATCCAGCGACGTGATCACGGGTGCGGAGCCCCCTGTCGCGCCGGTCCGGTTCCATGATGCCGGCATCGAGCTCGCATGATCGGTGACCCGTGTTGCTTCTGTACCGCGCCATCGAGCGGCCATTCATTCGCCTGGGAGCCAGTTGGGGCCGGAGGTGGGCGGGTACGCCGCGAACAACGGGTGCCGGGACGGGATTCCGGAAGCGTGTGGATAGAGTCGCATAGCCTGTGACACGGGCCACTTGCCGGGGAATGGCGAACCGCCGCCGCGTTTGCGGCCCGAGATCATGTGATCACGCAATGCATGCGAAACACCCGGAGCGGTTCGCGTCCAACCACTCCGGGTGTTGTCTTGCATGCGATCTGGGTCACATCACTGTGTCGACATCGCCAGACCTTGCGCAGATCTCTATTCCATCACCTCGGTCGGCGGCAAGTTGTTCAGGATCAGCCGCAGCAGGATTCCCAACTGCTCGAGCAGGTCGTCGACCAGGTTGACCTGGTTCTCGTCACCCTCGATGCCGTCGTTGTCCTGGCTCTGGTTGAGCTCGCCTTCCTTGTTGTCGGTGACATCGTCATCGCTGTGGTCATCGATGTCGGTGTCGATACTGTTGTCGACGTCGCCACCGATGTCGCTGAGCTCGTTGCTCGCGTTCTGGGTGGTGGTGCTTTCAGGCGCATTGGCCTGGTTGCCACCGGTCAGCGTCTGCTCCTGGCTGTTGCTGTTGGCGCCGCTCTGCTCACCACCGTTGGCCTGGGTGGAGTTGCCGGTGCTGGAATCGCCAGCCGTCGCGTCGCCAGACTCGCAGGTGGTATTGTCGTCGCCCGTGGCGTCCTCGCCCTGGGTCGCGCCGCAACCGGACTCGGCAAGCGCTCCGGCGTTGCCGCTAATCGCATTGTCCTGGGTATCAGTATTGTCGTTGTCCTGGTCGACATCCTGATCCTGGTCAGGATCCTGGTTCTGCTCCTGATTGTTACCCTGATCGTTGTCGTTGGCATTGGTGTTGTCACCAACGGTCACAATCGGGTTGCCGTCGTTCAATGGGAGCGATCCGGGACACAGCTCGGCCGATGCGGTGACACTCGTGAAGGCGAGAGTCCACGTAATGGATTCGCCTGCATAGTCGACGGTGAACACATCCGGGTGGCTACCAATAACGAGGCTTGCCGGCTGACCGCGGTCGATCGGGTCAGGGGAGAAGAAGTTGTTGACTGGATTGGTGTCAGACGCGTCGTTGATGGGGATTCCTGTGACACCGGCCGGGTTATTGTACCCGAAGGTTGCCCGGCACTGGCCGTTTGGAAGGACTTCGACAGATGTCAGGATTGGCGTGGGTGGTTGAATCGTGGCAGCGACCTCCGTCGCGAGCAGCAGCGCGCCGAAGACTGCCGCAAGCGTGGCCGCGAAGGTGGTCATGATCACTGACGTAAGCTTCTTCATGTTTCTCCTCCCTGGATGCCCGCCAACTCGATTCGACGGGCGAGCTCCCATGTCCGCGTCACGCAACTCGGGCTGGCGTCAACGTCGGATCGAGTTGAGCGTCTGCCTGTCCTCTGGAGTGTTCGTACACTTTCCCATCCTGACGACACGGCTCGTGCATTTTCCGTGACAACTCCGCGATTCCGGGTTGATTTCACTATATCCCAAAGACCGGTCCAATGCATGTGCCACCTGGATGTCAGTCGCGCCGCTCGTCCGGCGTCATCATCCGGTCCATCACCGGGCTCACCCATTCGGGCGCGATCACGTCCATGAAAATGATGTCCCACCACTTGCCATTCTCGAAATACGCCTGGCGGCGTCGGCCATATTCCTTGAATCCTGCCCGAGTGTATGCCCGGATTCCGGCATGGTTGAATTCATAAGCCCAGAGATGCACGTTGTGCATGCCAAGCACCTGAAACGCATAGTCGGTCATCAGGCGGACTGCTTCCGTGCCGAGTCCGTTCCCGCGGCGTCCCGGTTCGAGAATTCCTACAGCCAACTCGCAATGCTGATGCCGGTGATCGATACGCACGAGCTGCACCGAACCAACCGGCAGCATGTCCTGTGCGTCGTAGACCGCATACATTACAACGGTTGGACTTGTGGTCATCTGGTCAACCCACTGCGCTACCTGTTGAGGCGTCTTTGGAAGCGCGTCCATAGCGATCGTACGCATGACGTCATAGTCGTTCAGCCATCGGGTCATGTGCGGAACGAGCTCCGACACAAACGGCCCGAGGCATATCTTCTCCCCACGGACGTTTATGACCGGTGATACGTGGGAACGCGAGTCGGCCATGGTTCTACTCCTCCATTCATGCTCACAGGATGACCCTTGGACAGCCACATTGACTATGCAACCATGCTTCTGTCGGGGTACTGGCCATTGCATTAACCTTGAAACCATCGTCGAAGCACACAGGTTGTGCCTAGCCGCGCTGCTCGTCCGGCGTCATCATCCTGTCCATGACCGGGCTTTGCCATTCGGACGCGATCACCTCCATGTAGATGATGTCCCACCACTTGCCGTTGTGCAGCCGGGCTTCCCGGCGGCGGCCATATTCCCGGAACCCCGCCTTGGCATACGCCTTCTGGCCTGCCCAGTTGTACTCGTATGTCCGGAGTTGCACATTGTGCATGTCCAGCGCGTGGATCGCGTAGTCGGTGATCAATTGCACCGCTTCAGTGCCAAGCCCCTTGCCTCGTCGTTCCGGTTCCATAATCCCCACACCGAGCTCGCAGGTGCGATGACGCTGGTCGATATCCATCAGGCCGACCGACCCCACTGGCGCCATGTCTTCGAAATCGTAGATCGCAAAGATGACTGATGAATCGCTTGTGGTCACGCGCTGCACCCATTGTTCTTCCTGCGCCCGCGTCATGGGGCGCGGATCCATGCCGATCGTGCGACTCGTCTCAAAGTTGTTGATCCAGCGGGTGAGCCGCGGCACGAGTGACGGCTCGAGCGGGCCGAGGCCGACCTTTTGCCCGCGAATGTTGATGATCGGTTGATCGTGTTCGGCGGATTCGGTCACGGGGCGCTCCGTTCAAGGTGACGTCAATGGTTCGTGCCGGGAGTGTACCTGCCACCGCGAACCGGTGCCAAACGCGGTACTATCAGCGCATGAAGGTCCCGGAATGACCTAGGGTCACGCGGCCCCTGACATTGCCAGCAAGGAGGTTTCGATGATCACCTGTCCTGATTGTGGAACGAAGAACGACGACTCAGCCCGGTTTTGCGATAACTGCGGTCGGCGGCTCGATGATGTGAAGCCGGACGCCACCGCCGCCTCATCACAGTCGCCAGGAAATGAGGAGCCGCCAACCGACTTTGGCGGTGTCCCCATTGCCGACGATGGGCTTCCGGTGGGGGAGGATCTGGATGGCATCGAGGGCGGTGAGCGGTTGATCTGGAATGGACGACCGAGCAAGCTCTGGTCACCACGAATGGCGCTGACCAATCGTTACAAGCTCACCAACCAGCGATTGATGTTCGAGTTCGGGTTCATCGGCAGGACCACCGAGGAGATCGACCTCTATCGGGTCACGGACGTCGGTGTCAAGCAGCATCCGCTGGAGCGTGTCACGCAGATGGGCGATGTCTACGTCGCGTCCGGCGACACCAGCACGCCAGTCAAGTACCTGCACAACGTTTCTGAACCTGAGCGGGTGAAGGACCTGATTCGCGAAGCATCGAGGATCGAGCGCCAGCGGCGTCGCGTCATGGTGCGCGAGGATTTCTAAAACGACATTTCATGATCCTGGTCCCCATGGGCGACGCCAAACCGTGAGTTGGCGTCGCCCATGGGATTTGAGTTGCCCGCGAGCTTTTCCTCACCAAGGCACGGTATCTGCCTGCGAATAGATCTGCCATCCAGACGTCAAGAGGACAGACGAACTAGCGTCAACTGGCTAGTTGACGCTCCGTTGACAGTGTATCGATAACGTGAGCCCACGAGAACAGGCATCAACGTGTGCCAGGTCGTGCCGTGGCGTTCATCGCGGCGTGCCGGTTCATCGGTGATGTAGCGCTGTCCTCGATAATGATCAATTCCTGAGAAAGGAGCTCGAAATGCAGCTCAGGAGTGTTTGGCGCGTTATTGGTTTGACCCTCGCCATGACGTTGGTCGCAGTTCCGTCCCTGGCCGCAAGTCAGGGAGCGACCCCGGCGGAGCCGTCCAGTGGCGGTGCAGACGTAGTAATCAATGGATTGACCAACCCGCGTGGATTCACCTGGGGAGCCGATGGGACGCTCTATCTCGCCCAGGCTGGCACTGCCGGCGATTTGCCGGTGCTGATCGAAGGCACGCCCGCACCCTTCTTCGGCGGCAAATCATCCAGCATCGTGACAGTCGAAAACGGCTGCGCCACCCCGTTGGCGGAGGGACTTCCGTCTGGAATCCTGGCGGATGCGGGCTGGGTGTTTGGCGTGATGGATGTCGTGATTCTTGATGGCGAGCTCTACGCGCTGAGTGGTGGCGGCAGTCCTGCCTTCAGCCAGCCCGAGTCTCCGAATGGCGTCTACCGGGTGCTCGCTGATGGATCGTGGGAGCTGGTCGCCGATCTCGGTGCATGGTTCCTGGAGCATCCTCCCGAGGTCATTGCGCCGGAGTATCAACCCTTTGGCTCGCTGTTCGACATGGAAGCGGGTGACGGTCAGCTGTGGGTCAGCGAGGCTCTTGGCGGCAGGTTGCTGACCGTTACGCCAGACGGCCAGATCGAGCTGAAGGCGGATCTTTCCGAAGGTCATCTGGTACCGACAGGCGTTGCGCTCGACGGCGAAGGAGGAGCCTATGTCGGGTTCGAGACGGTCGTGCCGTACCCGGACGGAGCATCAAAGGTCGTGCATGTCGCCGCCGATGGTTCGGTGACGGATTACTGGACCGGACTGACCGCGGTGACCGATGTAGTAATGGGACCCGATGGCGTGCTCTATGCCGCCGAAATGGCGACCAACAACCTGGAGGAGCCGCCGTTCCTCAACCCCGGCAGTGGTCGCATTGTGCGACAGACCGGTCCCGATAGCCTGGAAGCGGTGGTGACCGGGATCAACTATCCGGTGTACATGGGATTCGGGCCGGACGGCGCGTTGTATGTGGACGGCCCTGCGTTTGACTTCGAGGATCGAGGCGCGGGACAGGGCTGGCTGGTGCGGTTTGACCTGAGTGGGGGACCAGTGTCTGCCGCCGGGATCGGCGACGTGCCTCCAACGTGCGACACCGCCTGACGCGCCAGGAGCCGTGGAGCGGCGATGTCACCTCGATGGCATCGCCGCTCCCTCATCAGCAAGCAAGCGCAATTCGTCGTCGGTGGCATGCTCCACGAAAATGCGGACATCATGGAACGTGCTGCCGCCGCCGAGGTCGGCCAACGTGTCGGATGTGAGCTGGTTGACATTGCGGCCACCGAGCGATCGCTGACCCCAGCGGCCCTTGGGAGCAACAGCGACACCCGGCTGCACGTCGTCGGTGACGCGAGTATGGAACAGGCAGCGCCCCCGCTCGTTGAACGCCGCCACCAGGTCGCCCTCCGCGACTCCCAGTCGACCGGCGTCGACCGGGTTGATCCCAACCCGCGGCGGGCCTTTCTTGTGTTCGAGCTTGTCCAGGTTCGCCATGGATGAGCTTGTGAAATGATGGGACGCGCCGGAGAGCAGCCGCAACGAACCGTCCGCCCGCGCCGCCTCGGGTGTTTCCGGCCCGGTGTAGTCCGGCAGCGGGTCGACCCCGTGTTCCCGCATCGCGTCGCACCGCAGCTGGATGCGGCCATCGGCGGTTGGGAAGCTGCCACCGTCGAACGGTATATCGCTGATCTCGTCGAACACAAATGCAACGGTTCCTTCACGCTTCAGGCAATCGAGCGTGACACCGTTCAACAGTGGTGAGGTTCTTGCCGTCGCCGTGAGCACGTCGTCGATGACTTCGTCCGCTTCTTGCCGCAGCCACGGATCGTCATAGCCAAGGCGACCGGCGAGGGCGCGCATCACATCCCAGTTGCTTCGGGATTCGCCGAGCGGCTCGATCGCCTGTGCGTTGTATTGCAGGTGATGATGCCCGTACGGTTTGTGCAGGTCGACCTGTTCCAACTGGCTGGTGGCGGGCAGCACGATGTCGGCATAACGCGCGGTGTCGGTCATGAAGAGCTCGTGGACAACCGTGAACAAATCCTCGCGCATCAGCCCCTCGATGATCCTGGGCGCGTTGGGCGAGGAGGTGACCGGGTTCGCGCCGAACACATACAGCGACTCGATCGGTGGATCGGTGATCTCGCCGGTCAGGGCCGCGCCGAGCTGGTTCATGTTCACGGAACGTGGTACAGGCGGTGAGTCGCCCGCATGCCCGACAGTGTCCGCATCGTAGGTCACCCAGCCGCTTTGGCTGTAAAACACCCCGCCGCCTCGAATGCCGTACTGCCCGGTGATCGCCGGAATGGCGAGGACGGCGCGGATGATCTGCCCACCATGCTGGTTGCGTTGCAGGCCGTCGGCGATCTTGAGCACTGCCGGTGTTGACGACGCCCAGAGCAGCGCGAGGCGTTCGATGTCCTCCACGCGCAGGCCCGTGATCCGGCTGACACGCTCTGGGCCAAATGCGCGCGCGCGTTCGCGCAAACCCTCCCAACCCGTGCTGTGGTCATCGAGCCAGTGCTCGTCGTGATGGTTGTCCCGGAACAGGATGTGGACGATACCGAGCGCCAGAGCCGCGTCGGCGCCAGGCGCTGGCGCGATATGCCAGTCGACCGATTTCGCCGTAAGCGTGCGGCGTGGATCGATCAGCACAACCTGGGCGCCCGCGCGTTGCGCCTCCCGCAGGAACGGCATCACGTGCGGAGCGGTGCTGGCGGGGTTGTGCCCCCAGATCACGATCAGCTTGCTCTCCTTGAAATCCTGGTACGACATGCCGTGCTTCGCGCCGATTGTGGCGGGCACGGCGACATCCGCGGCGGCATCACAGATGGTGCGTTCGAGGCCACTGGCGCCCATGCGGTTCCAGAGCCGGGCGCTAGAAACGATCATCTGCACCAGGCCGAGCGTGCCGCTGTAGGAGTACGGCAGGATCGCCGCCGCTCCTGATCTGTCGATGATCTGTTTCCAGCGCGAGACGATCTCGTCGAGCGCGTCATCCCAGGAGATCGCCTCCCACTGATCCGCGCCTTTCGGGCCACTGCGCCGCAATGGCGTGGTGAGGCGATCGGGATGATAGACGCGGTCGAGGTAGGGACGAACCTTGGCGCAAAGCCAGCCCCTGGTGATGGGATGGTCCTTGACCGGGTCAAAGGCGATCGCCTTGCCACCTTCGACCGTGGTGGTGATGGCGCAGGTGTCAGGGCAGTCGTGGGGGCAGGCGGTGTGCACCGTCTGGGCCAGCGGAAGGGCGCGTGTGGCCATGATCTACCTTCCCGTTCCAAGCTCGATCGCCAGCGCCTCTCGCAGGTGGTTCAGGTCGTCGTCAGTGGTGTATCCCTGTACCGACACGCGGATACCTCGAATGTCCATGTGCCCCATGATCGGCGCCTCCACCGCGTGCTTCATGAAGAGACGCTGCTGAAGATCCTCCGGCGCGTCGTTGGGCAGCGTGATAACGGCAAGCTGCCGGTACCACGCGGGCGAATCGGGCGACAGCGGCGTCGTCCCCCACCGCTCATGAAGCTCCTGTCGCAGCTCGGACAGCATGCGGAAGCATCGCTCGCGCACGGCGGGCCAGTTGTGCTCGCGCTGGAACTCAATGGCGCGAGGCACGGCGAGGAATCCGGCGACATCGCGCGTGCCCTGTTTCTGGTTGCGCGTGACAAAGGTGTGACCGGGTCGCCAACCCCAGCTGATCGTGAGCGACTCGACCCACCCCTGCTGCTCGGGGCGGACGTAGAGAAACGCCGTGCCCTTGGGTGTGCACAGCCATTTGTGGAAGTTGCCGGAATAGATGTCGGCGCCGAGCGCGGTGAGATCGAGATCGAGCTGGCCGGGCACATGCGCTCCGTCGATGATGGTGAGAATGCCGCGCGCGCGCGCCCGGGCGCAAATCTCCTCCACCGGCAGGATCAGCGCGGTGCCTGAGGTGATGTGGCTGAGGAAGATGGCCCGGGTGCGATCCGTGACGCCTTCCCACAGGGCATCGACCATCGCTTCGGCCGTGGTGGCTGGCAACGGAATCGGCTGGTGAATGTACGTCGCCCCCGCCTTTTGGCAAAGGTAGTCCCAGGTCAGGTCGAGCGCGCCGTATTCGAGGTCGGTGGTGAGGATTTCGTCGCCAGGCTCGAGCGGGATCGAGCGAGCGATGACATTCAGGCCCGATGTCGCGTTAACAACGAAGGAGATGTCGCTGACCCCCGCATTGAGCCAGGTCGCGATCTGGCCTCGCGCGGCGTCGAGCAGGGTGTCCTGCCGTCGCCCGACAAAGGCGACCGGCTCTCGTTCGAGCTGGCGTTGCCACGCCTGGTAGACCTCGAACACCGGGCGGGGAGTCGCGCCGAAGGAGCCATGGTTGAGGAAGGTGATGTTCGGGTCAAGCTGGTAGAGCGCGCGCAACGCGCCGGCGTCAACCTGGCTGTCAGTGTAGGTGGAAGCGGGTGCGACCGATACCATGAAGGTCCTTTCCGGCAAGACAATTCGAAATCCGGGTCAGCGGGCAGCCCGGTGTCTCCCAGATCATAGCGAGAATTGCGGATTGTGGCGACATGAATCCGACCTGCCCGCCCACGGTGGGGCGGACCTGCCACCGTGCCCTTGTAGCACCGGGTCACCATGCACGGTGGCGTCCCACACCCGCCCACGGTGAGGTGGATCTGCCGGTCACCGTGCCCGAGTACAAGCCCGCCCCACGGTGAGGCGGGCTTACCGGTCACCGTGCCTACGTTCTTCCCGACGTTCCCGCCCACGGAGACGCCTGCTGCGTATTTTTCGGGGGTGACAACGCGGCACGGGCACAGAAGAAT